>Ga0307510_10006715_pt1 | contig 13715 bp, 12 predicted proteins | sample 12_EM_MG_FD_207224 | JGI IMG/M metagenome (GOLD analysis project Ga0307510, IMG submission 207224) | Populus trichocarpa ectomycorrhiza microbial communities from riparian zone in the Pacific Northwest, United States - 12_EM | ecosystem: Host-associated > Plants > Roots > Unclassified | place... | reverse complement strand
TCAGACTCAGACTCAGACCTCCCTCCTCTCCGCCCTCTCAAACGCCATCAGAATTTCACCCCCTCCACCGCCACTACCGGTGGAACTGGTGGACCTAACCACACTCTCTCCCAACCATTTCTTGGCCGCTGCTCTCAGAACACCCAAAACAACCCACCACCACCAACAACCACTTACTCCAAAATCCCGGGCCCTGCTGGAACCGTACAAGCTGCCATGCACCGCCGCAAGAGTCAAATTAATGAACATCTGATGGAAGAAGAAGAACCAATCCCTACTCAAGAGTACATTAGAAGGGCTGTGGAGGATAGTGGTTGTGCTGAAGATGACGATTTTACGCGTGATCCTTGGCTCTCTGCCGTTGATTTTGTTCGTCATCAAGGTTCTTGATATTTTCATTTTCATTTGATGTTTGGGTTTTTCTTTCTGTCTTTTATTCATTTGGGTTATGCAATTTAGGTTTGGTGGTGGATGGTGATGGTGCAATTGGGATCCCTTTGAGTGTGATAAAGAGATGGGCTAGTTTTGATAGAGTGGCTCAGGTATCTATTCCTAATTATGAATCTTATGTGTTTAATTTAGAAGACAAAATTAGAAGATTATTTGGGCTATGTTTGGTTCCTGAGAAAGTAAGGGAAAGTAACAGAAATGCGCATGTTTCCTAATTTTAGGATAGCTGAATGTATTATTAATTTTATTGTCAACGATTTTTTTGTGAATCTTATTTTCTATGTTTAAAAAATGTGATTAGGTTGTTGCCATTGTTAAATCATGTAGACCAAATGGCCTTGGTGATATGATGGTGACTCTAAAGGTATGTTTACTAGAGTTCTGATTTTGTTGATAAAAAAAGGGTTTTGATATCGAATGCAGATAAATTTCTTGTTGTCTTCTTTTGGAATTGTGCATGTATTTGGTATAACGGAAGTGGGTTTTGATTTAGGATCCCACGGGTACAATTGATGCTAGCATTCATCACAAAGTCCTCGCTGAGGGAGATTTTGGAAAGGACATATCTATTGGAGCTGTGATGATAGTCCAAAAGGTTCACTATTATTCTTCCCCTGAAACCATGTTCATGATAAATGTTCCTAGACCATGGCTTTTCTTATCACATTTTGAATAAGAGGAGTGTTATTGTCTCTAAATATGGACGGTTGGGACTTTGGTAAAACTTTTGTCTCAAATTGGAGTCAATGAGATAGTTTCTGCTTTGAGAGATTGATCAAAGAATGCTGTTTACAGGTTGCAGTTTTTTGTCCTACACGTTTAGCACGTTATCTCAACATAACACTTAGTAACATGGTCAAGGTATGTGTTCTTTCTGGTGTATGCAATTTTCCAAGTTATCAGTGAAGAAAATCTCTCACCACCCACTTCTATGAGCTTATAGAAATGTCCCATTGCTATGGTCATTCAAAAGGAGTTCAAATACTCTTTAATTTTTATGATTTTAACTTTTTGGCTGGGGGTATATGCTGAGCCAATCTGAAGTTTTTGCTCTATACATCAGATAAACACATCTGCTCATACTAAAGAATTTGTGAAGGTTAACATCATTTAGTTGATTTTCCTTTGAGAATGATCAATAATAAAAACAGGCAGTGAAGAAGTATAGTCAGGTTCTTGATGCAATGGAGTCAGGATCTCGATGCGGAACTATAAATGGTTCCCATCTGAACATCCTCTATATTAGTGTAGTTACTGATTTTGCATGGTAGGATCTATAAATTCCTGTTAGTTTCCATATTTTCAAATTCTAAAACATGCAAATACTGATCTCTTAATAGAAAAGTGATTTCTGATGTCTGAAATCAAAGCAACTTATTTGAGTTTGTGGTCCTGGATTATAAGAAACGCTTAGATGCTTCATGTCAATTGATATTCATGTATAAAAATGTGTGCAATCATGCAAGTGTTTATATGGTTGATGACAATATAATACCAACCTTTTTCAGGTCATCACTAAGGATGGCAGAGCTTCACCAGAACAAAATTGTTCTGCTCGTGATCTAACAGTAAAAAATGCTGCTGTAGCTTCTGGTAGGACACAAAGACTTTGCACTTAGTTTTCTTTCTGCCTTCAGAAATCTAAAAACACTTTTTCTTTGGATTATATGCTTGCTCTCCTTGTAAGAGTAGTTAATACTTTTGTTGGTGTTACATTTTTCAGAAAGAAATGCCTAATACAAATGCTTATGATCCCCTTAGATATCACAGGACAGGGTGAAAGATCACAGATGACACAAAATCTATCGTTGTCACAAGGAAGAACTGAAGGAATCATGAATAGTCTGAGACAACATGCTATGGCAGTTGCGTGCATTGATGAACAGATGGAAGAAGATGCACCGATAAGAAGCAGATGTCATAGCATTGGAAACAACAGAAATGAAAATGCTCTTCCAATGGAAGATCATTTATTGGCGAGACAGGATTTGGATAGTGGCAGAAGAGAAAGGGCTGTTGAACCAGACACCAGTGACAATGACAAGGGATCTGTGACAAGTGAGAAGCTAAACAATTACAGCAAAGCAGGCATAGACCATATATTGGAAGGTACTGAATATGGTACTGCTGCAGCAGACTCAGTTGGTGCCCTTGACCACCAAGAAAAGAGGAATTATAACGGAACTGAAGATGGACAACCACCAACTTCAAGAGCCGCACTACCGCAATGGACAGATGAACAGCTGGAGGAGCTTTTTGCATTTGATTGAGTTGCTTTTGCTCCAATTCCGACTAATATTTTGATCACGTTTAGGATTAACTGAAGTCAAATTCGAAGTTTAAAGATGTATGTATATCTCATGTTTGTGTCCTTTTCTTCTTCTTTTTCTTTTTTTAAGAAAATGGACTCTTCTACACTGATGAATATGCTTTAATCTAGTGATAGTTGCGCACGCTGAATGGCCTAAAAGTTGGAACAGATTGTTTCCTTGGCGTTTCTTTGTTACCTTTTTGCAGGAAAAGGAAGTGATTGAACCCACAATTATCTGATTATGTGCATGGTATTTCTCTGTATATTCATCCCTTCGTTTTTCCTTTTTAAGAAAATCTAGACACTTAATGAAGATCTAATACTGGAAAATAGCTTGCTTGGAGCAGAGCTCCTTATTTCTTTCTCGCCTTCTTACGCTGTCAATGGACATGCAGTAATGAAATAGTTGGCATATCACTGAAAATCTAATCTTAAAAAAAATACCCACTTATGGCATAAAAGCAATCGAACAAAGCAGAAAGGGCGTGGAAGGCGAAAAAGACTGGTTCATATATGTTCCTTTTGCGGAGAGGAGGCCAAGGCACACAACTCAATCAAGAAAGAAAGCCAATATGATAGCCATTTGCAGGCTTTAGATTAATTCAAAAAAGAAAAGCTTAGAGCACAATGTAACGTGGGGAAATTTCTTCAGTATTATTTCTAGAAATTACTGTAGGATACTAATTGGGAGCTTTCTTGATTATTTTTTCTTCACTATTAGTAGATGAAATGTCTACAAGTAAAGTAGTAGTTACATAAGTATTGTTGTTGTCACTCTCGTAATGTTGAAAATATCTACTTTTAAAAGACAACACTCCTCCATATTCTTTTTCCTTGCTATTTAGAAGGTTGAACAAAAAACTAATAATAACAATATAATTGATTGTCTATCCAATATAAAATCTTTTTGTAATCATATTGTATAAATTTTAAAATTAATTATTGTCTCAAATTTTGCTATGATGGAATTAAAGGCATACAAATATGATTTCTAAAATCAAAAAATTCAAACCATTTAAAACAATTTGTATGCAACAAGTTCTATCTTTTAATGATAAAGAACTTTGATAAAAAAAATAAGCTTACAACTCTGTCAACTAATTTATAAATTTTTTCTTCGAAAATCTTACATAATAGAATCTTATCAAAATCAAGAATATGTCTTGGGTTTGGCTTGCCTCAAATCTTGCTAAAATAGAATTAAAAGCATACCAATACAATTTCTAAAAATTCAAATCATCATTTCCTAGCACCATAAAACAATTTATGTGCGACAAATCCTACTTTTTTATAATAAAGAACCTTGATAAAAAAATAAACTTTTAACTCTGCTAATTAATTCATAAATCTTTTCTTTGAAAATCTCATATCATATAATAGAATCTTATCAAATTCAGGAATAGATCTTAGGTATAACATGTCTCGAACGTAAATCTCTAGACAAGTTCCTTTTCTCTTCACAATTTCTATTTTTATCTCTTATTAGCCGATCTTTTATGGTTTACTTCAAACAATCAAACATTTGTTCCCAACTATCTAGTTTTTGCTCTAGAAGCCCTGTAATATCATGAAAGACCTCAACACCTCCTGCATCACAAAGTGAGTTGTTATCACCCTCTTTGATCAAATAGGTCATCATACTTTGATACCAATTAATACAATATATTTAGTGGATAAAAATAAAAGTTTTCAAGCCCTAAAATTACAACCCTAAACACTTTTGAGAAATAGAGAAAAACTCACATATTTTATTAAAAATCAAAATCTTCTCAAAATAAACCAGACATTCTTGTTTATATTATTCTAGTTCTAAATTTAATATTCTTTATATGAAAGAATTCTTAATTAAAACTTATAGCATTAGAATACTGATTAAATTCAAAGTTACACTAAGTAGAAAAAAAATTCAAATACAATAAAACAAACAAAACGAATCCCTCATGATAACTTTTGAACCATATTTAAATGAAATTTTCATTTCCAATCATCATAAAATTTTATCCAATAAAAAAACAGAGTATTTATAATCTTCTATTAAAATTATAAAAATGTTAAGCTAATTTTATCAAACTAATGCATAATCTTCTTAAAACCCCTCAAGATATAAAAACCTAATCCGTTAATGAAACAATGCAATAAGCAGAAGTTTCCCCACGTCACAATGAAGCAAAGATTTTTCAAGCACAAGGGATCACCTCAAAACTAGAAATAAAAGCCTGACGTGGATATTTAAACAACAAAATTGGAATATAATTACAAGTTTTGACAACAATTTTTCCACCGCTCCAAAATGTCCTATCGGATCAAATAATAAATTTCGCCTGACCTCTATTTCCTCCACATGAAGGATTTTCTCTACCCACAAAAAACTCCCCATAAAAATATCAAGCATAAAATTGCATCTATCAAGTATCATTACTTAACTGGGGTCATTGGCTTTGAGTCACCAACCAAGGCTTTGCTGTATGAAACTAAATTCAAAACTTCTCCCGTCCCAGAAACTTTTGTTTTTGCTTCAATAACCTACTGGAAAAACTTTCCTTAATCTCTCAGCAGAAAGGGATGCTCTTTTATTAGTTGGCTCAAGCACCAGGGCATATTTGAAATCTGCAAGAACAAGAGGTTTCATTAGTCCACGGGGTTGGGGCAATAAGATTAGAAATAACTAAAGGAGGTGCGTTAGAAGAATTCCAAGATCAACAGATATTTAGCATATTCTCAGTCTCAACAAGCCGCTACAACAAAATAGCTCAATAATTGACTACCGATCGTTTTCTGTAGACATCACCTGATTGGCTAAAGCCAGGGAGCAGGTAACTAACAGATGACAAGATGAAACAAAGAATGAACCTATTCAAAGAAGGATGTAATGTGATGAAATGACTTACCTTCAATTGCATCCTTGTAATAACCAAGCATCTCTCTTGCTGTCCCTCTTCGCAAATAGGCCTTTACATTCTAAAAATGAAATAAAAAATAGGAACCAATGTTATAGCAGCCTGAATACAGCTACAGGACAGTCCTATAAATCTCCAGAAACAACTGATGTTACAGCTGTATTCTGCAAACCTTATCAAATTGGCAGGTTTCAAAGAGAGTTTCATCATAGTTGATGAAAAATAGTGAAAACAAGCAATCTGTAACAAAGCTAATCAAAATAGCAAGAAATCACCTTTTTATCAAGGTTGATAGCCTTTGAACAATCTGCTTCAGCTTGATGGAAACTGAAAGAAAAAGAAATTTGTCAGCCAAGTACAATAAGATACCAATACAACAACATTCAAGAATAAAACAATACCTTCCCAGTTCAAGATATGCTGCAGCTCTGTTACTGTAATATGTTGCATTCTTGTCATTAAGTTTGATAGCTTCATTATAATGGCTAATAGCCTTCTTCCACTGCTTCTCCTTAAATGCTTGATTGCCCTTCATCATAGAAATGGGTGGCAAGGAAGTTCAGCCTCTAAAGAGATTCATTAACTAGTATAGCACAAAACATTTGCAAATTATATATAGGACAATGAAACAATATGGAACTAATTAATCTTTTGCGTGAAATCAGACATTGATAGTCATAAAGCTGACTAATAACATAATTTCCAAACTATGAGAATCACAAGTCTTCCATCTCATGGATTCCTAGATAAGTTGAAATGAAAATGCATGTTTATAGAATGTGAGTAAATTTAAATACAAACATCCATTGATTTGGCAGCATCACCCAGCTTATGTTCAGGTGTTGTTGGTCTGTAATCTTCCCTTATGCATCTTCCTTTTAACATCTTGTCATTTATTTATTGAAGCTATTTAACACCATTTTAAAAAAAGGTGGAAAGAGCAACAAACAAGATGCCAATTTTCTCAAAAAGAACTATTAATGGTTATAATGATCACAGATAATTGTAGTTGCCATCCTAATCATCACTACAAGTGTACACCCATCAGTACTATATTTTTTAATCAAAATAAAATAAAATAATTTAATTCAAACTTATCATATAAACCATTGAAAATTAGCAGTATCATTGACAATATGAAATAGAAGCAAATACATTTAGAAAAATTCAGTGGTTTTCCTTTTCTCTATTATTGATATTGAAACAAGACAGGCACCAGAGCCAACATTAAAGTCTATTTAATTTATCTAAACATTGTGCAAAAGGTGTACAATGAACAACTCTTTAATTATGACAGTAAATCAATCAGCACAACTCAGTGTAAGGCCCAGTATCTCTTTTAATGCTCGCTCAACTTCTGAGGTGGATATGGGAATTGATTTAAAGTGGCATTAAAGTCATCAAATGAAAGATCAAGATTAGCATGCTATGTGCAATCAAATTCAATCCAAAATACAGTTTTGACAGGATAGACACATTAAAGATGCGTAATTTACCTTTTCTTTAGCCATCTCAGCAGAATTTTCCCCGCTGTCTGTGTTCCTTGATTTAGATTTCACATGTGTCTCTGCCTGTTCTTGCAGAGATGCATACATGGTCTGCAGTGTATCTAGTAAAAAGCGATCATTTCCATGCCTGGCTATCAAGGACACTGAAACAGGACACTTGTCGTAATATCCTAATGGCACAGTGACCTGAAACATGAATAAGAGAAATAAATAAATTTAAGTGATAAAACTTTGCATTATAAAAGGAAACAGGAATTTATTGCCACATCTAATTGCCATTTGCACATGCATGTGTGTGTGTGTGTGTGTGTGTGTGTGTGTGAGTGAGAGAGAGAGAGAGAGAGAGAGAGAGCTTCACCTGACAGCAACCTGATAGGCTAGCAATGCTCAAAAGACTAAATGAAGAGCTCTTATATTCTTCAGATAAAATCTCCTTCCCATCAAGTTTTGGAGGAAGATAAGCCATTGTAGGGACCACCAGTATCCCATCATCCTGGATTGCCACAGGAATTAAAAGAACAAAAAAGATTAGGTATTTAGGCACCATCAATATAGCCATTCTGAATAAACAAATCAAAATAAGATAATCAAGAAGGTTGCACCATGAATGGTATTCTCTATTTGGAAAAGCAAACAAAAAATGTTGCTTCAAGCTCCAAAACCCTGACTCAAACCAATTACATAAATTAATTGGTTGCTCCAAGCAAACAAAAAATATTGTTGTTGTTGTTGTTTCAATTCTGTTCTTTTCCCCAAGACTTAAGTTTGTTTATTTGGGCAAAAATAAAGCCATCGTAATAAAACTCTAAACTTTTCCCCAAGACTTAAGTTTGTTTATTTGGTAAAAAATAAAGCCATGTATTAAAACTCTAAATGACTACTTCTTGTCCTTTAGTTGTATTCATTAATGCATCCATTAAGAGTTGATTGAAGGTTATGCAGAGAAAAATCTATTGTGCTTGTTTGGCACTGCGGTAGCTTCAAGCTTTTCGCCTAAAAAGGCATCAAATTGATTTTTTTTTTATGTGCTTTTTGAAGGTTTTGATGTGCTGATATCAAAAAAAAAAAAAAAAATTCTAGAAAAAAAAATCATTTTGATGCATTTTCAATTAAAAAGCACACTGCACCACATTACCAAACACATGTTGGTTTGGGAGTGTGGTAGAAGTTGTTTTTCAAAGTTCTTTTCTCTTGAAAATGCATTAAAATAATGTTTTTTCATATTTTTTTATTTTTGACATCAGCACATCAAAATGATCAAAAAACACTTAAACAAATATTAATTTGAAGCTTTTTCAACAAAAAAAATCAAAAATTTGGAAAAGTGTGGTCCAACCGCACTCCCAAACAGCCTCTAAGTCAATGTCAGTTTGTGATTAACAAAAACATGTCATTTAATTTTCAGCAAAGGATATTTTGGTTTATAAACACTATTGCTGACTTAATATTTAAATTCAAAGTGTACCATTTTAAGAAAGAATACCTTCAATAGAGAGTTGATAGCCAAACGCATTTCTTCTCTAATTGACTTGCAGAGTTCAATCTCTGCCTCTGATATCTTCATTATTTCATTCATCTGTGCTGAGAAATCAGGTTCAAGAATTGGCTTTTCTGTGTTAATCCATTCCTCATGATTGCTTCTGAACTCATATCTATTACAAGATAGAGGCAAAATTCATATTTTCCTAAACATATTATAGGTAAATATCAAAATAAAAGGTATAATAAATTGAAGCATCCAACTTTACACATCACACATCATGTTTCACTTGCTCATCATGAATGTGAATCACAGAATACTATCATCCTCCACAAGGTCAATAAATGCATATAATTAAGTATAAGAACACCTGGATCTGTCCAAAAAGCAGAGAATAACAATTATTTGGTTTGCCCATTGTAACTTGTGACAGATTTTCACCCCAGAATAAATGGATCATAGATCAGTTGATGCAGCACGAGAAAAGTTCACATGTTATTGCAATCAAGGCTTACATGGCCTTAACATTATAACAAAAACATGGTCTTTGTTTGGGTCTTATAGGTCTGCAGCAGAAGTCCAAAGCATATAAAGAGTTTGACTTTGATTCCAGAGAGCAGCTACTTTATACAGAAGGTTATCTGTTTGAAAATTATAGCAATGACCTCAAGTTGGTAGGAAGATGACTAAGTAATGGCCTTTCTTGGAAAGTTTAGGTGCTCTTCTAACATTGGTATCTTAGTAGCCAAGCCTAATGCATTGAAAAACATACATAATTTGGTTGAGAACCCATGTTCAGCAAGTCCATCTACATTGGTCTTCTAGATCTAGACCAGATTATCTTTATCAAGATGAAGCCTTATTTCTTGCAGGATGAGCGGAAATAGCAGATTCAATATGTACCTTTAGCTCCACAGAATATGAGACTTCTATTAACAGTATATTCAGAGTATTGATCATAATTTGAAGTTAGAAACAATTTATATTTCCGTTACTTCTTGGCTTTCCATATACTTCTCTTTTATCGTATATATTCTTTAGAGCTGTTATTTATTATATATGACCATATACAAGAATCACTACTGCTGACCATTAGAACCTGCTTTCACAACCCGCACACCTCTTCCATATCTAATCATCTCTCAGCAGTCAATATTACTGTCCTACATAAATTCCTTTCGCATAAATTGGATTCACAAACTACTTGCTTGAATTCAGTCATTTCTAGTAATGTTTTTCCATCTAAATACTAGCTACACCTGATTAGAAACCATAAATACATTTTATAAGCCACAAGCAACTGTTGGTCAATATCCCAAAGTTCTCCTAGCTCAGAAGTGGAGAGACCTAACCTAACCATCTGATAATTTCTCTCTTTTTTATCTGATAATTTCTCTCGTTAACTACAAACCCAAATCAAAGTATGTTGAATTCATTGTTGGAGACAACTATCAGAAAAAAAGTTAAAGAGTTCCAAAACTGATATTGAAATTTGAACACACAGAAGGTATTAGTATACACTTCTCACAAGGACCATGTACATAAATTTGATCTATAATGATACCACATCCATATGCATATGCATACATATGATTTATAACGATACCACCTCCACCCTAAGGAACCAAAAGATAGGATGAAAAAAGCTATTCAGAAACTAATTTAGATTGGTTTTCCCATCAAATAACAGAAAGCAGAAGAAAGAGCAAAGTCCTATGATGATGCAATTACAAACAGTAGAAGAACTGTCACTATGCCTTCAAAGGAGATTTTGACTAAAAGCACATCCTTTTCTCAGCTTTTCCACTAAACGATCCATCATACATTCATACTTGATTAACATCTGAAAGAAGAAAGCTTACCTATGAAGAAGCTGCATGACATGTGCAAGCAATCTTATTGAAGAAGTTTTAACATCACCATTTTTTTTCTTGTTATGGAACTCTTTCAAGCTTGGAACTTTAGAATTCAGATACACGTCAAGAATTTCATGCTTCAAAACTTGTCCTGAAGAAGCTTATCAAGGTATAATTTAGAGAAATTCCACCAGAGGAAAGCAAATATTTGTGAATTATAACGGAAACAATTTACAACTCATGGTCAGAAGATCAGGACATACTTCCGAAATGCTTTTCAGTTGAGTTAACCACCACCTGAGCAACTCTATCAACAGGAATCTTTAGTAATTGAAAACAGTCCTCTGCCATTATAATTTGCCTAGGACTACGTTGACCTCCAAAAGCAGGTTGAAGAAGAACATGACCAACACGTCGTAGAATATTAGGATCCTTAGCAAACCAACCTGCAGGAGTTGTTTCAGAAGTTGATCAAATTCAGTATTCATCAGGGAAACTGGAGAGCACCAAAAGGAATCTCATCAATACAAAGTAATATTCAATCAATGGCTAGACGAGAGAATAAAAATGATCTCTGCATCAGAGATGATGTTACACACATGCTCAAAACATAATAAATTACAAATAAAGTGGTGTGAAAATAAAGAGGCAATCTCAACTTCAGCACAAAGTTTTGATTGGTTTTATTTTATTTTGATCTCATTCAAGAAGCTTATTAAACCGACAAAATCAGCTTAGGACATTCCAAAAGCTTGGATTAAGTTGAAGTTTGCTCTCCCCAAACAACAAACAATGAAATGATATCTGTCAGTTGGAGCTACTTCATAACAGATCAGTTGTACAGGTACTACAAAGCTTAAAACTTCAGCTCATTAAATAGATGAGCAATGAAAAGGCTAAACTTCACTGTTCACATTAAAGAGAATTGATATCATTCAATCAAGAAGTAAAATTACACAATACATAATTATATGATCAACCCTGACTTAAACATTTGCGTGATTGATTCTTTTCTTGAAGAGGTAAAACCACCATCAGTGAAAAATAGAGCTAAACCATAACTTGTGCCCCAACTATATCTTGTTAAAGTTAAACATGTGGAGCAAATTGAAATGCACATGCATCAATCACATTTCCACTTGAAATGATTGTGAGAGAAAATGTTCAATCAGAAAAAAACTATCTTGATTTGAAATGGAGAACAACATAGAACATTTAATAAACTGCAATAAAGAAAAATATAGGAAATTCAACAACATTATGTCTTTGCTTAACCAGGACCAAAATCAACAAGAGAATCCAAAACAAGATAAATTCCAAAATGTTACGATACATACCAACAGTGTCAAGACTGGCCGAAACAGGTAAGACTCCTGTCTTTGAAATAGCTCCATATGAGGGTCGAAATCCTATGACACCACAAAATCCAGCAGGAACTCTCACACCACCGACAGTATCAACACCTGCCATAAAATATTTGTATCAAATGCATATTCCAAAATTTACTAGTGTTCCATAGAAATTAAATTGTAGTCCAGAAAACTAAAATTTTAGTAACGAGTGATCCAAAAATGCCAAAAGTACACAGCAAACTTGCACAATCTAAAGAAGTTTAACAGCAGAAAGACCTGACCAACAAGCATCCTATATTACATAAACCAATAACAGCAAACAAGGAATAATGCATCCCATTTACAGAATAGCTTAGAACCAGGTTCCATTTCTATTTGAGGAACCACAGAGCACAGCACAGCACTATAACTTGCACAATATGTAAATCAACTTCAATTACACCATGGTAATGTACTTTAGGTTTCCATAACAATTATTATCAATCAAGATGTAAGTTAGAGATATAAAATAACACAATTGCAAAACATTTTTGAATTGCTAAAACATTTGCATGAAAGCAATTCAAAAGTTTCTTAAATCAAACCCCGCGATCATCACAAATCACCTGGTGGTCTAAAAGCCAAGAAATCACAAGCATGCCAAAGAGGCAATACGAAGCTCACCCAAAGAAAAGTCAACCAGATTAGCAGCCACAGCCACAGCAGCTCCACTACAGGATCCACCAGGTACTCGTGCAGGCACAACAGGATTGATAGGTGTACCATAATGCTTATTTTCTCCATGAATACTGAAAGCAAACATCATCATCATCACCATACTAAAAGAAGAACAAGTGGAGAGTATGCATGCCCTAAGTTTGCATTGCAGTTTGTGTCGAAAGAAATTCCAAAACAACAACATACCTATAAGCAAGTTCATCAATAACAGTTTTACCGACGCAAGTAGCACCTCCGTCAACAAGAGTTGACACTACAAGAGAGGTTCGTGAAGCTGCCTGGTGTGTCTTCGCCCACTCTGGATGACCGAATCCACTCACATATCCTTCTATCTCAAATCTGACAATCCAAATATATTACTTTCAAGAAATTAAAAAGAAGAAATATGAGTTATAAAACCCTAACTTTCTAGGAAAAAAAGAATTTACGAAGGGAAGTGGAGGGAGATACAAGTCGGAGACGGCGAAGGTGAGGGCGGTGAGAGGGTGAGGAGCTTTAGGAGGAGGGGGCTGCGGCGGAGGAACTAGCAGAAGCTTCTCGATAAAAGCGCCAAAATCTTGTCTAATAATAGATTTCTTAAACTTTTTAGTCATTAACAAAATCCCAGCCAGTCCTAATCCTAATAACACCCATAGATTTGCAGAATTCGACGCCATCTCTCTCTCTCTCTCTCTCTCTACTTACTGCTGCTGCTGTTTTCTTTTTATTTTTTTTATTTTAGTTTTAGAGTAAATAAGGAAAAGGAAAAAACCCTAGACTAGAGGGCACAGAAGAAGAGGAGCCAAAAGGAACACTCCTCCTCCTGGACATGATGGAAGGGATAGATAAGAGAGTGACATTTTTTTGTTTGTGTAACGTGGAGACGGAATTTAGAAATCTGCTTCTAATTTTTTGTTATTCTGTTTTTTGGTCCATCCATTTTTTGATATTCCTCATCTGGGTCCTTTCGCTCATTCGGCAATGGCAGGTGCGAGTGGGATTTTGAATTCTGATTACATAGACAAGGTGGGTTCTAGGCTTCTAGCTAGTGCAAGCAAGCTTTACCTTTATTATAAGCAAGAAGCTCTCACTGTGGTTTTCGTTAAAGCTTGTGCCAGAAATCTCATTCAACAGCCACAGTCACGCATCAGGCCACTTATTCGCT
>Ga0307510_10006712_pt1 | contig 13716 bp, 6 predicted proteins | sample 12_EM_MG_FD_207224 | JGI IMG/M metagenome (GOLD analysis project Ga0307510, IMG submission 207224) | Populus trichocarpa ectomycorrhiza microbial communities from riparian zone in the Pacific Northwest, United States - 12_EM | ecosystem: Host-associated > Plants > Roots > Unclassified | place... | reverse complement strand
TTTGACATGATCAATGCTAGTGTGGTGATTTATAAATAACTGCAATATCCAAGTTTTACTTCATACGAGTTCATATCTTTACATGATCAAATACTAGTGTCCTGGTTATAAATCACTGCAATATCTCCATCAATGGGCTAAGGTTCAGCAGAGAAACGGCCTTATAGATGTTTGGTTCTCAAAATTTGAATGTGGGGGATATCAAGTTGTCAAAAATGTTTTTTTACACAACATGACAAATGTAATCTAAGCTTAGATGGTAAAAATACATCATAAAATTATAAAATTATAAGCAACGTGAAATTAATGACAAGAACTCGACAATTAATAAATAACATCAAACTTATCAACTCAAATTGTTGGGTTAAGAATAAAACAGGATTTGCCAATCTATTTTTTGAACATAAAAATATGCTTAATTGTTTGGTTTTCAAGGTCCCAACTCCTAAGCAATAATGAAATGTTTTGAAATGAACCAAGAATAACTAGAAACAAAGATTCAATTTCTATCTAACCACGTAACATAAAAAGAAGTTTCAAAGGAAAAATTTAAGGAAAATTTTCTATTCTTATCTAACCAATCATGATTCCATACGGAATCAATAACACAAATTCATTATCTAAATGCACACAATATTATAGAAATAGAAAATAAAAAAAATTAATAAAATAGAAAAGAGGTAGTAGATGATACATACTTAACTTCATGTTTCATAGTAAGACGAGTATACTTATCGGCATTCACTTTGACTATGACTACTGGTTTCTTCAAGTCCACAAGAATGGGAGCCGCCACATCAAATTATAACAACAAAAAAAACTAATTTAATAATATAGTAAGCAACGTCGCCGATTAAAAGAAAAAAAACCCCTAAATTTCATCGGTTCGAGCAAAAAAAATTATAATTGAGCAAAATTGAATATATAAAAAAATGAGATCAAATCAAAATAATATATATCTAGAAAGGCTTTTTGTTGATGAAGAAAAAGAATATAGAAGAAAATAGATCCTTTGCAATCATTTCTTTATAGGATCAAAAAGAATCATGTTTTTACTAATTTTACATTATTTTAGTTGAATTTTTTTTTACGTGATTTTCCACAATAACTATATGTTGACTCGTAAAATCATACAATTTTGTAAGTCAACTTGTGATTTTGACAATCTTGTGTGGGATCTTTGTGAATCTTACTCTCAAAAGTGAAAAGCCAAAAATCTCCAAATATGGAGCTTTTTGGATGACATCTTGTTTAATAATGTGTTTTATTATATATAAAACTATGTAATAAATATTGAATAATGAAATAAAAAAAAATAAATTTAAAAAGGACCTGAAACAAAAAATAGAAATAAAAAGAAAATGGATCAAATTTGATATAAAAACAAAATGACAGGACACCTTTTAATTTTGGATAGATCAACGTAAAGTTCAAGGAGAGGAGAGACAAAATAAGAAGGAGAAAAAAGAAAGGCCTTTGAAGTAGGGGTGAGCCAAAAAACCGAAAATATCGAGAAAACCGGAAAAAAAATTAATGAAAAAATCGAACCGTGAAAAAAAACCGATTAAACCGATTAGAATTTTAAAAAAACTGACTGGTTCGGTTCGGTTCTGGTTTTATAAGCCTAAAACCGAAAAAACCAAACCGAGCCAAACCGGAAAAAAACCAAGCCAAACCGGTTTTCCCCCCAAAATAACCGATTCGAAATTGGTCGGTTTGAACCGTTTTCGGTTTGGTTTTATTTTTTTTTAACCGATTTTGGTTACTTTTTTTTTTTATAAAAACCGAACCGAAAATAATCACCCATACTTCGAAGTCTCACTGCAGCTCCTCCGTTGTCATGCACTATCTCACCAGAAAGCCCTTGTCGCATTGCTTCTAATACCACCAATGATGGTGATTTGCAGCCACGGTAGGAAGTCTCATGTGCCCCTAGAATGAGACAACCTCTTTTACACTCTAGCGTAAGGGTTGCAAGAGCCAACCAACTTCTCCCTTCCTGTTTACTTTAACCCACCACATTTTTTTTAGCTTTAATTTAGGTCTCTTAACATTTAATTATTTTACATTAACAAAATCTTATTTTATTTTGCCAAACAGAGCATTAACCGAATGTAGAAAATTTTCCCTTAATGTTGCGTGAACCTCATATCAAGGAAACAAAAAAAAAAACTATTAAGTCAAATCTCAAATAAAAACAATGTGAAGTGATCAAATTAAAAAAGAAGAAGATGAGTGATAAAAAAAAAACATGAGCTTTTCCCTTGACTATGCAAATTAGTTTCTAATGTTAGCGAAAAAAGGGACTGAACATTTGTTTAAGCTTTAAATTCATTTTCTAAAGCTCTAATTATTTTAAAACAATGGAATTGAATTTTACTTTGCTAAATTGAGCATTAATCAAGTGACAAGATATTTTCTCGACATCATAAGATCCTTATATATAGACATAAAAAACAAATTATCAATCTTTATTCAAAATCAACGCAATGTTAAAAAATAAAAAAAATAAGGGATTAAAATTAAAAAAAAAGAAGCAAAACACTATGTGAATCCAAAGTGTTTTGCCTCATAAGTTGCAATACATTATTGATGGCTCCTAGTTTTTTTTTTCTTAATATATAATATCGATATAAATATGCTTTGAACTATATATTTAATCAAATATTTCTATGTTCTCCAATGTTTCAAAAGTCTTACCACTATAAAATCTTCTATCACGTCAATCACAACTTAACTTTAAGCTAAACACAAATTAACGAAGTCTTAATGCACTTGAGTTTAATTACTCTTTCAGCGTAAATATACTAAGTGCACATATAGTGCTTGGCCTATTTGGGTCCTCTTACAGTCTTGCTATCTTGATCTTCAAAAAGTTCCCTATAATTAACCAGGGAGGCTACACTATTTCACAGGCTCAATACCTTCTAACTCAATTAGGATCTACTTTGCAATTAGCTATTAACAACATTATTTGAAAATAAGTGTTGGGATTACTTCATAATTAATGAATAAACATAAGAACATTGAAAACGAGTCATTACTATAAAATCTAATTAAATATTTGAGATGAAACTTAAATTCAATAATCAAATCGATCTTACGAGAGCATGATCTTTTGTGAGAAGCTTAGTATTCTTAATTTGTAGCACAACAAATCCACCATGAAAGTATCAAATCTAGTTATGTGGAGGAAAGATTTGGGATTATCAGAAACAAATATATTAACAAAAGAAGAACAAGCTGCCCCCCATGACACCAGCTCTTGATTTTAATAGAAGAGAACACTGTAAATGAATGAAAGAAAAAGCAGGAGAAACCCTACCTCCTCAGGCGACACAATGGATGGAATCCGAGTTTACTAATCAAGATTAATGTAGATCAATGTGATTATGATTACAACATGGGAAATTAAGGTAACAACGTGATGGCAAAAAAAATAAAAATTCGCCAACTTGAGAGGATGATAAGCTCTGTACCAACCGATGGCTATCAAGTGTTGCGATTTCTTAGATATTTTTTAATCGGTGTCACTGCTGTCATCTCAATCTTGTAGGTGCAAAGGAGCATATATGGCCGCTCTAACCTTTTTGGAAGGTAAGGATACAACTTGTTGGGATTCTAATTAGAGAGGGAAAGATTTGAAATTCATTGATATCTTCCCTTACCAATCCAATCCTTTCGCACCTTCCCACTTCCAAAGTTAGCACTATTATAAAGCTAGATGAGTCGGTGTACGATGTCTAAATTGCTCAAAATCCTCATTATTAAGCTTATAAAGTGAAGCTAAAAGAAACCGAACTTTTCCACTTTGGAGATATGTTATTGATAATCATTAACAAAACTCTAAAACTTGGATCCCCTTGTAGACTCTTCTGTTCATGATGTTTTTTTTTATTTCACCTTTCCAAGACCAAGACCAAGTCTAAGGTTATTTTAATTTATATTTTTAAGGAATGATAAAATTAAAAAAAAAGAAGATCAAAGTAAGAAAAACAGGTAAAATAGATGGTAGTTTTAAAGTTTGCATAGAAAAATTCACTTTTATACTTCTACTTTTACAATGATACATTCTCAATTCCTAAGAATTTTTGAAATTCAATTTTTGTACAAATATTCATTTCTTTTATTTTATCATTTCTCGTTAAAGAGAGGAGAGAGAAAGGTTACCGGGTTTTGATGGTAGAAAGAAAAAGTTACCGTTGACAATGATTTTGACAAAAAAAAAATTGATCTTGATATCTACGAGTTTCACTCGAGAGAGAAGTTTAGCTTCCATGCTATTTTTCCTTGAAATTAATGGTCTGAAAAAGTAGATCTAACATTAGTTTTTTTGGGTTGTGGTAGTTTTTCTTCTTTTTTTTTGGTTTTTTTAAGGCACTAAGGGGTTTATGTGGATCTCTAAATTTTTTTGGAGGTGTTTATTTTTTTTTATCAAACTATGGGTGAAAAATTAGTTTTTGGTGTTGAAAAAACCTCAGCACTGATTTTCCAATGACTTGAGAGCTACTGAAAATTAAAGATGCATGCAACATGTCGTATACATCGCTTATAAAAATAATTCGTCGGGTAAACAATGCATCGTTCGATCCATGCATCGTTTGCCCAGTCAAGCAAAAAAATAATAATTAATGGGCTAGAGCACGGCCTGTCCTTGCTTTGGGCCCAAGAATTAGTCCATTAGATCAAGAGTCATGGGCTCCTTCTTAAAGGACTTTCTTAAAAAAAAAAAAATCAAAATGAAAGAATTAATTTATTTTTTAAAAAGGCTATTTTGGTTCTAGAAGAGGAAAATCTTATTGGGTTTTAAAAAAATTCCTTTGCTTTTTTTTTTTCCCTCTCAATATTTTATTATAAACAAATTATTGAAGACAAATTAGGAATTGAAATCTTAACAATCCATTTCACATCTCGGGATTGAATGGAATTCGAGAAAGAAGAAATATGCTTTCCATTGCTCTCAATCACAATAGGCAGGCCTATGTTTCCTCCATAATATCTTTCAGAGTACAAAAGGGCATCAAGTCACCTATCGCTATAGCATGTCTTATCCCTTTGCTCCATGTTTCCTCCACTTCAATTCTTATTTTGCGTACTTATCGTCCTGGACATATAGTTGATTTTTCACTGTCCTTGGATTTTCGTTCTGCCAATAATCTATTTCAACTACTTTGGATGGGTAATGCGCTATAGGCTCAGGACCTCAGAGTGGTGATGTGCCTTATTGCTATATCCCTTTCCAAACTGTGAAAAGCCAGTTGCCGAAGCATCCTTCAGTGTTCACGCATGCCCTGCTGTATCTTGTCATGTACTGTGGAGTGTGGACTTGTAGTTGGAATTCATGGACGTCCATTTTCCTCTCTTACGCCAACCAGAAGAAAAACAATAGATATAGATATATAGATATTAATGGATGCTAATCTTTTCCTTTAAAACAAGACAATGTATCTTCAGGAAAAAAAAAAAGAAAAAAAAAGGAAAGGAAGCTCCAGAGGAGACAAATTTAGGTGTCCATTTTATCTTTGCACCGTGGAACCACAAGCTAACAAATACTGACCCGGAAAAGAAACGACGAGAGAAACATGGTGGCCATGCTTCATAATCCCATTAATTACCTGATCAGATTGGATTAGAATAGATAGGTCTCCTCCTCCACTCCCACTCTCCACTTCTCCAACCAGCAGGCTCGAGTCGCCGCGGCAACAAGTGAGTCAACCCCGTGTCTCCCCCTCCCTCGCCAACCCCTGGCGCACCACACACGAGTTTGTCATTGTTAAAAATATTATTGTCAAAAAGACATTCAGTCTCGAATTCTCTTTTTGCCGAGCGTTCCAACCTGGAAGTCGGTAGTGTGTAATAAAACGCGCGACTATGCAATCAACAAGTTGAAAATAGATAAAACAAAAGGAACAAGTTGCATTTTCCTCATTAATTTCTTGCATTAATATCACTGTCAATGAGCGATTGCTGAGATGCGGAAAAAATTGAGCAATCATAATTGAAGGCTGTAGTTGACTGGCGTATCGCATCCTTCCCTTATAGTCTTTAAACATGGGACCCTCGGCCCCAGAACCCGTGCCAGAAGTTGACTCCCTCTTTACCATTCAATGAGGACCGATTACAATGGACAGTTCTTACTATCCTTCTACAGACCATGGTTAAACTACTATAGAGTTTATCAAAAATAAAATATATAAAAAATGTTATCCTCGTTTTAATGCTAGCTTTTTTCACCGTCTAATTCATGGTAGTGAAAACATTCAGCTCCGGACTGCTGAGATAATTTAATGCAAGCTCTTTTTTTTTTTTTTTTTTTCTTGAGAAAATCGAAGACTTGCGTGTTATCATGACGTTACTTTATTACCGAGTTAAGAGGTGTATTTATTAGATGTCTGTCATATTTATCACAAGACTTGCTAAAAAACAAATAACAATTTCATCATAAAGGATGGATTTTTTGTTTTCAGGTGAGGCGATACATATTCCGATCAGTCATAATGCATTTATTAGACAATTGTTGCGGCATACAGCATGAAGTACACATATGTTTCTTCAAGTACGTAGTGCAGGCAATCCTAAATTCCTATTTGGTTGCCATTTTCCGCATAAATTATCTCCCCCGTGACACCTAAAGGCATCTACTCTCCAATGTATTTCTCCAACTTGAAGGATTCTCATTCCATGTTTGTCCTTGTTTTCTCACCAAACATGTTAAAAAGCTATTCCCGAGCAGCTATAATTGATTCCAAGATAGTTTTTATACTATTCAATGTGATTTCTGGTGGCTTAATGACCGTCTAAATTAGGTCTGCACTTGTTTATGTTTTTGTTCTTAAAAAAAAAATGTTGGTTCATGTTAAATGTTGACTGTGTGCGAGCTGCCTGTCCCTCGTCGATGGTTTACCAATTTAATATGGCCCTCGGTCGTCAAGAATCCCTGATTGATTAGCTTCTCTAAGAAAACACAAGACTTGTTAATTAAAAACTCAATATGTATTGCATTTATGTCAATCGATCAGATCCCAAGATAAACAGCAGAACTTTTGACAAAATAGCACACGGCGAGTTGGTAACACTTCATTTTCAAATTTTTCTGCCGGTGTTGATTTTTCAATGAACCTAATGGATCCCACCTGAGCTATGCAACAAACCCTCGATGTCTGTTGCTCTTTCTGTGGTCTGAAAATTATTAGATGGTCTGCTGTCTTTGCTGTAGCATGAGAGTAGAACCTACCATAATTAATAGCTATCCAGAATCTCAGCACTTAGTTTTTTTTTTAACAGAAAAATCGTACAAGTTGCAGCTGCGAGATGCCTATTATTTGATTGGAACGTCTACTGTTCTTTTGATCGATGGTTAACTATACTGTAAAATGGACTACTCTTTCCTCTCCAACCCCTCCTGGCTCCTGAGTTCTTAATAAAACATCGAAGACTTTCTGAACGTTTGAACTATACATATTCGCCAAATTGTTTCTTCCAATTTTTGTTTACTTCCTAACGGGTTGCATAATCAAGCACGAGGCAGATATTAATTATTGCTCGTTAGACTGAGAGTTCTTTAATTCATTCATTGCCTGCCGTCCTAACTGAGGTAGCCATGTTTTAGTGTAACTTATAAATTAGGAGCCCTAGACCCGACTATTAAATTATGTAGCATGACTCAATCTGGTGCAGGAAGAGTCAATGTGTGATGTAAGCTTTGCACTTTTTGCCTTCCAAAGGTCAACAAATCGAAACACGAGAGCTCGAAAGGTCAACACAATCAGATTCCCAGATGAATGAAATTTGCAGGGTACACGGCACATTGGGCCCTTATGCGGTAAGTACCTATCACCTCAGTCTTGGTCAAAGCAAGGAGCGATTTCTTCAACTCTCATCCGTGTGCTTGTGCCTCTGGTAAGCTAAAAATCGAAGTATTATGATTGTGGGGAGTCGACATTTATCCATTAATTATCAAAACGCAGGTCCATTTATGTCATCCTTGATGGAGATTTTATTCATCAGATTCTCTGCTTATAGACCCGCAGTTATTAACTCAACTGAGCTTATATTTCATATGTTTTTCTATAAAAACTGATTATACGAAAATTATTTTTAGCCGATTTTTTTTCTTGAAATTCAGTTTAAAAAAGAGAGCTGGAATGCTACACTGTCGTTATAGATTATAATCAATCAACAGAGTCTTTACAACAAGATATTTCAACTCGAATATACAGATTGGCCCATGGCATCGCGTTTTTGTCCTCGCTACTTGCACTGAAAGCTAGTTCACGTATTTTTGTGGGCACATGGGCTTGGCCATTTATCAACAGCCATGTCAGTGGAGGGACGAAAAGAAGTGGATATAGACGTTCGTCTATTATCTATATCTCATAAGAATATTAATATTATGACAGCGAAGTTATCCAAAGAACAATTTATACTAGCCATCAAACTTATTTCATTATCTGATTTAGAAATAAGAATCTGATTTAGAGGTGGGATGGGCATGGATTTTGAATAATTATATGATTGCTTTCACGTTGCTTTCTTAAAAGCAACCTTCAATAAAGTTTTACTTCTTTTTTAGTTAGAATTCGATGAACTAATGGTAGAAATACGTGCAGTTAAAGAGCTTGCATGTGATACAACGGTTAGTAAAGTAGTAAATAGTTCCTCGATACAATCAAGTTCAGACAAAACAATACTACTTTTTTTCGTTTGATTTAATTTTTGAGAAAATTATTGCAAGATCAACTGTTGTCCATCTAATAAATGCTCAGTTGTGCAACTTGCAAAGCCAAATACAATGTGGGGAAGAGTGCTTCTGCCTTTATCGGGATACATACGTCTATATCCCTAAAGGTTTGCTTGAGACTTTTCTTGATGTTATTTATGAACCCAGTAAGGCAAGATGAATTTTTTAATGCGAGAATCTTGACACAGTGGGAGGGAGGAAATAAACAAGGGTGGGTATTTCTTCCAAGAAGTAACGGCATATGTGGGTAATCGGCAGAGTAATTAGTCACCTAACACCTATAAAAACAATTCCTTTAGTTTAGAAAATGTTTTATATAATTGATGAGAGATACACAGGTCATCTTCAATATTCTGGAAAAAATCTCCATGGTTCACCAGTCTGGAATTCTTCTCTCTTTTTTCTTTGAAAAAGATAGGCTTATAACACTCTTCCGATTCCCAACAAAAGACACCGATCAAACCATTCCCTCAAATACCTTCTTTTCCCGCGATAAGTAATATTCTCATCCAAAGAATTCCATTCGTGGGTGCTTCAGAGGCGCATTCAAGGGAATCGGGACAGGTACGGGCAAGTATATAATATTTGCTTTTGGAGAAGGAGAGTGAGCAGGGCCACTCTCTACCTTCCAAGATGAATAAATTGTAGTCAAACAATTCAGCTGTGCTGGAAGGTCTTTTGGCTGATGTGAGGTTGGTTTGACACTTGTTTTGTTCCTCTCTTAGCCCATACCTAACCAAATTTTAATATACCAGTCACTTTGCTGGCAAAAAAATAAAGAAAAACTTAATATATATTTTTTATTTAAAAATATATTAAAATAATATTTTTTATTTTTAATATAAATACATCAAAACAATCTAAAATTATTAAAAAATTAAATATTTTTAAAAATACAATTTCAGTAACATTCCAACCACCACCTTAAAATACCTTTACTATATATATATATAGAGAGAGAGAGAGAGAGAGAGGGGGGGGGTATATATGCTGCAATTATTGTTAAAGGATACGAGAAACTTCATTTTCATTTCACATTTATTTCTTCCCTAATGGTATCATTGTATGCTGTAGCACCGGACTAGCAATCCATCCTTAATCAAGTCTCCATCACGATAAATTGGACTTATTTTGTTGAGACGTCAACTTGCTCCTTCGCTGTAGATTGTGGCGTCTCAAAGATCAACGACAGAGGGCTGGCTTCATCATGGCTAAGAGGACGAGCCTTTGCTTCAAATTTCAAATTTCTCCGAAAAAAAAGATTAGTAATTAAGGACAACCAAAATAGCTGACACTTTTGTTGTCTTCGCATACGAATGTGTCTGAGAGGAAGGATGTGGCATGCGGTCACCAATGATCTCATGCTTAATTGGAGTTAATTATAATTTGCCCGATCCTAATACAAAAATATTTTTGAGACGTGATATGACACCAATAAGAGTTTCATCGACTAAGCTAAAATATTATTTTCATGATAAATTATAAAATAATATTAAATTTTTGGTCGAGCCCAATCAGGCTTGCATGATTTTTATAGAATGTACACGTATCATCTCTATAAATATCTAGGATATTTACATTAAATATCTTATAATTTATATATTTATAAATTATTTATCTTAATAAAATGTATATAATCATATCTTTCTAAAAACAAGGTTTAAGATGCATTTAAATACAGAGAATACCTATTATTCTCCAAATTTAATTTTAACAGCTTATGAAAAACGCCCTCCTTGGAATTTTTTTCCAGTGTAGCTAGTTTTATGCGGTGCAGCTGCATATACATGTTGATGGACTTGAATTTGTCATCTTCAGTCCCTAGCTAATCATCTTTTTCTCTGATTCTCAGCACATAATACTGCAGTGGTCAAAGCTTCAAGTTCATGTTATTATTGTGGGTTTCACCTGTTTGATCACTACAAAGACGTCTAGGTAGAAAGAGTTGCTTTGATTGATGCATGTCACACCAAAATCAAATATGTTAACACACATAGCTTTTGGAATTAAAATATCAAAGGATATAAAGCTTTATTGAAAATGCGGGAAAATAATTTTTTAAAATAATTTTTATTTAAAAACATATAAAATTATTTTTTATTTTATAATATTTTTTTATTTTTAATATGATAAATCAAAACAATTAAAAAATACCAAAACATATTAAATTTTTTTAAAAAAAATCAAGAATTTTAAAAAATACAAAACCACCAGCTGTCATAAAAAAATATACATATTAGTTAACTCTAAAAGAGTAAGAGGTATAACTCAACTGATTGGACTCTGGATTTGCTTCTCAGATGTCACTAGTTCGAGTATCACAAACTATAAATTCATTAAAAACTTAAATGGTTAACTTCAAAGTTTTAAGAAATTAATCAATATACAAGTAAGATGGCTTGGATATCCTTAATTAAAAAAAAATAAGAAGAATATGTATTAGTTGGACTTTAGTGAAAGGTGGGATACTTGCACTCTAAAAGGTTAAGAATGTTTTTCATTATGAAAACCTCAATGGGAGGGGGGAAATGTTCAACGTGTGTGCTTGTGGTTTTGCCACGTGTAGGGACCAAACAAATCGTATCTCTTAAGATGGTTGATAATTGCTTTATTTATTTATCTCTCGGGTGGGGCAATAATTAGGTCGGTCGTTAAATTGTTAAAAATGTTGCTTCTGTTTTTTTTAAATTAATAGGTTTTTCATTATGATAATTGCTTTTCCTTTTACTTTTACTTTTACTTTTTCTCTACTTCAAATTATTTTTTTATTTTTATAATTTTAAATTATTTTAATATACTGATATTGAAAATAAATTTTAAAAAATAAAAAAATATTATTTTTTTAAAGTGAAAAAAACTTTAAAAAATATTATTTTTTTAAAGTGAAAAAAACTTTAAAAAATAATAAAAGGCTCTATATTCCTCCCAGAAGAGGAAAAAAACTATGATGCCTCCAAGGAAATTTAAATAAATCTTATTTATTTAAATTCCCATTGAAATAAGGGTGAAACTAATTGTTCTTGAATATATCATTGTGTTCCCAGAGAGATAAAAGACTTTTCAAATTGGATTCAATTAATTAAATAAAAGAAAAGGACTAGCTAGCAGTCGGTGGTCGCAGATTATATGAATTCGTGCATGTTTGTTTTTGTTTTTAGTAATGAGATCGCCGTTAAAAAAAAAAAACAACAGTAAAAATATGAATTTATTGCTTTTGTTTTCACGTTTTTTTTCGCTGTGTATTACGGGACAAGAATATTCCTACCAATAGAGGAATGACGACTAGTCGTTCAGCTCTTCCATTACAAGCACGAGAGGATAGATGACACATAGCATTTTTGGCTTCTAGCATGAGCTGGATAACTCTACCTTTTCCTTTCCTTCTTCTAGTTAGTTATACGATACAAACAGAACAGGATGTATATATATTAGTACTCCCTTCTGTAAAAGGAACAGCACGTTGTGTGGGAGAAGAATTATTCAATACAGGTAGAAAACTTCGATCTTCATCTCTTCCATGAGTAGATTGTTTTTCTTTTCAAGGTTTCGATAATTCTTACACTGTGAAGAATTGTAATTCACAAAAGACATAAAAACAAAAACAGAAGTAAGAACAACACAGACGTAGTAAATAACGACCGAAGCCCTGCTCTGGACTTTTGGCAATGGCAACCCAACACAATGGAGCAGCGTATAGCATCTTTCCACCAGCAGGGGGCGGAGGGAGGGTGTTCCAAGAACAACAAAATCACATGAAAACCCAAATTTATTTATAAAAAGAATTAAATCAAACGCTTATTGAATTCAAAAGCCGGGAACTAGATACTGATTTATAAACCTATCATGATTTCTGCTTATAATCATGAAATCTCAAAGGAGGCCATACACCATGTCTGGATTATTTTAAGGGAGTGACAATAAAAGAAACATTTGACTGAGAGTATATCTCCTGATCACCGCTTAATTATATGCTCTTTTCAATGTGATAATGGAAGTAAATGATGAAAGAGAGAATTAAGAACCCTATATATTCCCAAACAACAATCGTGGTCGAGAAGCATTACACGCGAGAATCTCCATTCAGAGGTGGCCTTTTAAAGAGACATGTTTATCATAAACAAATATCATTTCTTAATCATGAAGCTTTATTTGCATGCTACTATATAAGCCATGGAGGGTTGATGCAAGAGAAAGCATAGCAACTGATCATCAGGAATCCCTTCCTATATCTCCCTCGTAAATCCTTCTTCCCGCATGTGCTTGCTCTTACTGTGAGCACTTACAGCACATATATATCCAGCTGATATAGAAAAGCTTTCGGAGGCAGCTGAGAGTGCCAGAAATTGACAGAAGGGAGGATATGACGGTAAGAGCAACTCGAATTAATCTTTATGCATGATGATCGTCTTTCATGTCGTGTTTCATTTATCATCCCAGGTGCGGCTTGTTTTTTTTTTTTATGACTGCTGACAGTGGCCTAGCACATTCTGTGTGATGCCCTTCGCGAATTTGGACAAAAATTAAGCTGCTGTTATTTAATTTAATCTTATTATATGTCAATATTTTGTGCAAGAATTTCTTTCAAACATTATTTGTTTCAACTACATTAAGATCCTCACATAGTCACCCCATATAAATTAAGTAGATATTATATATAATTTGCAACCAAAGCCATGCCCGGTGCTGGCAGGCAATGGTGATAGTGGCTAAAGTAAGGAATCTCTCTTTTAAACTCAAAGTGGCACAGTAACTCTTTTGATTGCAGTTTTACAAAAAAAAAAAAAAGTTTCCGCAAGGGGACAAGAAACACCCTTGTAAAATAACACAAGAGACAAAAACGTAATTCCTTCATTCATGCGTTAAAATAATCTAATATCACACTCAAATCCCAAGCGGTTCAAGAATATTTTCAATATTTTCATTGCCCAGCCCAACTGCTTTAACTGTCTTTATCTAACTACAGTGAATGTATGGAG
>Ga0307510_10006711_pt1 | contig 13720 bp, 13 predicted proteins | sample 12_EM_MG_FD_207224 | JGI IMG/M metagenome (GOLD analysis project Ga0307510, IMG submission 207224) | Populus trichocarpa ectomycorrhiza microbial communities from riparian zone in the Pacific Northwest, United States - 12_EM | ecosystem: Host-associated > Plants > Roots > Unclassified | place... | reverse complement strand
CCACAAACGACTCAAGGCCAGATGGGCAAGCGAGCAACTCCTCGCTCTGCTTACCTACGTGCGTTAGCCCTGCCCCTGGGGGGAGCTGTCAGCGAAGCTGACTGAGGGGGTTGAAGCCCCCCGCCCGTCGGCCGCGGATGAAACCCCCTCCGTCTCGCCGCTGCGCGCCGATCCACCTCCCCCTCAATCGCGCTTCGCGCTGGGGGAGGATCTGATGCATCGATGTCCGAAAGCCGCCAGCCGATAGCCGCGAAGCGACCTATATTCTCCCCATGACCCAATACACCCTCTTCGAAACCGTCATCGGTTGGGCCGGGCTGGCCTGGGGCTCCAACGGCCTCGTGGGCGTGCACCTGCCCGACGCCGATCCTGAGCTCGCGCGCCGCAGCTTCCTGAGGAAATTCCCGGACGCTCAGGAAGCCGAGCCGACGCCGGCCGTCGCCAAGGTCATCGCCGACATCCGCGAGCTGATGGCCGGCAAGCCCGTCGATCTGCTGGACGCAGACATCGACATCGCCCGCGTCCCGGAATTCAACGCCCGCGTCTACGCCATCGCCCGCGCCATCCCGCCCGGCGAGACCCTGACCTATGGCGAGATCGCGACCCGGCTCGGCGACCGGCTCCTGGCCCGCGACGTCGGCGCGGCGATGGGGGCGAACCCCTGGCCAATCGTGGTGCCCTGTCACCGGGTGACGGCGGCCGGCGGCAAGCTCGGCGGCTTCTCGGCCCGCGGCGGCGCCAACACCAAGCTGAAGCTGCTCACCATCGAGGGCGCGGCCATCGCCACCGCCCCGCCGCCCGCGCCCAAGCGCGTCAAGGCCCAGGCCCCGCCGCAAGCCGACCTCTTCGGCTAGGCGTGGCTCAGCCCGCGGTCATCCGCCCGTAGAGTTCGGCCAGGATGCCCACCGCGCGCTCGGTCTCGGCGCGGTCGATGACTTCCTGGTCGTTGCCGTAGCCGAACATGTCGCCGCCCCAGAGCGCCTGCACCACGATGCCGTCGCGCCGCGAGAGCATGCTGACGTCCTTGTAGAAGACGCCGTAGTTCACCTCGGGCTGCGGGATCAGCCAGCCGATCTGGCCGCGGACGGGGGTGACGCTGTCGTCCTTGCAGAGCGCGCGGGCGCCGTAGCCAGGGCAGTTGATCACCACCTTTTCCTTCAGGGTCGCAAGCTCGCCCAGGCTGTGGAACTCGCGCCGCTCGACACGGCCGCCGCCGGCCAGGAAGTCGGCCATCAGGGTGTGGCTGTAGTCGGCGACGTTGAACTGCATCAGCGACGTGCGGCGGACCCTGTTACCCGGGAACGGAGAGGCGCCCGCCGGCAGGATTTCCGGGCGCGGCGTGATGTCCCGGATGCGATCGCTGTAGGCGGCGAACTCCAACGGCGCCACAGCCGGCGTCGGCGGACCGTGATCCGGGGGGTCGGAGAGGTAGTAGCGGTCGCTCCACTCGACCGGATTGCCCGGCAGGCCGAGGTAGCGCCGGAACCGCTTGAACGAGATCCGCGCCATCTCCTCCCAGAGTGTCGCGAACTGCGGGCCGGCGTCAGCCAGCGCGATACGGCTGTCGGGCGTCCAGCTTCCGGTCGCCCGGGCCGAGCGCGCGTCGGGCAGGAGGTCCTTGGCGTAGATGGTCACCTTGGCCCCGCCCTCCTGCGCCAGGAGGGCGGAGGTGAGGCCCAGCGCGCCACAGCCCACCACGGCCACGCTGGTGGGATTGGCGGCCATCGCCTTGCGCACCGCGACGGTTCCCGAACCCCACGACAGCGACCAGCCCGAGCCGCCGTGGCCGTAGTTGTGCACCACGAGCGTGTCGCCCACCTGCTCGGCGTCGAGCCGGGGACCCGCGGCGCGGAACGGGCGCAGGCAGACGGTGATGTCGAACACCCGGTCCATCCGCGCGTGGACCGGTGCGATCGGCGGGCGGCGCTCGGCGAAGGGGACCACGAATGGCGTGGCGGACGGGGCCGGCGTCAGGGCCGTCGCGCAACCGCCCAGGCCCAGGAGCCCGCCGCCGGCCAGGCCGGTCATCAGCCGGCGGCGACTGAGCGTGTCGAACGTGGTCATGTGGCCGCCTCCCCGGGGTCCCCAGGTTTAGCGGCAGGCGGGAGCGCGTGGAAGGCGCCACCCGGCCCGCAAGCCGAGCTCTTTGGCGACCACAGTGGCTGACGGCTGTGACTTCCCCCGGTACGGGGGAAATGTCGCCAATGGCGAAGCCGGGCGACAATGGGGGAAGTGAACCCTTATCCGCCGACTTCCCCCATCGACCCGCCGCGCAAGAGCGCGTTGGGCCACTTCCCCCGTACCGGGGGAAGCTAGGTCGGGAAGCCCTTGTCGCGCAGATAGGCCTTCACATCCGGATCGCGCCCACGAAACGCGCGATACTGGTCAGCCGGATCGATGGTGTTGCCGACGCTCATGATCTTGTCGTGCAGCCGCTTGGCGGTGGCCTTGTCATAGGGCCCGCCGGCTTCCACGAAAGCCTCGAAGGCGTCGTGGTCCAGCACCTCGGCCCAGAGGTAGGAATAGTAGCCCGCCGAATAGCCGTCGCCGGAGAAGATGTGCCCGAACTGCGGGGTGCGGTGGCGCATGGGCAGCTCCGCCGGCATGCCCAGCTTGGCGAGCTCATCCTTCTCGAAGGCGTGGGGGTCGATGTCGGCGTCGCCGGCCAGATGCAGCTTCATGTCGATCAAGGCGCTGGAGAGATACTCGGTCACGTCGAAGCCCTGGCGGAACGTGTGGGCCTTCCTGATCTTGGCCACCAGCTCGTCGGGAATCGGCTTGCCGGTCTGGTAGTGCAGCGCGAATTTGCCCAGCACCTCGGGCGTCGACAGCCAGTTCTCGTTGAGCTGCGAGGGGAACTCCACATAGTCGCGCGCCACCCGCGTGCCCGAGACGCTGGGGTAGATCACGTCGGAGTTCAGGCCGTGCAGGGCGTGGCCGAACTCGTGGAACATGGTGATGGCGTCGTCCCAGGAGACCAGCACCGGCTGGCCGGGCGCGCCCTTCACGAAGTTGGCGTTGTTGGAGACGATGGTGGTGATCTTGCCGTCCATCTTCTCCTGGGTGCGGTAAGCGTTCATCCAGGCGCCGGAGCGCTTGCCGGTCCGCGCATAGGGATCGAGGTACCAGAGGCCGACGTGCTGGCCGCCGCGCTTCACCTCCCAGACCTTCACGTCCGGGTGCTGCACCGGCACGTTCGAGACGGGCGTGAACTCGAAGCCGTAGAGCTGGCCCGAGGCCCAGTGCATCCCCTCGCGCAGCTTGTCGAGTTGCAGGTAGGGCTTCACCGAATTCATATCGAGGTCGTAGCGGGCCGCGCGGACCTTGTTGGCGTAGTAGCGATAGTCCCAGGGCGCGATCTTGATCGCCTTCCCGCCTTCTTGGGGGACCTCCTTGTCGGCGATGGCCTGCATCTCGGCCACTTCCTCGTGGACGCGGGCGACCGCCGACGGCCAGACCCGCATCATCAGGTCCATGGTGGCTTCCGGCGTCTTGGCCATGGCGTTCTCGACCCGCCAGTGGGCGTGGGTCGGATAGCCCAGGAGCTTCGCCCGCTCGGCGCGCAGCTTCAGGATCTGCTTGATGAGGGCGTTGTTGTCATGGGCGTCGCCGTTGTCGCCTCGGCTGTAATAGGTGCGCCAGACCTTCTCGCGCAGGGGGCGTTGGTCCGAATAGGTCAGGAACGGGTCCATCGAGGAGCGCGTGTTGAAGATCGCGAACTGGCCGTCCTTGCCCTTCTCCTTGGCGCCCGCCGCCGCCCCGTCGCGCACGTCGCTCGGCAGGCTCTTCACCTCGTCGGCGGAGAGGTAGAGGACGTAGTCGCTCTCGTCGGCCAAGAGGTTCTGGTTGAACTCGGTGAAGAGGCCGGCGAGCTCCTCGTTGATCTTGCCGATCCGCGCCTTGGCTTCCGGCGAGAGCTTGGCGCCGGCGCGCACGAAGCCGTTCCAGCGCAGCCAGGTCAGCCGCTTCTGCTCCGGCGTCAGCCCCGCCTTGTCGCGGCCCTCGTAGACCGCCTCGATGCGTTTGAAGAGCGCCACGTTCTGATTGATCTTGTCGGCGTGGACCGAGAGTTTCGGCTCCATCTCGGTTTCGACCGCCCGGACCTCAGGCGTCGAGAGCGTGCCGCCCCAGATCGAATAGATGGCGCCCACCCGGTCGCCGGCCCGGCCGGTGCGTTCCAGGGCCGCAATGGTGTTCTCGAAGGTTGGCGGCGCGGGGTTGGCGGCGATCTTGTCGACTTCGGCCAGCTCCTCGGCCATGGCGGCCTCCAGCCCCGGCTTGAAGTCGGCGACCTTGACCTTGTCGAAGGGCGGAATCCCGCCAAAGGGGCCGGTCCAGGGCTGGGTCAGGGGATTGGCTCCAGTTTGTGCGAGGGCGCCTGAGGGAAGGACGGTGGTTGCGGCCATGGCGGTGGAAGCCGCAAGGAACGTGCGCCGTTGCATGGAGACTCCGGAAAAAGAACGCGAACTGGCGGCGATCCTAGGCGCATCTGTTCATCGGGGCCAACGCCCGCTAACACCTCACCATGGCCATCGGCGTTTTCGATTCTGGCGTGGGCGGGCTTTCGGTCCACCACAGGCTCGTGGAGCGCTTCCCGACCGCGGATTTCGTCTATCTCGCCGACCAGGCCAATACCCCCTATGGCGGGCGGCCCGGCGAGGAGATCGTGGTGCTGACCCGGGCCGGTTGCGAGCGGCTGTTCGCCGAGGGCTGCAACCTGGTGGTGCTCGCCTGCAACACCGCCTCGGGCATCGCGCTGCGGCGCCTGCAGCAGACCTGGCTGCCGGGCTATCGCCGCGAGCTCGGGCGGCCGGTGAACGTGCTGGGGATCATCGTGCCGACCATTGAGGCGGCCACGGGCCTGCCCTGGGAGCACGAGGCCGACCGGCGCGGCGACAAGGTGGAGAAGCTGGACATCCTGGCGGTGTTCTCCACGCCCGCCACGGCGGCCAGCCGGGTCTACGAGATCGAGATCGACAAGCGCCGCCAGGACGTGGCGGTGTTCTCCCAGCCCTGTCCTGAGCTGGCCGGGATGATCGAGGCAGGCGCCCCGCGCGACGAGCTGGCCGCCGTCATCCAGGGTCATGTGAAGGCGATCACCACGCGCATCGGCCGTTCGCCCGACCGCGCCATCTTGGGCTGCACCCACTATGAGATCACGGCCGACCTCTTCCGCGCGGCCCTGCCGCCCGGCACGCCGCTGATCCACCAGCCGGACGCCACCGCTGACGCACTCGCCCGCTATTTCGAGCGGCACCCGGAATTCGACGTCGGCAAGAGCGCTGTTCGTCGCTTCCTGACCACCGGTCGCCCCGGATCGCAGTCGAGTCTGGTTGAAGCCTTCTGGGGAAGCCAGCTAAGCTTCGAGCCAGCTTAGGGGGACCACATCATGAAATCGCTGATCGCCGCTGTTGCAACCGCCGCCACACTGGCCGGCGCCGCCCATGCCGAGGTGACGGACAAGTCCGCCGCCGGCTTCGAGGTCACCGAAAAGGCCACGATCGCCGCGCCTGCCGCCAAGGTCTACGCCGCCATCCTGACGCCGGGCGCCTGGTGGAGCAGCACCCATAGCTGGTCGGGCTCGGCCAAGAACCTCTCCATCGACCTGGCCGCGGGCTGTTTCTGCGAGAAGCTGCCCAAGGGCTATGCGCGGCACATGACCGTGGTCTTCGCCGACGGCGCCACGACCCTTCGCCTGTTCGGGGGCATAGGTCCCATGCAGTCCACCGGCGCCGCCGGCCACCTGGGCTTCGTGCTGAAGCCCGTCGGCGAGGCGACCGAGCTCACCCTCACCTATGACGTCGGCGGCTACGCCAAGGGCGGCCTCGCGGACAAATGGGCCGCGCCCGTCGATGGCGTGCTGGGCGATGCGGCCGGTCGCCTCAAGAAGTTTGCGGAGACCGGTAAGCCGGACTAGCCGCCCGCTTTAGCGCTTCGTCGAGCCGCGCGCCTTCTGCGAAGGCGGCCAGGTCGGGCGTAGGATCACCGTCCAGGCCCATGCCGGGCTCCGCGCGCGGCGCGCCGATGCGTGTCTCCACGGGCAAGACACCGCACCAGGCCGGCCAGTCGGCATCGGCCGGCATGTCTGTGACGCCGACGTCCTTGATCTTCGCCGAGGCCTCCTCGATTTCCATTTCGACCAGGGCGATCCGCATCAGCTCCTCGTCGGCCATGGGCCTGAGCGTCGCCGAGCGGCCGGCGTAGAGCCGGTCGATGAAGGCCTCCATGGCCGCGCGCTTGTCCGCCAATCCGGGGATCAGGCGCGCTCGGCCGAAGGCCATGACCGAGCGGTAGTTCATCGAATGGATGATCCCGGAGCGGCCGACGATCAGGCCGTCGAGGAAGCTGACGGTCACGCAGACCGGCGCGCCTTCCGCCACGGTGGCCAGCATCCGGCTGGCCGCCGCGCCGTGCCAGTAGAGCTTGCGGCCGTCGCGCCAGTAGGCGGTGGGCGTCACAAAGGACTGGCCGTCGATGACATAGCCCACATGCGCCAGGACGCCGGCGTCGAGCAGGCCATAGACCACAGCTTCGTCATAGCTGGCGCGTTGGGGCCGCCGGCGCACGCGGGAGCGTTCCGTGGGGACGAAGGCGGCGCCGTCGGCGGGCGGGCTCATGGCGATCTCCTTTCGACTTCCGGACCTAGGCCATATGTGGTCTGCTACACAGGTCCAATTGAGCGACATTGTACAGACCACTTTCGAGACCATGAGCTGGGCCGAGATCTATCCGTGGCGCGAGCCGCAGGCCGGCGGGCCGGTGATCCGCCAGGTCTATGACCAGGTGCGGGGCGCGATCCACGACGGGGCGCTGCGGCCCGGCGGGCGGCTGCCGTCCAGCCGCGACCTGGCGCAAAGGCTGGGCGTGGCCCGCGCCTCGGTGGTCGCGGCCTATGACCAGCTGCTGGCGGAGGGCTATGCCGAAGGCCGACAGGGTTCGGGCACCTATGTCTGCCGCGACCTCTCCGGCGTGCTCGACCTGAAACCCGCCGCCAGGCCGCCCGCCGCGCCTCAGGCGCTACCCGAGGTCGAACGCCCGGCCGCCGCGGAGGTCATGCCGCCGCTATCGGTGGAAGGCCCGACCTTCACCAGCGGCCGCACCCTGATGGACGCCCGCGCGCTGGACGCCTGGTCGAAGTCCACCCGCCGCGCGCTGCGCACCCTGGGCCCCGTCCACTTCGGCTATTCCGACCCGGCGGGCGATCCGCGACTGCGCGCTGCGGTCGCGGGCTACCTGCGCGCCGCCCGCGGCGTGGTCTGCGAACCGGACCAGGTGATCGTCACCTCCGGCGCGCAGCAGGCGGTCGACCTGGCCGTGCGCCTGTTGCTGCGGCCCGGCGATGCCGCCTGGCTGGAGGACCCCGGCTATCCGCCCACCTGGCACGCGCTCACCGCCGCCGGCGCGCGGACTGCGCCGATCCCGGTCGACCGGTCGGGGATGATCGTCCAGGCCGGCGTCGCCGCCGCGCCGGACGCCAAGGCCGTCTTCGTCACGCCGTCGCACCAGTATCCGCTGGGGGTCCCGCTCTCCATGGGTCGGCGCCTGGAGCTGATCGCCTGGGCGCGCGCCGCCGGCGCCTGGATCGTCGAGGACGATTACGCCGCGGAGTTCCGCTACGCGGGCGCGCCGCTCGCCTCGCTGCAGGGCCTCGAGGGCGGCGAGCGGGTGATCTATGTCGGCACGCTCAACAAGGCGCTCTTCCCGGGCCTGCGGCTGGGCTACCTGGTCGCGCCGCGGCCGCTGGCCGGGCCGCTGGGCGAGCTGCGCCAGCTCGCCGACCGCCAGCCGCCGACCCTCACCCAGGCCATCGTGCTCGATTTCATGGAGGGCGGTCAGTTCGCCGCCCACATCCGCCGCCGGCGCCTCGCCTACAAGGCCCAGCGCGACGCGCTGGCCGCCGCCCTGACGCGGCGCCTCGGCCACCTGCTGGAGGTGGACGTCCCCGACCAGGGCATGCACCTGATCGCGCACCCGAGGGACGGCCGCTCCGACCTGGAGATGGAGGCCCACGCGCGGGCCGGCGGCGTGGTCGCCCGCGCCATAAGCCGGCTCTATCACGCAGCCCAACCGCGCTCCGGCCTGATGCTGGGCTTCACCGGCTTCCCGGTCGCCGCCATGGACCCCGGCGTCGCGCGTCTGGCGCGGGCGCTGGAGGGTTAAGCCGCCGCGGCGGCCTCGCCGGCGACCACGCGGCTGACCGCATTGACCACCGCGGCGATGCGCAGCGCGGCCTGGATCTGCTGGGCCGTGACGCCGTGCGTCTTCAGCTCGGCCTCGTGGGCGTCGAGGCACATGCCGCAGCCGTTGACCGCCGAGACCGCTGTCGACCAGAGCTCGAAATCGACCTTTTCGACGCCGGGGTTGGCCAGCACGTTCATCCGCAGCCGCGCTGGCAGCGTGCCGTATTCCTTGTTCGAGAGCAGGTGGATGGCGCGGTAGTAGACGTTGTTCATGCCCATGATCGCGGCGGCGGCCTTGGCGCCATTCAGCGCCTCGGCCGAGAGACCGGCTTCGATCGCCGAGGCCTCGACCGCCTTCACCACGGCGGGCGTTCCCACCGCATAGGCCGAGGCGACGAAGGCGCCCCATTTCTGCTGGTCGGTCAGCACGGTCTCGGCCGCCAGGCTCGAGAGGTTCAGGCTCAGGTCCTTGGCATAGGAAGGCAGCGTCTCGCGCAATGCGTCGAGGGACATCGGGAGTCTCCGATTCTGGAAAGAGAAGTGTCCGGGAGGGGCGCAAGGGGGGAGGGAGGCCCCTCCCGGACGGCTGAAGGTTGTCGCGGGGTGGTGTTACGCGGCCTTCAGGGTCTCACCGCCCACCGAGCGGTTGCAGGGGCAGAGCTCGTCGGTCTGCAGGGCGTCGAGGACCCGCAGGGTGTCCTGCGGATTGCGTCCGACGTTGAGGTTGGTGACGTAGACGTGCTGCACCACGTTGTCGGGATCGACCACGAAGGTGGCGCGCTGGGCGACGCCCTCGTCCTCGTTCAGCACCCCGAGCGCCCGGGCAAAGGCCCCGCCGTTGTCGGCGAAGTTCCAGATGGCGAGCGACTTGAGGTCCGGGTGCTCACGACGCCAGCCGAGCTTGGAATGCTCGTTGTCGGTCGAACCGCCGAGCACCACCGCGTCGCGTTCCGCGAACTGCGGGTTCAGCCGGGCGAACTCGGCGATCTCCGTCGGGCATACGAAGGTGAAGTCCTTGGGATAGAAGAAGATCACCTTCCACTGCCCCGGAAAGCTTTGCTTGTTGAGCGTTTCGAAGGCGCTCTCGCCGTTCTCTTCGTGGCGGTTGAACTTGGGCTTCACGCCGATGATCTTGAAGTCAGGCAGGGTCTCGCCAACGCCGAGCATGGGTACTTATCTCCGTTTTGCGGTTCCGCCGGGACGGGGAGGTCCGCGGCGTCGGATTGGAGATAGGGCCAGACCGATCCAATAGCCAATCGATTGGATTTGAGAATTCGATAGATCAAGACTATATACCCGGCATGCTCCCGACCCTCCGACAACTGCAGTACCTGAAGCTCCTCGCCGAGCACGGCGGCTTCGGGAAGGCCGCCGAGGCGGCGCACGTCACCCAGCCCACGCTCTCCTCCGGCATCCAGGAGCTGGAGCGGGCGCTGGGCGCGCCGGTGGTCGACCGGGCCCGGTCGGGCGTCATTCTGACGGCCGTGGGCGAGGAGGCGCTGCGCCGCGCCACCATCATCCTGAACGAGGCCGAGGAGCTGGTGGAGGCCGCCAAGAACGCCGGCCAGCCCCTGACCGGCCGCTTCCGCCTGGGCGTCATCCCGACCATCGCGCCGTTCCTGCTGCCCCGCGCGCTGCCGATCCTGCGCGAGAAGTTCCCCAAGCTGCGGCTCTTCCTGCGCGAGGATCTGACCCAGCGGCTGATCGCGGCGCTGAAGGCCGGCCAGCTCGACGCGGCGCTGATCGCGCTGCCCTTCGACATGGCGGGGCTGAACTGGGCCCACGTCTCCGACGACGAGCTGCTGGCCGCCATGCCGGCCGCCCATCCCCTGGCCCGCGAGAAGGTGGCCTCCATCGCCGCCCTGGAGAATGAGGAGCTGATCCTCCTGGAGGACGGCCACTGCCTGCGCGAGCACGCGCTGGCGGCCTGCGGGCTGAAGCCGCAGAAGTCGCTGTCGGGCGAAGAGTCCTTCGCCGCGACATCGCTGCCCACCCTGGTGCAGATGGTCAGTTCAGGCCTCGGCATGACCTTCCTGCCGGCGATGGCGGTGGACGCGGGGCTTACGGACGCGCGAACTGTGGCGATCCGTCCGATCGGCGCGGTGAACGCCAGCCGTGAGATCGTCGTCGCCTGGCGGGCGGGTTCCAACCGGGGCGTCGAAGGCAAATTGATCGCAGAGACCCTCAAGCGCGTTTAGCCCTCGAACGGGAGCGTCACCAATGATCAAAGTCCTCATCGTCGCCGGCTCGGCGCTGGCGCTCGCCGGCTGCATGCACATGTCGCGCAGCGCTACCGTCACCGCCCTGCCGGCCGGCGATGCAGCCAACCTCAAGGTCACCGACATCAGGCTGAGCGTCGGCGCGAGCGTGAAGGTGACGCCGCAGTTCCAGGACATCTTCCGCCAGCACGTCCAGGCGAAGCTGGACGCCTGCGCCACCGGCCAGCGGCCCGTGCGGCTGGAGGCCCAGGTCGACCGGCTGGACAAGTCCAACGCCGTGCTGACCGCTGTGGTCGCCGGCGCCAACGTCCTGCGGGGTTCGGCGAAGCTGGTGGACGTCAAGACCGGCCAGACCGTCGCCGACTACACCGTGGGCCAGACCGTGGTCGGCGGCCGCTTCGCCGTCGTGGTCATGGCCGAGGCGGAGGAGCAGCTCTCCGACGGCTTCGGCGACGAGCTTTGCAAACAGCTCTTTCCGGCCGCATCTAAAAAATAGTTTAGACATATCGAAATACGCTTGTCGTCTCGATGCGGTTTAGATATATCGATAGCGCCCCTAAGGAGGGGGCTTTCGATATGCACAGACATCATCACTTTTTCGGACGCGGGCATGAGTATCGCGGCCGGCATCCCTGGGGCGGCCACGGCATGGGCGAGCGCGGGGGCCATCATGGCCGTCACCGCGGCGGCCGTATCGGCCGGTTCCTGGAACACGGCGACCTTCGCTTCATCGTGCTGGCCCTGCTCGCCGAGCAGCCCCGTCACGGCTACGAGCTGATCAAGGAACTGGAAGACCGCACCGGCGGCGCCTATCGGCCTTCGCCCGGCGTGATCTATCCGACCCTGGCGCTGCTGGAAGACGAGGGCTTCATCCGTCCCGCCGCCGGCGAGGCCGGCCGCAAGCTCTACGAGGCCACCGACGCCGGGCGTGAAGCGCTCGAGCAGAACCGGGCCGGCGTTGACGCCGTCTTCGGCCGCATGGCCGAGGCCGCGGAGGGCGCGGACACCACCCGCCCGCGCATCGGCCGGGCCATGGCCAACCTCGGCATGGCCCTGCAGCAGCGCCTGTCGCGCCGCCCGATCACGCCTGAGGAGATCGACCGCATCGTGGCCATGCTCGACGACACCGCCTCGGCCATCGAGAAGAGCTGAGGAGGCCGCCGTGTGATCCGGCGAGCGCGAGACGCTGGGATTTCATGCCCGCGTTTCCAACCTCGCCGAAACGCCGCGGGCTCACCCGACGTGCCTTTGGGGCGCGTTTCGCCTATATGCGGCGTCCATGAGCCGTCCGTTTCTCAAGATGAACGGGCTCGGCAACGACTTCGTCGTGGTCGAGGCCCGGTCTGCGCCGTTCGCGCCGAGCGCTGCGGAGGTGCGCGCGATCGCCGACCGCGGGACGGGGATCGGCTGCGACCAGCTGATCGCCATCGAGCCCCCCAATCCTGAAAAGACGGGCGAGGGTGTCGACGCCCGGGTGCGGTTCTGGAACGCCGACGGTGAGGAGGTCTCGGCCTGCGGCAATGGCACGCGCTGCGTCGGCTGGCTGCTGATGCAGGCCAGCGGCAAGGACCACGCGGTGATGGAGACCCGCGCCGGCCTCCTGGTCGCCAGCCGCGCGGGCGAGCGCCTGGTCAGCGTCGACATGGGCAGGCCGCGCCTGGAGTGGTCGGAGGTTCCGTTGGACGCCGAGCAGGATACCCGCGCGCTCGACGTCGTCCTGCACGACGACCCGGCCCTGGCCACGCCGCCCGGCGCGGTCTCCATGGGCAATCCGCACGTGGTGTTCTTCGTGGACGACATCGGCGCCGTCCCGATCCGCGAGGTCGGCCCGGCGGTCGAGCGCCATCCGCTGTTCCCCGGGCACGTCAATGTCGGCTTCGCGCAGATCAAGGCCCGCGACCGCATCCGCCTGCGGGTCTGGGAGCGCGGCGCGGGCCTCACCCAGGCCTGCGGCACCGGCGCCTGCGCGGCCCTGGTCGCCGCCGCCCGCCGCGACCTCGCCGACCGCACCGCAACGCTGGAACTGGACGGCGGCGAACTGCTCATCGAGTGGCGCGCCAAGGACGACCACGTGATCATGACCGGCCCCGCCGCCGTCGACTTCGCCGGCGAACTGCCATGACCGATGACGTCGACATCGTCACCTTCGGCTGCCGGCTGAACTCGTATGAGAGCGAGGTCATCCGCAAGCGGGCGACCGAGGACGGCCTGACCGACGCCATCGTCTTCAACACCTGCGCGGTCACCGGCGAGGCCGTGCGCCAGGCCCGCCAGGCGATCCGCAAGGCGCGCCGCGAACGCCCGAACGCCCGCCTGATCGTCACCGGCTGCGCGGCCCAGATCGACCCCGCCGCCTTCGCGGGCATGCCCGAGGTCGACCTCGTGCTCGGCAACGCCGAGAAGAGCGCCGCCGGCGCCTATGTGGCCCAGCCGGAGCTCGGCCGGGTCCGCGTCAACGACATCATGAGCGTGCGGGAGACCGCCGGCCACCTGATCGACGGCCTGAAGGACCGCGCGCGGGCCTACGTCGAGGTCCAGAACGGCTGTGACCACCGCTGCACCTTCTGCATCATCCCCTACGGCCGCGGGAATTCCCGCTCGGCCGCGGCCGGCGAGGTGGTCGAACAGGTCCGCAGGCTGACCGCCCAGGGCTACCAGGAAGTGGTGCTGACCGGCGTCGATGTGACCAGCTGGGGCTCGGACCTGCCCGGCCAGCCGTCGCTCGGCCAGCTGGTGGCGCGGATCCTGAAGCTGGTCCCGGAGCTGCCGCGCCTGCGGCTCTCCTCCATCGACGCGGCCGAGATCGATCCGGACCTGATGCGCTGCCTGGCGACCGAACCGCGTCTGATGCCCTACCTGCACCTGTCGCTGCAGGCCGGCGACGACATGATCCTGAAGCGGATGAAGCGCCGCCATCTGCGCGCCGACGCCCTGCAGCTGATCCGTGATGTTCGCGCGGTCCGCCCCGACACCGCCTTCGGCGCCGACTTCATCGCGGGCTTCCCCACCGAGACCGAGGCGATGTTCGAAAACACGCTGTCGCTGGTGGAAGAGGCGGGTCTCGCTTTCCTGCACGTCTTCCCCTACAGCGCCCGGCCCGGCACGCCCGCCGCGCGGATGCCGCCCGTGAAGGGCGATGTGGTCAGGGCCAGGGCCGCGCGCCTGCGCGCCGCCGGCGACACCGCGCTCGCCCGTCACCTGGACCGCCAGGTCGGCCGCACGCTGGCGGGTTTGGTGGAACGCCCCGGCCTCGCCCGCGCCGAGGACTTCACCGAGATCGTCTTCACCGGCGAGGCGCCGGTTGGCGGGGTCGTGGACCTG
>Ga0307510_10006710_pt1 | contig 13721 bp, 15 predicted proteins | sample 12_EM_MG_FD_207224 | JGI IMG/M metagenome (GOLD analysis project Ga0307510, IMG submission 207224) | Populus trichocarpa ectomycorrhiza microbial communities from riparian zone in the Pacific Northwest, United States - 12_EM | ecosystem: Host-associated > Plants > Roots > Unclassified | place... | reverse complement strand
ACCGGCCACGGTCGCCGGAAGCCACGGCGGCCTGGCGCGGCGGAGTCGCGGCGGTCGCGCAGCCGCCGACGGCTGCGAAGAAAGCCAGGGCGAGAAACCTCCGGCGCATGATCAGCTTCCTTGTGCGGGGTGAAGGGTCATGCCGCGCGCTTGGTCCACGCCAGCAGGGTCACATCGCCGTCGTGTTTCGCGCGACGGCAAGCCCGACGAGCGCGGCGGCTGCGGTCGCGATCGCAGCGGCGGCCACCGGGTGCGCGCGGATTTCGCGGGCGGCGCTCTTGGAGGCGGCCTTTGCCTGGAGTCGCGCTTCGGTCTCGAATTCGTGGGCGGCGGCGCTCAGGCGCGCTGCGGCCCGCGTCAGCGTGGCCTCCGCGTCGTCGCCCAGCTCCTCGCTGGCGTACTTGAGCTCGGTGAGGAAGTCATCGACCACTTCGTCGATGTGGCGGACAATCCTAGGGGTTGCGGAAGGACTCATCTGAGGTCTCCTGGTTGCCCGGGCAAGGGACCGCGAGGCCGCCTCGCGCGCCTTGACCTGGGTCAAGGGGCCCATGGCTCCGGCTTGATAAGTCGGGCGGCGAACTCTACCGATTGGTCCATGCAAGCTCCCCTGGAGCGAACTCCCAAAATGACAGCGGACGCCCGCGCACGGCCCCGATGGCTCGGCTATGCCGTGGCGGTCGCGGCGGCGGCGGCTTCATTCGCGGTCGAAGTGGCGCTCGCGCCGATCGTGCATGAGCGCACCGTCTTCGTGCTGTTCGTGCCGGCGGTGATCGCCGCGGCTGCGGCGGGGGGCCTCGGACCCGCGTTGACGGCCACCGCGCTGGGACTGTTGGCCAGCCTGGCGATCAACGGCGCGGCGGTGGCGCAGAACCCGGCCAACCTGATCGAGGCCCTGCTGTTCCTGCTGCTGGGGCCGGCGATCGGCTTTGGCGGCGATCGGCTGGCGGAGCGCACGCGCGCGGCGGCTGGCGCGGTCGCGCACCTTGCCGAGCGCGAGGCGCACCTGCGCTCGATCCTCGACACGGTTCCCGATGCGATGGTGGTGATCGACGAACAGGGCGTCATGCAGTCGTTCAGCACGGCCGCCGAGCGCCAGTTCGGCTGGACGGCGGACGAGGTCATCGGCCGCAACGTGTCGATGCTGATGCCGGAGCCCTACCGCTCGGCCCACGACGGATACCTGGCCCGCTATCTGCGCATCGGAGAGCGGCGGATCATCGGCCTGGGGCGGGTGGTGGTCGGAGAGCGGCGGGACGGCTCGACCTTTCCCATGGAGCTGTCGGTGGGCGAGATGGAAGGCGGCGCCCATAAGGCCTTCACCGGCTTCGTCCGCGACCTGACCGATCGGGAGACCACCGAGCGGCGCCTGCAGGACCTCCAGTCGGAGCTGGTGCATGTCTCGCGCCTGACCGCGATGGGCGAGATGGCGTCGGCGCTGGCGCACGAGCTGAACCAGCCGCTCTCGGCGATCGCCAACTACATGAAGGGATCGGAGCGCCTGCTGGACGCCGATCCGCTGGACCGCGAGAAGATCCGGCGCGGCCTGCTCAGCGCCACGGCGCAGGCGCTGCGGGCGGGCGAGATCATCCGGCGGCTGCGGAACTTCGTCGCCAAGGGCGAGGCGGATCGGCGCATCGAGAACCTGCCGAAACTGCTCGAAGAGGCCGGCGCGCTGGCGATGGTCGGCGCCAAGGAGCGTGGCGTGCGCCTGCGTTTCGACATCAACCGGAACCTCAACCATGTGCTGGCGGATCGGGTGCAGGTGCAGCAGGTCGTGCTCAACCTCATGCGGAACGGCATCGACGCCATGGAGAGCTCGGCGCGCCGGGAGCTGATCGTCTCGGCCAGGCCGACGTCCGATGGCATGGCCGAGGTTTCGGTCGCCGACACTGGATCGGGCATTGACCCCGACGTCGCCGACCGGCTCTTCGAGCCCTTCGTCAGCAGCAAGGCGCAGGGCATGGGCGTGGGCCTGTCCATATCGCGCACGATCATCGAGGCGCATGGCGGCCGAATCTGGGTTGAGTCCAATCCCGGTGGCGGCACGATCTTCCGCTTCACCCTGCGCACCGTGAGCGACGAGGAGCTGGCCGAAAATGGCTGAGGCCGTGGTTCACATCATCGACGATGACGAGGCGATCCGGGATTCACTGTCGTTCCTGCTGGAGTCGGCCGGCCTGATCCCGTTGGCCTACGAATCGGCGGTCGCCTTCCTGGAGCAGGTCGATCAGCTGGCCCTGGGCTGCATCGTGACGGACGTGCGGATGCCCGAGATGAGCGGGCTCGATCTCGTCCGCAGGCTGACTGAACTTGGGGTCGCCTTCCCGGTCGTCGTCATGACCGGCCACGCCGACGTGCCCCTGGCCGTGGAAGCGATGAAGGCTGGGGCGGTGGAGTTCCTGGAAAAGCCCTTCGAGGAGGAGACGCTGCTGCGCGCGATCCGCGTCGCCTTGAGCGACCGTCCGCCGACGCGGCGCGACCGCGAGGAACAGCAGCGCCTCGTCGCCATCTTCGAGGCGCTTTCGCCACGGGAACGCGACGTGCTCGAGGGCGTGATCGCCGGCAAGATGAACAAGGTCATCGCTTTCGAACTCGACATCAGCATCCGCACAGTCGAGGTCTATCGCGCCAATATGATGAAGAAGACCGGCGCGCGGGGGCTGAGCGAACTCGTGCAGATGGTCATGCTTTCCCGCGCCTGAGCCGATTGCGCTGGATCAAGGGCCCTGGTCCGGCGCCCGACTAGCTTGTCGTTTGGATTCTTCCGAACGCAGGCCCATGACCGCTCCGACCTCCCCGCTCGCCACCGTCGTCCTGGTCGAGGATGACGCGGCGCTGCGCGAAGCCCTGCAGTACGCCCTCGAAATCGAAGGCTATCCGGTCGTCAGCTGCGATAGCGGCGAGGCGTTGGTCGAGGCGATCCTGCCCGACGCGCCGGCTTGCCTGGTGGTCGATTTCCACCTTCGCGGCATGAACGGCGTCGATGCGCTCGAGGCTTTGCGGGCGCGGGGGGTTTCGCTTCCGACGATCGTCATCACCACCGCCCCATCGCTGCGCCTGCGGGCCTGGGCGCACCTGAACGGCGCGACCCTGATCGAGAAGCCCCTGCTGGAAGACGTGCTGATCGGCGCCATCCGCGCCCTGACCTAGCTGGCCAGGCGGTCGCGCATCTGCAGGGCCGGCATCAGCAGGCCAAGGATCAGCAGGACGGCGAAGACGACGCCGGGCGAGGTCGCGAAGTACGCAAGGCCGTCCTGCAGCCGCCAGCCCCGCACCGCCCATCCGCCAAGCAGGTCGGCGACGAGCATCAGCGCCATGGCCGGCGCCCCCATCGCCAGTCGGTCGGCGATGCGCGGCGAGACCTGGAAGCCGCGAACGGTCAGGGCCGAGCTCAGATACATGACCAGCAACATCGCCGGCGCCTCGAAGAACACCGCGGTCAGGGGCTCGACCCCCGCGGAAACGAAGGCTTCGCGGATCGGGCCGAAGGCCCATCCTGCGGCGAACACCGCCAGGAAATAGGTGCAGCCGGCCCGCAGAGAGCGTTGGAAGCGCTTCACGTAGGTCTCCCTGATTGAACGCGCCAACCTGCGTGACCGCAGCGCGACGCGCCTTGACCGCGATCAAGGACGCGGCCGGGCCGATCGGGCTTCCTGAAAGCGGAGGCCCACCATGAAACACGCCGTGATCATCGCCCATCCCAACGCCGACAGCCTCACCTGCACGGTCGGGAGGGCCTACGCCGCCCACGTCAAGCTGCTGGGCCAGGAGGTCATCGTCCGCGATCTCTACCGGCTCGGGTTCGACCCTTGCCTGAAGGCGTCGGAGATCCCGAAGGCCTCGGGCTTCCAGTTCGGGGACGATGTGGTCGCCGAGCGCAAGCTCCTGGCCGACGTCGACGCCTTCGCCTTCGTCTATCCGTTCTGGTTCAACGCGCCGCCGGCCATGCTGAAGGGCTATGTCGACCGGGTGTTCAGCATGGGCTTCGGCTACGAGCCGGGGCTGGCCGGCACCGAGCCGTTGCTGGAGGGCAAGCGCCTGATCAGCTTCACCTCCTCGGGCGCGCCCGAGCAGTGGGTGCGCGAGACCGGCGCGATGCAGGCGCTGATGGCGCTGTTCGATCGGCACGTCGCCGCCATGTGCGGCCTGCAGATGGTCGACCACGTCCACGTGGGCGGAGTGGTCTCGAACATGACCGAGGAGGCCGTGGAGGACGTGCTGGCCGGCGTGCGCCGCGCGGTCGACGCCCATTTCGGCGACCTGGCGCGCCGCAATCAGCAGTCCCTCCGTAGTCATACGTAGGGGGCGCCCACGAATTTCGCCGTGGCTCGCGGCAGGGGAACATCGGTCATCGGTTGAAGGAACCCGCCATGACCCTTGCCTACGCCCCCGAAGCCCCGGCCACGCCGCACGCGATCGCCGAGGTCATGGAGCGTCTCGGCGTGCGCATGACCTTCGCCAAGGGTGAGGAGATCTTCGGTCAGGACGAGCTGGCCGACCTGGTGCACAGTGTGGTCAGCGGCGCGGTGCGCACCACGCGGCTGCTGAGCGACGGCCGCCGCCAGATCGGCAACTTCTATTACGAGGGCGACCTGATCGGCCTGGAGACGGGCGACATCCATCGCTTCTCGGGCGAGGCCCTCACGAACTGCACCATCCTGGTCGTGAAGCGCGCTTCGCTGCTGGCGTTCAGCGGCGACGGCGAGCTCGACCGGGCGATCTGGGAAGCCACCCGCCGGGAGCTGGAACGCGCCCAGGAGCACCTGATGGTTCTGGGCCGCAAGACCGCCTGCGAGAAGGTGGCGAGCTTCCTCATGGACCTGGCGCAACGCGGCGCGGCGGTCCTCGTCGACCTGCCGATGGGCCGCCAGGACATGGCCGACTACCTCGGCCTGACCATCGAGACCGTGTCGCGCATGGTCACGCAGCTGCAGGGCTCGCAGATCGTCGAGTTCGCAGGCTCGCGCCACTTCCGGGTCAAGCGCTGGGACGCCCTGGAGCGGCTGGCCGAATAGATCCCGCCCCACCGCCGGCGAAGTCCGCGTCCCGGGTGTCCACCCCGACCGCAAAGAGAAGGTCCAGATGACCCTGCGCGAAGACACCGCCCGGAAAATCCGCCCGCAAGGCGCGCTGAGCGCCATCCGGTCCTTGCTGGTTCACGTCGAACCCGGCGCTGCGGCGCAGCCGCGTCTCGCCGCCGCCGTCGCCCTGGCGGAGAAGCTCGACGCGCACCTGACCGGCCTGGGCGCCGAGATGAGCCAGGCGGCGGGCGTCAGCGACCCCTTCGGCCTCCTGGGCTCCGACTGGACGGTCGAGCTGGCGGCGCTTCTGCAGGACAACCTCAAGCGCGCCGAAACGGCGTTCCGGGCAAAGTCGGCCGGCCTGGATGTCGAATGGCTGGCCGTGCAGGCCTATCCGGCGGCGGCCATGGCGCGGCTCGCGCGTGGCGCAGATCTGGTGATTGCCGGCGGCGCGCCGGTGACGTTCACCGACGACGACCGCGTCGCGCAGACCGCCGAGCTGGTGCTGCAATGCGGCCGGCCCGTGCTGGTCGTCCCACCCACCGGCGGGCGGCTTCGCGGCGAGGCGGTGGTCGTCGCCTGGAAGGACACCCGCGAGGCCCGGCGCGCCGTCGCCGACGCCCTGCCCTTCCTGCAGGCGGCTGAAGAGGTCGTGGTGCAGGAAGTCTGCGGCAAGGAGTCCCACGACGCCGCCCAGGCGCACACCGCGGCCGTGGTGCAGAACCTCAAGCGACATGGCGTGCTGGCCCGCGCCAAGGTCACCGTCGGCGCCGCGGACGATGCCGCGGACGAGCTAGAGGCCACAGCGCACGGGCTCGGCGCCGACCTGATCGTCGCCGGCGGCTACGGCCACACGCGGCTCGGAGAATGGGTCTTCGGCGGGGTCACCCGCAACTTGCTGCAACAGCCGGATCACTTCGTGCTGTTCAGCCACTGATCCGCTGCGGCGCCAGGTCGGCCGCGGCCTGGAGCGCTCCAGCCCGAGGGCTGGAGCGCTCCACCTGTCCGCATTCGGGGGGAAAGACTTGGACAGGCTGGCTTAGGTCTTTGCTGGAAGCGGCCTCCGCCGCGCCGTGCGGGCCAGGGTGAGAGACGTGAGCCCCAGCACGAGCAGCGCGACGGCGGCGTAGCAGGCGGGACAATGGGCCGTGAGGCCCATGGCCGATCCGCATATCGTCCCGTAGGCGGCATGAAGCGCGGACATATGCGCCCAGGCCAACGACGCCATCAGCGCCGCCCCCGTCAGCGAAGCCGCGCTCAAAGCGACAAGATCACCAGGGGGGAAGCGCGGCGTCATCGAGATCCTCCGATCCAATGACCGCAGATTGCCAGGCCGACGACGGCCGCGCCTTGAGCCAGATCAAGGCCGAGCGACGAGAGGACGGGCAAACAGGTCGCCACGCTTCGCCAGGGATCGCCGGGGGCCATGACAGCCATCACCGCTCGCCGGGAGGAAACGCCGTTCGGCGCCTACCTCCTCTTCACCTTCTGCGGCGTCGCCGCCCTGCTCAGCCTGCTCGCGACCGCCTATTCGCGCGATCCGCTGTTCCAGCTGCAGGGCTGGGTGTTCACCGGCGCCTTCGTGCTTGGCCTCATCGCCATGGCGGGAGGCATCACCGAGGGACACCTGCGGACGCGGCCCGACCGCTACCAGGACGGCGTCATCCGCGCCGGCGTGATCGCCACCATGTTCTGGGGCATCGTCGGCATGCTGGTGGGGGTGGTGATCGCCAGCCAGCTCGCCTGGCCCGCCATCTTCTACTTTCCCGAGGCCGGCTGGCTGAACTTCGGCCGCCTCAGGCCGCTGCATACGTCAGGCGTGATCTTCGCCTTCGGCGGCAACGCGCTGATCGCCACCTCCTTCTGGGTCGTGCAGCGCACCTGCCGCGCGCGGCTGGCCGGCGGGGTTGCGCCCTGGTTCGTGTTCTGGGGCTACCAGCTGTTCATCGTGCTGGCGGCGATCGGCTACCTCGCCGGCGTCACCCAGAGCCGCGAATACGCCGAGCCCGAGTGGCTGACCGACCTTTGGCTGACCGTGGTGTGGGTGGTCTACCTGCTGGTCTTCCTGGGCACGCTGCGGAACCGCAAGGAGCCGCACATCTACGTGGCCAACTGGTTCTACCTGGCCTTCATCGTCACCATCGCCCTGCTGCACCTGGTCAACAACGCGGCCATGCCGGTCAGCCTGCTGAATCACCGCAGCTACTCGGCCTTCTCCGGCGTGCAGGATGCGCTGGTGCAGTGGTGGTACGGCCACAACGCCGTGGGCTTCTTCCTCACCGCCGGCTTCCTGGGGATGATGTATTACTTCGTGCCCAAGCGGGTGGACCGGCCGGTCTATTCCTACCGCCTGTCGATCGTCCACTTCTGGGGACTGATCTTCATCTACATCTGGGCGGGCCCGCACCACCTGCACTACACCGCCCTGCCGCAATGGGCCCAGACCCTCGGCATGACCTTCTCGATCATGCTGTGGATGCCGTCGTGGGGCGGGATGATCAACGGCCTGATGACGCTCTCGGGCGCCTGGGACAAGCTGCGCACCGACCCTGTGGTGCGCATGATGGTCGTGTCGCTGGCCTTCTACGGCATGTCGACCTTCGAAGGCCCGGTGATGTCGATCCGGGAGGTCAACGCGCTTTCCCACTACACCGACTGGACCATCGGCCACGTGCATTCCGGCGCGCTGGGCTGGGTGGGCTTCATCACCTTCGGGGCGATCTACTGTCTGGTCCCGTGGCTGTGGAAGAAGAAGGACCTCTACTCCAACCGGCTGGTGGAGTGGCACTTCTGGATCGCGACCACCGGCATCCTCCTCTACATCACCGCGATGTGGGTCTCCGGGATCATGGAGGGCCTGATGTGGCGCGAGTACACGCCGCAGGGTTTCCTCGCGAACTCCTTCGTCGAGACGGTCAGCGCCAAGCACGTCGAGAACGTCATCCGGATGGTCGGCGGGCTCATGTACCTCTCCGGCGCGCTGATCATGGCCTACAACATGTGGCGCACCATCCGCATGCCCGGCACGACGCAGGTCGAGGCTGAGAGCGCGGCGCCCGCCCTCGCCCTCGCGGCGGAATAGGAAGCGCCCGAACATGTGGAAGCATCACGCCAAGCTTGAGCGCAACTCGCTCGTGCTCCTGATCGGGATCGTCATCGTCGTCGCCATCGGCGGCCTGGTGGAGATCAGCCCGCTCTTCTACCTGGAGAGCACCGTCGAGAAGGTGCAGGGCATGCGGCCCTACACGCCGCTCGAGCTCGCCGGCCGCGACATCTACATCCGCGAGGGCTGCTACACCTGCCACTCGCAGATGATCCGCCCGCTGCGCGACGAGGTTGAGCGCTACGGCCACTACAGCCTGGCCACCGAGAGCATGTACGACCACCCGTTCCAGTGGGGGTCGAAGCGGACCGGCCCGGATCTCGCCCGGGTGGGCGCCAAATATTCCGACGACTGGCACCGCCAGCATCTGACCGATCCCCGCGCCGTGGTGCCGGAATCGGTGATGCCGCCCTACCGCTTCCTGGCCGACAAGGACCTCGACTACCACGACATGGTCCAGAAGCTGGAAGCCCAGCAGAAGGTCGGCGTGCCCTACACCAAGGACGAGGTCGACCACGCGATCGACGACCTGGAAGCCCAGGCCGATCCCTTCGACGCCCGCGGCCCGAAGATGAAGCGACGCTACGGAGCGGCCGTCGCCCAGCGCGACTTCGACGGCAATCCCGACCGCCTGACCGACATGGATGCGCTGATCGCCTACCTGCAGATGCTGGGCACTTTGGTCGACTTCAAGACCTACCGCGCCGAAGACCCGGCGAACCTGCGATGAGCGGCTTGCAACTGGACTACGAGACGGTCTCGCGCTTCGCCCAGCAGGTGGGGACCATGTTCTTCGTTTCCGCCTTCCTGGGCGCGGTCGTCTACGCGCTCCTGCCGAAGAACAAGGAGGCGTTCAAGCGCCTCGCCCAACTTCCCCTCGAGGATGACGAGAACGACGATGTCTGATCGTGAGGTCGACGAGCACACCGGCGTCGAGACGACCGGCCACGAGTGGGACGGCATCCGCGAGCTGGACAACCCGCTGCCGCGCTGGTGGCTGTGGATCATGTACGCCAGCATCGCGGTCGCGATCGTCTACTGGATCCTGATGCCGGCCTGGCCGGGGATCCATGGCTATACCAAAGGCCTGCTGCATCAGTCGGATCGGGCCGCCGTGGTCGGCGAGCTCAAGGACCTGAAGACGCTGCGCGGCGTCCAGGGCGCGCGGCTGACCAAGGCCTCGCTGGAGGAGATCGAGCGCGATCCCGAGCTGCAGGCCTATGCGCTCACCGCCGGCCAGGCGGTGTTCGGCGACAACTGCGCCACCTGCCACGGCGTCGGCGGCGCCGGGAGCAAGGGCTATCCGAACCTGCGCGACGACGTCTGGCTGTGGGGCGGTTCGCTGGAGGACATCCAGCACACCATCACCGTCGGCGTGCGCACGGGCGAGCCGCACGCGCGGTTCTCGCAGATGCCGGCCTTCGGCCGCGACCAGATGCTGAGCGAGGGACAGATCAACGACCTGACGGAGTACGTCGTCGCGCTTTCCCGACGCGCGGCCGACAAGGCCGCCGTCGCCCGCGCCGCGCCGCTGTTCGCCGAGCAATGCGCCACCTGCCATGGCGTCGCCGGCACAGGCGACCAGACCAAGGGCGCGCCGAACCTGACGGACGGCGAATGGCTCTACGGCGCGGATCGCACCAGCATCCACGGCCAGATCTTCAACGGCCGCGGCGGCGTCATGCCCACCTGGGGCGCCCGCTTCGACCCTGAGACGATCAAGGCGCTCGCCGTCTACATCCACGCCAACGCCGGGGGCCAGTAGCTTCGGTGACCGTGGTCATCGACCGCACCGCGCACGACGGCGCCAAGCGTGAGGCTCATCCGGTCTCCGCCGCGGCGCGGGTGCGGGCCATCTCCTCGACCAAGGGCGGCCTCTACCAGGCGCGTGTCCCGATCTATCCCAAGCTGGTGCACGGCGTCTGGCGGCGCGTGAAGTGGGCGCTGCTGATCGCGACCCTGGCCATCTACTACGTCACGCCCTGGATCCGCTGGGAGCGGCCGGGCGCCCTGCCCGACCAGGCCGTACTGGTCGATTTCGCCCATGGCCGGTTCTACTTCTTCTTCATCCAGCTCTGGCCGCAGGAGGTCTATTTCATCACCGGCCTCCTGGTGATGGGGGCGCTGGCGCTGTTCCTGGTCACCGCGCTCTTCGGGCGCCTGTGGTGCGGCTACGCATGCCCGCAGACCGTCTGGACGGACCTCTTCATCTATGTCGAGCGCGCCTTCGAGGGCGACCGCAACGCGCGCATGCGCCTGGACGCCGCGCCGCTGTCCTTCGACAAGGTCTGGCGCAAGACCGGCAAGCACCTGGCCTGGCTGGCCATCGCCTTCGGTACGGGCGGCGCCTGGATCTTCTACTTCCACGACGCGCCCACCATGATCCGCAGCTTCTGGAGCGGCGAGGGGCCCGCGACAGCTTACGTCTTCTGCTTCCTGCTGACCGCCACGACCTACTATTTCGCCGGCTTCATGCGCGAGCAGGTCTGCACCTACCTGTGCCCCTGGCCGCGCATCCAGGGCGCCATGCTCGACGAGCACTCGCGGCAGGTCACCTACCTCAAGGACCGGGGCGAGACACGCGGGCCGCACAAGAAGGGCGAGACCTGGGAAGGCCGCGGCGACTGCATCGACTGCAACGCCTGCGTGGTGGTCTGTCCGGCGGGCATCGACATCCGCGACGGTTCGCAGCTCGAATGCATCAACTGCGGGCTCTGCGTCGACGCCTGCGACGAGATCATGGACAAGGTCGGCCGGCCGCGCGGCCTGATCGCCTATGACACCGACGCCGCGGTCGAGGCGCGCAGCTGCGGCAAGCCCGCGCTCTACAAGCCCGTCCGGCCCCGGACGATCTACTACGCCAGCGCCCTCGTCGCGGTCAGCGTGATGATGGCGTGGGGCCTGACGCATCGCAGCGTGGTCGACCTGCATGTGCTGCGCGACCGCAATCCGATGTCGGTGCGCCTGCAGGACGGGTCGGTGCGCGACGGCTACACGTTGAAGATCGCCAACCGTTCGTTCCGCGACCGGACCTTCGAGGCGAGCTTCACTGGCGTCGCCGGCGTGCGCCTGAAGACGCCGGGGACACCGGCCGGGCCCGGCCCGGTCAGGGTGACCGTCGAAGCCAACAACACCCGCGCCGCCCGCATCTTCGTCATCGCCCCGCCCGGATCCACGACCGGCGCCGACACCGCGACCGCCTTCCTGGTCCGCGACGGCAAGGACCAGGCCCTGGCCAAGACCGTCTTCACCTCAGGCGGCGTCCAGTGAGCCCAGCCGTCGTCGACCGCACCTTCCGGATCAAGGGCTGGCACGTGCTGGCGGCCTTCGTCGCCTTCTTCGCCATCGTCATCGCGGTCGACACCGGCTTCGTGATCATGTCGATCCGCAGCTTCCCGGGCCAGGTCTCGGTGACGCCGTACGAGGACGGCCTGGTCTACGACCGCAAGCTCGCCCAGCTGGCGGCCCAGGAACGCCTGGGCTGGCGGGCGACGGCGGCGGCGGAACCTGGCGCGGTGGTCGTGGAGATGCGCGACCGCGCGGGCGCGCCGCTGAGCGGCCTCGCCATGACCGGCAAACTCGAGCGCCCGGCGACAGAGGCCGGTCGGCTGATCCTTCGCTTCCAGGAGACCTCGCCCGGTCGTTACGTCGTCCGGCCCGGCCCGCTCAACGGCGCGTGGGACCTCAGCGCCGCGGCGACTGGCCGCCACGATGAGCGCTTCGAAGCTGAACGGAGGCTGGCATGGCCATGACCTACGGGCTCGAGCCCGCCCAAGACCTCACGGCCTTCGTAAAGCGCCGCCCGGGCGCCGCGCCCACCTTTGACCTTCTGGTGAAGGGTGCGCGCTGCGCGACCTGCCTCGGCAAGATCGAGCGCGAAACCGCGGCCGTTCCGGGCGTCGCCTCGACGCGGCTCAACCTGACGACCGGCAAGCTGACCGTGGCCTTCCAGGACCTCGCCGCCGCCAATCCGGGCGCGGTGATCGCCACGCTGGAACGGCTGGGCTATCCCGCCACGCCCTATGATCCGGGCCAGGCCGCGGAGGCCATAGACCGCGAGGGCCGCCGGCTGATCCTCTGCCTGGCCGTGGCCGCCTTCGGCGCGATGAACACCATGATGTTCTCGGTGCCGCTCTGGGCCGGTCTGTTCGGCCAGGAACTGGGGCCGGCTACCCGGGTGGTCATGCAGTGGTGGTCCGCGCTCATCGCCACCCCCTGCGCGCTCTATGCCGGCCGGCCGTTCTTCGAGTCCGCCTGGCGCTCGGCCAAGGCCGGGCGGGCGAATATGGACGTGCCGATCTCCATCGGCGTGCTCCTGACCCTGGCGATCAGCTTCTCCGAGACCCTGTTGCGGGGGCGCGACGCCTATTTCGACGCGGCCGTCTCGCTCCTCTTCCTGCTGCTGATCGGCCGCTGGCTCGACCACCAGCTGCGGCTGCGGGCCCGCAGCGCGGCCGCCGATCTCCTGGCGCTGCAGGGCGCCTCGGCCGTGGTGCTGGGCGCCGATGGCGTGGAGCGCCGCCTGCCCCTCGCCGACGTCGCCGTGGGCGACATCCTGATCGTGCGGCCGGGCGAGCGCATCGCGGTCGACAGCCTCGTGGAGTCCGGCTCGAGCGAGCTCGACACCGCCCTCCTCACCGGCGAGACGACGCCGGTCCCGCTGCGCCCCGGCCAGGTCTGCCGCGCCGGCGCGCTCAACCTCTCGGGCGTGCTGCGCCTGCAGGCCTTGGCCCGCTCCGAGGACTCCGCCGTGGCGGCCATCGCCCGGCTCGTGGACGCCGGCGTGCAGTCGAAGTCGAAATACGTCCGCCTGGCCGACCGCGCCGCGGCCATCTATGTGCCGGTCGTCCACATCGCGGCCCTGCTCACCTTCCTGGCGGGGTGGGGCTTCGGGTTGGGGCCGCGCGAGGCGCTGCTGCGCGCCGTCGCCGTGCTGATCATCACCTGCCCCTGCGCCCTGGGCTTGGCCGTCCCCGCCGTCCAGATCAGCGCCTCCGCGCGGCTCTTCCGGCGTGGCGTGCTGGTGAAATCCGGCGCCGCGCTCGAGCGCCTGGCCGAGATCGACCACGTCGTGCTCGACAAGACCGGCGTCCTCACCGAAGGTCGTCCGAAGCTGATCGACCCACCCATGGCGACACTCGCCCTGGCCGCGCCGCTGGCGCGCGCCTCGTCGCATCCCCTGTCCAAGGCGCTCGCCGCCGAGGTCGGGCCGGGGCCCCGCGCCGACGAGGTTGTCGAACACCCCGGCCAGGGCGTCGAAGGCCTCATCGACGGCCGCCATGCCAGGCTGGGCCGCGCCGCCTTCGTCGGCGTCCCCGACCGCGCCAATCCGGAGACCGAGCTGTGGTTCGGTTTCGACGGCGAGACCAAGGTCCGGTTCCGCTTCTCCGACCGCCTGCGGGCCGACGCCGCGGCGACCGTCGCGGCCCTGAAGGCCCGCGGCCTCTCGGTCGAGATCCTCTCCGGCGACGCGCCCTTCCCCGTCGCCATGGCGGCCGAGAGCGTCGGCGTCGAGGCCTGGCGCGCCGGCCTGACGCCGCAGGAGAAGGCGGACATCGTGGCGCGCCGCCAGGCCGAGGGCCTGCGCGTGCTGATGG
>Ga0307510_10006709_pt1 | contig 13722 bp, 11 predicted proteins | sample 12_EM_MG_FD_207224 | JGI IMG/M metagenome (GOLD analysis project Ga0307510, IMG submission 207224) | Populus trichocarpa ectomycorrhiza microbial communities from riparian zone in the Pacific Northwest, United States - 12_EM | ecosystem: Host-associated > Plants > Roots > Unclassified | place... | reverse complement strand
CAATAGATTGCAAACTAAGTCAGGCTTAAGGCCCAACTCTAGGATATAAGTCCAGCTTATATACAAAAGGGCAGCTACCTGACTAAGCGTACAAAAGAGGAGAACAATGGGGTCACGAACAATAGGTGTCACAGAACAATGGAGTCATGAACAATGGTGGTCACAGACTACCATAAGAAGAGAACAATGGGAAACATACAAAAGGAGGGAACAATGGAGTTCCTGACAAAGTGGCTCTGTTGTACAAGTAAATGGTCATGTGAGTCGAGGTCATGTGATCATATAAGTACATATCAGTCAAGAAAAGGAAGAAAAATGTGGGCCAAGTGCCCAGGAGCGTAACACGACGCCCTTCCTAGAGAGTTGCTTCCACGCAACTACTTGTCGGATCCTTCATAACAGGTATCAGTGTTGTCCCATTCTGCCTCTGCATATGCAACCTCTAATTTGTGACGAAGTAATCTGGCTGGGGTTGCCGAACAGTAACTGCCAAAGTTAGGGTGCCCAAAATAGACAAGGCAGTAATTAGCTGCACAAGAGTTGTGGGGGGAGGGACACTCGTCATGAGCATGCTGAGTACTGAGGCACCAGCGGCATGTCTTCCAAAGGGGGCAGTCTTCAACAACGTGACCAGGAGTGTCGTGATTGCACTTGAGACAGTAGGGGAACTTGACTTGAGTTCCCCGGCGCCACTTGCCAAGTACGGCACGGTCTTCCAAGCTATCTTCTCCTTCTTCGACGTCAGGCGGACCTTGGGCAGCGAAAATGCATGGGACCCGATAATCATGGGTGGGAAGAAGGAAAGTGGGGGGGGAAGGGGGACGTGTAGCAAGAAGGTGTTGTTGAAGGCGGGTGCAAACGGCACTGGAAGCAAGGCGTCGTTCCACTACAAGTAAGTCAGCCTCAGCCCGAGTCTCCTTCTTTTCCAGTTCTAGGCGTTGTCTCTTAGCACTAGAAATAATGTTATGCAGACCCTGAAGCCGATAGACGTCAGCAAGAACCCCAGGGTCTTTGAGGTTGACCAGCACCATATCCACCATAAGGCAAGAAAGATGGGCGGGGTGAAAGAGATTGAGGTCAGTGTCTTTGACTCCGCAACGATTGAAATTTGGAGATGGGTAAGCTTTCGCTTGTAACGGGGTGGCATACTCTTTTTCATTCTTGCCTTGAGTTCCAACCAGGTAAGTATCTTCTTCTGTGGAATGAAAGCAAATATACTTGGCTACTTCTGGTTGTCCTTTGTCATTGATGAAAGCGAGGGGATAGTGTCCGGGGTTGCCAGTGTCAAAGAGGGCCCACCCTTCACCAGGGTATGCGGGGTCGTTGAGTTCATCACTCAATGGTGGGTTAATCGTGATGGGGGATGGGCTACTAGACTGTGAGACGGTGGGGTTATACCAAGCAGCTAAGGACTCAGGAGGGTTGTTCTGGATGCTATCGTCATCCAGGAATGGTTCTACCTCAGACAAGATTTGGGGAACAAAGAAAAGGTGCTGGACGGCAGAGAAGTCTCTGAAGCTGGTGGTGAAGATGGTGTCATCAATTCTGTCGTTCCCAAGAATGTTGATAGCAGGCATGAGTCCCTCAGTCCAAGCCTCCAGAGCGCTTTTGAGTCTTTGATGCTCTTCCATAGCTCTCAGGAGTGCTCGACAGTTCTTCCTGACATCTTTTATGTCCTCTGGAGTGGGTGTCCCTATCCCGAAAATCATTAGTGGAGTCTCCTGATACTCCAAAGGGGGGGACTGGGACCGATTGTGGAAGAATGATGGGAGAGGGGACCGGGTATGGTGGAGGACCACCAGTGTTAGTGGACAAGACGGGGAAGGGTTCGGGGTAGTTGGTATGGATGAAAGGGGAGGGTTGGGGGACTAATCGTCGAATGGGAGTGGGAACGTGATCGTATTCACTGTGGCATCCGCCAGGGCAAGTAGTCTCTGGGAGGGGGATGTAGAAAGCCCCGTAGCAGGAGGGGGTGCCAGGAATGTCGGTGGTGGTACTGGGAGTGGTGGTGTCGATGACTGAGAAGCTAGGCTGGGGGAGGTAACTGGTGGAGCGGGTAATTCGCCCTGGGTAATTATCAGAGGTGTCCTCACAAGTGACGATGTATCTATCGCCATGTTGTTGTCCAGTGGTCCAACTGTGGCAAGTGGCATGTCCTGGGGTGATGATCGTCGAGAAAAGGGATATGTCGCCATTCCAGTCGATGCGTTCGCAGGTATAGATGGTGCACTGTTCTTGTTGGTAGACATAGCTTTGATAGTGAGGGATGGTGAGGTTACTGGACATAAGAGAGATGAGGTTGAGTCATCAAGTTGGAGGGTTCTTATACTCCTTGATTGATTTTGGAAGTCCGCTAATAGCTCCGGTGCATGGAGATCCTCGGAGTTAGTCCATGAGTCATGAGCTGGTGAGTAGCCCTTCCAGCACATGAGGTATTGCTTCTTCTTCCAATGGCCAAAAGACCTCTCTTTTAGAATCTTCTTGACTTCCCATTCAGGTTCGCCTTCTAGAATATCAGGGGGTGGTTCGATAAAATTGGGGCCGTGCTGATCGGTTTCTTTGTAAGGTGTGAGTAATGAGGCGTGGAAGACGTCATGGATTTTCCAAGTGGAAGGGAGTTCGAGTTTGTAAGCAACTTTTGATATTTGGGAGACTACCTTAAAAGGTCTGTATCTCCTTGGGGAAAGCTTGGGTGTGGTGTTACTTGGAAGTCATAAGTTGGTTCCTTCTAGCCAGACTTTTGAGGCTACTGCAAATGGAACGTATCGTGGCTTCTCTTTTATCCAGGATTCTTGTGCTTTACATTGGGCCTCTTGGGCGGCTTTCCTGGCTTCTTCGATGGATGAGAGTCGTTGTTCTAGGGAGGGAATGGTGGTTTTTCTGGTTGGTTGGTGTACTTGGGGTGTGTATCCAATGAGTAAGTCGTATGGTGTTTTCTTTGTAGTTGCGGATGGCCATGAGTTCTTGGTGTACTGAGCGAGTGGTAACCATGCGTGCCAGTTGTTCTGTTGGGTTCCGCAGAATACTCGGAGGTATTGTTCTAAGGTTTGATTGGTTCTTTTGCTTGCCCCATCAGTTTGAGGGTGATATGCCATGCTGATGTTCTGATGGATTTTGAGAATACAGCAGAGTTCTGTTGAGAATTTCGATATGAAGCGGACGTCACAGTCCGATATGATTTTGCAGGGAATGCCATAGTGGGGAATGACATGATTAAGATAGAGTAAGGCTACTCCTTCTGAGTCAATGGTCTCGTGACAGGGGATGAAGATAGACACTTTAGAGCAATCAGTGTCTGTGATCGTGAGAATGGTGTCAAAACCACCTGACTGTGGGAGTTTAGTGATGAAGTCCATTGCGATGGTCTCAAAGGGTCGCGCGTTGTCTGCAGGGGTGATGGGAAACATGGGTGGGTGGGTAGGGTGGGTATTGACTTTAGTCATTTGGCATGTAGTGCATCCTTTGACGTATTCAGTGACAAAGGTTTTCAGGTTGGGCCACCAGTAGTACGGAGTAATTAGTTGAAGTGTCTTGGTAATTCCGGCGTGACTGGCAGTCACGTGGTCATGAAAAAGGGAAATTACTCCCCTCCTAAGAGCGTTGTCTGCCACGACAACTAGGGCGGTCCCGTGATACCAATGTATGCCGTCCAATAGGGAGAGGTTATGTGTTGGTGCCCATTTCTTGAGTAGCGGTTGCTCTTTGTATTGAGCCAATTTGATACGACTATCCAAGTTATCGCCAATACTATCCATGTCGAATACTCGGATTGAGGTATGATTGTCGCAAAAGTAGTGGTCTGGCCAAACAGTAACGTCATCATTAATTGGATTGGGTCCCTTGTAGTCAGGTCTTCTGGATAATGCATCCGCGCGATTGGTAGCGCCAGGTTTATATTCCAAAATGATGTTATATTGCTCCCTTTCTGGTAGATATCCAGCAATGTGAGGACCTATTTTTCTGGGTTCCCAGTAGTAACGAAGGTTGGCGTGATCAGTGAAGACTAGAACAGGTATAGTTGTTCCTTTGAGGAGATGAGACCAGCAGCGTAATCTGCACATAACTCCTAAGAATTCCCAGTCATAGATAGGGTAGTTTTGTTCAGTTTGGGTGAATTTCTGGGAATGAAATCCAACTGGTCATCTTGGTCCTAGTTTTTGGGTGCCATCTGGTTTCGTTATGGGAGGATCCCGCTGATATAATATGGCACCTGTTCCGATTTGTGACACATCTGTTTCGAGCTCGAATTGTCATTCCGGGTCTGGTCAGACAAGTACTGGTGCATGGGTGATCATGTTAATGAGTTTGTTTTGGGCCTCCTTTTGTTGAGGTCCCCATTTGAAAGGTACGTCTTTTCCAGTAAGTTTTGTAAGTGGTGCAGCGATGATGCTGAAATTAGGGCAAAACATGCGATGATACCCAGAGACTCCTAGGAAACCACGGACTTGTCACTTGTCTTTTAGCTCCCGTGGGTAGTCTCTGAGCCCTGCAACTTTAGCTGGGTCAACTGTAGCTCCATCCTTTGATATTTGGACACCTAAGAAATCCATTTGTGGTTGCATAAAGACAGATTTCGATAATTTGAGATGTAGACCGTGGCGCGCAAGAAGGTCAAATAAGAAGTGGATAATGTCAACATGAAGGTCGAAGTCCTTGAGTGGGGTTCCTATTCCGCAATCATCCATGTAGTTTTGGAGTATGCATCATATTTCGAGTACACCTTTCTTCTCAAAGTGTTCGTACAACTCTTCAAGAATACCGTTCATAAATCGTTGAAAACTTGCCGGTGAGTTACTTATGCCAAAGAACATTACTTTTGGTTCAAATAGTCCTTGGCAAGTTTTGAAAGCAGCTTTCCATTGGTCTCCTTCATGTATCTGGATATTGTTATAGCCCCAGCGGATGTCAAATTTACTGAATAATTCCATTCCTTGTAGGTTTTCAATGCATTGTTTGAGGTTGGGAAGTGGGGTGATGTCTTTCCTTGTGACTGCATTGAGGGGGCAATAATCGATAATGTACCGTTTTTCTTTTGAATCCTTTTTAGGGACCATAAAGGTTGAGAAACCGTAAGGGGAGTCCGATGGTGTGATATATCCTTTGGCCAAGTTTTCATCGATGAATTGATCCTCTGCTTTTTGTTCATCCCTTGAAAGTGGATAAACTTTGCAGTTGAAGTGAGTGGGTGCAGTGTCCATTAGTACAATTTTATGGTCTCCTTCACCACGAGTTGGTGGAAATCTGTTTGCTTCTTCATCTGAGAATAATGCCGTGTGCCGTTTGAATCTTTCCGGGAGGGTGATTTCCTCCTTCCCATGTTCTGTTGCGTATTTATGGGCCATTTCTACTGCTGTGTGGGTGCGATTGACTTCCACTGGGCCTCCCTTTATTTCTAAAGGGGTTACTCCCAACCATGGAGCGCACCTGGTTTGTTGTGCTTCAAGGATGAGGTCTTCATTGACTGGTACTTTACTTTTGACCCATGTTTTTGCGCGTTGAAGGGTTCCAAATAATAGAGTTTCCATTTGAACCTTTGGGCCTAGGAGTGTTCCCTTTTCCCAGTCGATTTCTGGTTTAAAAGCTTTAAACCATGGGTAGCCAAAGAGGAGTCGGTCTTGTCCTAGATTAGTGACAAAGAATCTTTGACGTTCCCTTTTGTTGCCTTTAGTAACGAGTAGGTCACAAGCATGGGTGATTGTTCCATGGCGGTTAAGGGTTCCATTGACATTGAATACTGGGCAGGGATAGGGGAGTTTCTTCATTCCTAAGCATAGTTTAACGACGGTTGTATGGTCGATGAAATTTTCGGTTGCCCCAGTGTCAAGTAGGACCATTTCTTCTGCCTTCCCTTGATAGTGTGAAAACGCGACTTTTATTTGCACAGAATTTGAGCGATTTACAAAGACACTATCAAGGCGGAATGCCCTAACTATGGCAGCTAGTTTTGGGCTTGGGAAAAATCCTTCGGCATAAGGGATTCGATGATGCTCAGCTTGGTATCTTCATCAAGTGAGCCCATATGATCTTTCAAGAAACCAGAGATGTCGTCTGGGGTCATATCAATGGGGTCTTGGTTCCTAACAGTGGGGTTGTCGCTTTTAGTGGTTCCGCTACTTTTGGCGCAGTCCGCTATTTTCTTGCGACAGACGCGAGCTTGATGTCCTTTGTTTTCGCAGTAAAAGCATTTGTTTTCGTTCATGAGTTGCTGCTTTTTGGCATCGGAGTGTGTTTGTCCCATTCTATTGGCGTCGACGTCCATGGCATATCCTCCTTGGGAGGTGGTGCGTGGTCTGGAAGTTCTGTTTCTTCCATACTGGTTGTTTTTCCCTTGGCTTGGCTTTAGTCTGAAGGCTTTGTACAGTCCTCATTTTTGCTGACTGTATTGAGAGGTGGCTAGCCATTTCTGGTGGGACATTCTGGCTTGATCTTCCCATTTTTTAAAAGTCCATGGGACGTCTGCATTTGGGTTGAAATCAGGGGATTGTATAACCACTCTAGTAAGCGGTTCATTCATGGCATGTTTGAGAGTTTCGATAGTTCCCTTGTCATCTAGGGGAACTCCTGCTTCATGGGCAAGTTGTTTAAATTTGGCAAAGAAGTTGTCAAGGCTTTCTCCTTGCTTGAGTTTGCATAGTTTCTGATAGGCTTCCTCCTTTTGGTTTTGGTTGGTGAAGGCTGTTTTGAACCTTTCTATGAAGCTGTCCCAGAGATCTTCATCTGTTTCCTGGGTTCCATCATCGATTGCTTCTTGGAGTTTGTGCATTTGTTCCTCCTTCCAAGCGTCTACTAGGGGACCATCCATGTAGGTGAGGAGGGTGACGACTCTGGAAAAGGGTTTCTTCATGGTGTCATTGTGTCGGTTAATTGCTTTCCAGAGGTCAAAGTTATTGATAAACTTTCTGGTCGTGCTTCTGTCTCCAGTGAAGATGGGTGGTGGGTTCCCTTTAAGAGCACCATTGGCAGGGCTAGTGATGACGTTAATTTGTCGTGCTTCTTGTTTGCTTTGTCCAGTAGCAACGTTAATTTCCTGTGGTTGTTCTGCCATTGTGGTTTGGATAGATAGCTGGGGTTGAACAGCAGCAGCTGGGATAGTATCAAGGGGGATAGTGATGCCTTGTTGGACCGCTGTTTCGATTTGGGGAAGAATAGGGAGTTGTTCTGTGAACGGGTTGGTTCCTTGGAGGGTTGCGATATGGTGAATTCCTCCTGCAAGTATTTCTTCATGTGGTGATTGCTTGACAGTGGTGTGGAGTGTTGGGCTGTAGTGCTCTAGATCGACATAATGTGGGTGCTGAGGGTCTGTTTCTCTCCAATTACTGAGTTTTGAGGTGTGAAGTACTCCTCCTTGGTTTGTGTACCACTGGTTGTCTTTCCAGAGGAGTTTTACCCAATAGTCTTCATCTTCTACTTTGACAAATTCAACGACTCTGCATGTTTTCTTTGGGAGATTGACGTAGTATCCGGTGTCTTTATGTCTGGCTCTGTAATATTCAAAGTATGCTTTGCCTTTGACGTGTGCTGGGAGATCGTCTTGTTGTCTCCTGTGAACTCTCTTGTTTTGTTCGAGAGTTCTGATAAGTACTACTGCTGCCAGGGTGTAACTGGTGTTGTCCTGTGTTTCAAGGACGTTCAAGGAAAGCCTGACTTATGTTAAGGCCTATTGAACCTTAAGGCATGACATGCACAAAAGGTGAGATGTGCGGCAGTGGTGAAGTTATAAGGGTCGTAATCCCCTTAATAACCTAAGTGCTTTGGAAGGTGATAAAAGCGAGAAGGTCGCTAAGACCAATGTCTGGGTGAAGATAAAGAGGAAAGGGAAGTAACTTCAAAGACTTGAAGATTACTTCGAAGAAAGATAAAAGGAAAATGGTTGTTCAAGCAACAAGGACTGAGAACGCAATAGATTGCAAACTAAGTCAGGCTTAAGGCCCAACTCTAGGATATAAGTCCAGCTTATATACAAAAGGGCAGCTACCTGACTAAGCATACAAAAGAGGAGAACAATGGGGTCACGAACAATAGGTGTCACAGAACAATGGAGTCATGAACAATGGTGGTCACAGACTACCATAAGAAGAGAACAATGGGAAACGTACAAAAGGAGGGAACAATGGAGTTCCCGACAAAGTGGCTCTGTTGTACAAGTAAACGGTCATGTGAGTCGAGGTCATGTGATCATATAAGTACATATCAGTCGAGAAAAGGAAGAAAAATGTGGGCCAAGTGCCCAGGAGCGTAACACATTGATTTGTTTTAAATAAGGTTCGACATAAACAGGGTCTACATAGTTGGCCACATATTTTAAATAAGCTTAGTCTGCATAATTTGTTGGCGATAATCAGCCGATGGAGATCAATCGGCCCGATAAGGAGATAGGCATGAGTCGATGCGAAGCCAGTTCAGTCTGGAGCTAGTTTACCCTCTGCCTCACACCATGAGGAATCCTTAGTGCAGGATGTGTACACTGCGAGAAGGATAGCGTCGTCACCAGAGAAGGTGGCATGAGTTTGGCTGTATCCCTGTCGATGGTGAGCTTGTTTGTGGTGAGAGTGCCAGTCTTGTCAGAACACAGGATAGTGACACCTGCAAGCTCCTCGATGACAGTGATATAAGTGACGATAGCCTTGAACAGCATGCACCGACCTGCCACGACCACCGCGCCCGCCACATCTGATGCATCCACCACATCCGCCGCCTTTCCTTCGATCCTTGCCAAGGCCTGCTGCCATCCACAGTGCAAGACAGATGACATTTGAGATGATAAATGAGATGCAAGTGATCTGTACAGGGTGAAGAACAGCAAGAGAAGCGAAACATACAACTTTGTGCAATGGAGTGACAGACATTGGCTCGTTGGCTTGATTTTGAGCTAGAAAAGATGGCGGGAGGTCTAAGACAAAAAGAATAATAAGGGAATGTACGAAAATGGGCCAAATGGTCCTATAAATAGTAATATGCGACCACAGTGAGTGTGTGGTTAATTGGCAAGTGGTCGCAAACATTGTGCATGACATCGTTGACATGGGAAAGTGGCGTCAGGCCAGCAAAGGAGAAGTGTCAGCAGCAGGCTTGGGGCGAGGCGAAGGGGGACTTAGAGGAGCAGAGGGTGATGAGAGGGATAAGGGGCAGCAAAAGCAGGCGAAGAGGTATGGAGGTGAACTGTGCGATGATGATAAGGAGTACGATGGTGGCGAGTCTGAGGGAGCTGACATAGTGGAATAGTGTGTCAGGCGGCCCAGGCCAGTGCATATATATGCCATCCTCACAGGATAGCATCTTTGACTCAGTGGCCAGACTTTGAGGGTGTCTTGCTGCTTGCAGACACTGAAAGAATCGAAGTTACACTCAAGTCATGGTGTATTGAGTTCAAGTTGAAATCACATAAAGTTGGAGTACCAAAGGACATCAACTGGCACCCCTCGGAGTCAGTTTTTACTGACCAAGTCAGCCCACGTTGAACTAAGTCACATGGCGTCAACGCATTCCTCATTGGGCTTGATCCAGTGGTCCTGGCCGGCCACCACTTCCGCGACACTCCCCCTCACTTCGCGCGCAGTCCAAGGGATGCAACGAAGTGTGTTCCCTTGGCGGAAGACAAGGGGTTGCTGGGCGCATTGGCCACCATGTCATCTTCGGGCTGTGGGCTAGTGGGATCAGGCTGCGCTGCATGTTGATGTGCGTGGTCAGGGGGGTGGGAATGACAATCGCGTGTGAATGCAAGGGGTGGATGGTTGTCGGAAAACGAATTGGTGATGGCCTTGAAGCTGCCAAGAATGATTGAGACGGGGCTGGGAGGGCGCGATGCCTCCTTGCTGCCATGCGTCGCTGCAATGTTGTCATACTTGGGGGTGGTTGAGGAGACATCCTCCTGCCACCTTGAAGGCCAGCGGATGGCGCCGTTGTCGATGGGGAATGCGTGCTCCGATGTAGCACGCCGGTCTATGGCCATGCTGCCATTTGCATCGGGGAAGATGGTGTCTGGGCGCGTTGCCAACGCGGCCCAGTGGGATGTATCGACAGCCTCGCGATGGGGCACATTGTGTGTGATGGCGCACTCCGCTGCGCTCGCAGGTGCTGGGTCTGTGAGATGAGGGATGGGAGCCGAGAGGGGCTTGAGATCGTCGATGTCAAGGGTAAGAGCGGCAACGTCGACAAGAACGATGTCCTCTGTGCCAAACTCGAGCATGCAGGGCTGGAGTGCCTCTGCGCCTGCGGTCTCGGCCGCGAATGCTGACTCCATGGTTTTGGAGTCCAGGGGTGGTGCCACTGCACTGTCTTCCATCATCGTCACTCCCCCTGCTTCGTCTGGGTCTTCCGCAAAGGCCTCAGAGGCTTGCAGGCAGGGCGCGAGGCAAGGGGCGTTGGTGCCAAGGTGCACCGCTTCTCCTGACTGGATGTCGTGCACAATGCACAAGGGCATGTGGGTCCACGCGGTTCTGCGCGGCTGGGCTGGCGAACTGTCTGGCCCATGGGGTGGTGTAGCCTCAACAGGCAAGGCGGGATACGTGGGGATGTTAGAAATCGAGGGAGTGCCCGGCGCAGCAATCAGCTTGCTGCTCACCGCTGGTACCTGTAATTCCTCCCCCTTGAGCTGAGCTGCTGACGCCGAGTGGATGACCTGCTCCTTGGTGACGGTGCCAGGCCCAGGCCATAGTGCTCAGTAAGCCTGCGTGACGGCATCGAAGCCGTGTGACTGACCCTTGTACGCCCAGATGGCTGGCTCAGGGTTATTGAGATATGTGAGCTCTGATGAGCACACAACGTCGTGGGGGCGGTGCGCATGGCGCATGGTGTCTGCGACCTGCTCTCCATACAAGGAGGTGGTCCGGGGGCATCTATCTCCGATGTGGGGCGTGTACCACGCTTCATCCGGTGTCCAGTGTGGCTCCGGGGTGTTGTTAATGGCAAGTGCATGTGGCGCGTTGTGGGGAACAGGTTGAGACCTGGTGCGAGGGGCGCTGTCCTCCTTGGGCAGCATGGCTGCTCCAGCCTCCTCTTCGGTCTCCTGTTCCTCCCCCTCCTTGACCAGCTGGTCTTCTAGTCTGGCCCAGTCAAGGTCGCCTTCGTCCTCCGCACCCCATGTTTCGGTGTGGAAGGCCTCGTCTTCGTCTTCGGAGTCCGAGTCATCCATCTGATGGTCCGGCTCCGCGCAATTGGGGTGCGCGCAACCTACTTCCTCGACAGCCCAGAAGCCCCTATCATCCGAATCGTCTTCGTCGATGGTGACATGGTTAGCGGAGCCCACAGGCTTGTTCTTGGGCTTGCTGGTGGTGCCTGGGTTCGCCTGTGCTGCCTGTCCACTCTGGTCTGCTGCTGCCGTGGCCTCCTCCCTCTTCCTGGTGCGACAGTCATGCACCCAGTGGCCTTCCTTGCCACAGTGGTGGCACTTGCCCTTGCGGCGCCTGCCATCGCTGCCTTCGAAGGTGCTGGTAGCGGCGAGGGCCTCGTATGGAGCCTGTGGCATGCTCTGGTTCTTGCCCTTCCCCTGGCCTTGAGCCAGGTCTTTCACCGTTTTGATGCAGTCAGCTTCCTCGCAAAGTGTGTCGATGACATCCATCATGTCAAAGGGTGAGCGGGTGAGCTTGCAAGTGAGGTGCAGCGATCCCATTGTCTGGGACATGTAGGCAGAGAGAGGGTCCAGGACCCCATGGATGATGGTGTGCTTGTATTCAGGCTCGGTGACGGTAATGCCGGCTGCTGTGAGTTCGTGACGCCGCTTCTTCAGGGAGCTTAAGAACTCCCAGATGTCGCCTCCTTTCGGGCACCGCATATCGAGGAACGATTGGTGCATATTCGCTCGAGTGTGCGCAGTTTTTGGTGTAGCAAGGAGGGTGAGAGCATCCCATTGCTCTTTGACTGTGGGGTACTCATCCATGTCCATGGATATCTCGTCGGGGAGTCGCTGGCAGAGAAGGCATGGCACGATTACATCTTCGCGCTCCCATCGTTGGGCTTCCTGCTCCTCTGCATCGGTGATGTTATTTGGGTCCTGGGGAACAGGGGCTTTGGTGGAGCCTTTGAAGTAGTCCAGTCCCAGCAGTACCATTGCCCAGCGAAAATGGTGGGAAAACGTTGCCCAATTGGTAATGTCAGAGTCCAAATGTGGGACATTGGTGAGTGAAGTCAAAGGAGCGGGAGAAGGCATGGACGCAGACAAGGATGCGGGCGATGGCGTGGACATGGCAGTGGGAGATGGTGCTGATGAGGGTGCTGAGGACAACATGGACGATATTGACAAAGTGGCTGCTTTAACTTGTGAACGAGTATTATGGATGCAAACTCAGTTGGGCATGAAAGCACACACTGAGGGATCCACTACATGGATGCTAATTAGACTATGTACTGTACCTAGACCTGGACCAAGCAATCTATCTACATGTAAGATATGCTAGTGCGCTGCGCACTGGCAGTGCGTGCTGTGTAGTCTTGATCCGGTGGTCCTGGCCAGCCGCCACTTCCGCGACACATGGGCTGCTACATGGACACCTCGAATATTGCCATAAAGATCACCCGGCCTGGGGTACTGTACACCTCTCCCCCCGTTTCGACTGTGCACTCGCGGTTGCGCATCCAGACCCCATTCGGCTGTTCTCTTTTTCTCCCGCGCATTCCCTTTATGCATACTTGGTACATGGACATTCCATGATTGTTTGTTTCCTCTTTACTTCCCCTTTTGACGGCACCAGAACGATTGCTTCAATGTCTCAAGATCTCAAGTGTTCCACACATATGTGCATTCGCATTTGTCCATGATTACTCAGTTTCGCTGTAAGGCAACTGGTTGCCTTACCTCCATTGGTGGGCCACTGTGCCATCATCACATGAGCATGCTCGACCTCAGATCGACCATACATCATATATCATTCATATTCAGGTTGCCTAGTAGGATGCGTTTCGGACAAGTACCTAAATAGATAGTGCACAAGTGTGTATTAAAGGCTTGTCTCTCCAGTAAAGAAGAGGGAGACAATCTTTCTACGTAACTTCACAATAAACCCCATAGTTTAGGCTGGTTCTATTGTGTGAGGTTCTTGAAGGATTTCGTCTTGCTCATCTCAAAACCATTATCTCTACCCCACATGCTCTGGCGTGTTACATTCACCCTTCTCACTTTGATGCTTCATTGCTGAATGCAGATTGCTATGCGGGTACTGATATATATGCCTATATGCTCCCTTTCATTGCCTGTAAATCTCTGTCTTTCATTTCATTAGACTAATGTTAATACTTTACACCCTTGCTAATCATGGCCACAACTAGTATTGAATAGCTAATATTGACTTTGCCCTCAGTGTCGTCTTTCTACGATAGCAGTCATTAATTTATCGCTAACCGATATATACACCTGTTGACATACAGCAGGAATACTAGATGTATCATTTATATGGTCATCAACTATATGGTCATCAACTTAGTCTCACATCGTATCACAGCTGTCGATATACAGCAATACAGCATGCATGGGGTAAGTGTGCAGCCCTGCACTATCTCCTTATTGGGCCGATTGATCTCCATCGGCTGATTATCGCTAACAAATTATGCAGACTAAGCTTATTTAAAATATGTGGCCAACTATGTAGACCCTGTTTATGTCAAACCTTATTTAAAACAAATCAATGTCTTTGTGTACCCCACTGTGTTAAGCTGATTATAGACTGTTAAGACTGAAACAATAGGATAAGATAAGTTTATATAATACGACTGCTAATTTGCAACCAGCTA
>Ga0307510_10006708_pt1 | contig 13723 bp, 2 predicted proteins | sample 12_EM_MG_FD_207224 | JGI IMG/M metagenome (GOLD analysis project Ga0307510, IMG submission 207224) | Populus trichocarpa ectomycorrhiza microbial communities from riparian zone in the Pacific Northwest, United States - 12_EM | ecosystem: Host-associated > Plants > Roots > Unclassified | place... | reverse complement strand
ATTTATATTTGAAGATCAAGTGCATCGTCTAGTAACGTGTCATGATTCCTCAAGTATTAAAAAAGTCATTAATGATTTGAATTAACTATTCAGTGACTAATTTCTTGGTGTAATTAATATCCTTTCATCAATAATGTTCTGATTTAACATTAAAACATGGAGTATGTTTACCATATTAAATCATGTTTGCTCTCTACATAATAGTCATTGATCATTTGAATAAGATTTGAAACCCTTTTCAAATCTCATTTCATCTTGGCTAATGATTTATCAATCAATACTATTTGAGAACAGATGAAATATTTTTTCAAATTTATCCAAAGCGATGAATCCTATCTTGATTACTCAAATACCTTCATATAGCTCATATTACATCTAATGTCTGTCATTTTATTATCTCAATTAAGATAACATGTATCAAGATCAAAGCATAACATTCTTTATATAAGATGACTTAGTGATCTCAAGTCTAAGGATCACTTACACAATCATCACACGAGTCTTTCCATAGACATATGTGATCTCTCTATATGGAATTCTCATGCGGGTCGGTTCAGTATACATGTCTTATGACAAGCACCTACGTATTAGTTTTAAGTATCACTTTAACTCAACTTATGAGAACAACTGCTTCTTTTCATAAAAGAAAGAACATAATATGTATCAATCTTTATGACTCTAATGAATATCCAGTATTTAAGAGAGTATCGACCAAAAACATTTTAGGAATAATGCTTTGATGCAATATGAATCTCATAATTATAACAACTTTATAATTATTTTTACAAATTATTTTTATCCCAAGAACTTTATTTTTACTCTAGATTCATTAATCTAATATTATATGAATATTCAAGATAAATTAAGTTTTTATTAATAATAAATATGTATTTACATTAATATAATAATACAATGTGTAATCAACCAATTAATTACACGGCATATTAAACTAACATAAGGATAAGGGAAGACACCTCATCATGCACCTCAAAACTTTTTTTTCATTTCAATATTTTTATTTTTTGTGTCATTGACAGATTACAAATGACAAGAAAATTCATGTTAGGATTATCCCTAATGACCCTTCCACATAGAAATAGCATTCAGGGAATTTGAAGTACCAATATTGCTTATTCTTCTTTTTTTTCTTTTTTTTTTTTAAAAAAAATAAAACTAGACTGCACTCACACTCTTTGATATATCAAGGATTCTTTTATCGTGAATTTTATATTTGCATGTGTTCGGTAATGCGATCCACAAAACTTTTAAAAATATTATTTTCAATTAAAAATACATTAAATAACATTTTAAAATTTTGTGTTTTATTTTTTACATCAAAATGATTTTTCAGATGAAAAGCAGAAGTCATCGCAACTCCAAACCACATTAAAAACATGTTTGTTTTTGCTTTTTAAAAGTGTTTTTGAAAAAAATTGGTTTTTTTTCTTCAAATTAATTTTTTTTGTATTTTTATATTATTTTGATGTGTTAATGTTAAAAATAAAAAATATTATTTCAATATATTTTCAAGTAAAACACAAGTGTTAATGTGTTTGTGGGCTACTAAAAAAATTATTAAAAATTAAAAAAATAATGATTAAATAATAAAGAAAAGTAATCATTACCCCTCCTTACTGAGTGAAAATAATCTCCACTAATTCACCAAAAGTGATTCTAAAGATTTCAATTAACCATGAAACAACAATAAGTCAAGATGTTAAAAAAATAATTTTATTTGGACAGTTTTCGTGGACCAATGAGAAAAACCTTCTGCTTTGGTGTTCAATGGCATTATAAATTTAGGTGGCCTTCTTTTGAGCCAATATAAAAGGTAATGATGGATTTAGAAGATTGATGGGAGATTATAATTAGTTTTTTTTTGTAATGAGTATAAATCATGATAATTTAGGATTTGATGCACCAATTTTTTTTTTTAATGATTAGAGGTGTGTTTTAACTTTCTTTTCATAATTTTCTTTTATATTTTTAGATTAACGGTGAATTAATAAAATAAAAATAAAACTCAAAATTAGAACGAATCTTTATAATATATTTTTTATAAGTATTTTTTAATTAAAAATATATTAAAATAATATTTTTATATATATTCTTTTATTTTTTAACGTAAATATATCTAATTTATTCAAAAACATTTAAAAAAACATCAATTTAATATTTTTTAAAATAAAAATAATTTTAAAAAACAAATTCTACCACAAAAAAACACTCAAATCTCCTTCCTTAACAATTATAAGAACACGTCTTCTTTTCTCATCAGACGAATGTCTTCAAATGATAAATTCCAATGAACGCTAATCTCAAGATTTGAACTAAAAAAAACGAGATGAAAGCAAGCTCCCAAGCGAAGCCTCAAACATCATGGTCAAGTCTCTGAACCGATTCATGCTCCCTCTACCATTTATGCTTAATCCAGTTATAATACCAGGGCAAGTCTCTTAAATGGTGGCAGGCACATGTCTAAAGAAAATCACACCTCAGAGAAACAATAAAGTATCATCATTCATAGCCAGACTTGAGCAGAATCATCATTGTTATACCAAATACTGATCAAAAGCAAGAATAAAGTTAAAATTCAAAGCCATAGCCAGTGGCCACAGGATGCAGACAAGGGCATAACGCACCATATGAAGCAACTGAATGCCAGACAGCAAAAAAGACACCACCCTTGAGGCCTTCACAGTGAATTGATAAATCTTACACCAATAAGAGTTAACCAGACCAGAGATAGTTACAGTTGTGATTGTTCATGGTAGCGACTTTATGTTATTTCTCATTTTTGTTGGTATTGATATTAGATACCGTAATCTCATTGTAGATTATGCTAGAATGTGACATATCATAAAGGAAAAGATTCTTTTGCCTCATTATAGCGAAGCTACTGAAAAATACTATAAAGAATGAACAGTGAAGAAGGGCCACAGGTAATGAATTAAACCAATCTATTTCAACATCATCTCACATATCTTAGATGGGATTCCAATTCAAAACAATCAAGACTTGTATAAGTGGGAAGAAAAAGATGTATGACAAAAGAAAGTTAATCATGGAGGAGCATTGGAGAGTGAAGATTCTTGTAGAAAGAAAGTCCTGTCCTATACCACTCATTATACCTCCTTTCCTTTAGCAAGAAAATGGATGGAATGAAAAATAAATCCATACCTTAAGAGTGAAAAATGCTCTCCTTCCTAGTTGTTGAGCAGTCAGACTTACCGACAGGACACTGTGTCTCCACCTAATTGACTAGCAATGACAAAACCGGAGGTTAAATTAGAAAATCATAGGTATTTCCCTCTTTTCAATGGAGGATAAATCTAAGTCTATGCATATGACAGAGAGGGGGTCCAAAGTTAAAACTACTTTATGGCATTGCAGATGATAAAAGAAAATGATGGAATAATTTGAAGTCTATTGTAATCTCTAGGTGTAACAGAACAGCTACCCAGCTACTAAAATGGAGCACTTCTTTACCCTACAAGATAATTTGTATTTTCATCTCTCAGTTTTATTTTCCTGTGTACTGTTTCCAGATTAATTTCTCATGGATTTAATCATTCCATTTTCAGGAATTTCAACTAAAACCACAAGCAAAGGTTGAACCTGCCATTGTGTATAGGATATATAGTCTTCTGCATGTCATGTTATAAGTGAGATCAAATGCCAGAGTAAATCACTTCGGCAGCATGAATATAGATTCCTAATAATTGGATCTTATGGCAGAACATGGGACCTAGATGGAGCAGGCCAGAGAGGGTTCATGTGTGCGCATGTGTAGTACTGCATGGATGAGAGCTAAAATTTAGTTTCAACGAGCTGACATTTTTTAAGCAAAAAACAAAAGAATTCGATTCTACAGATGCCACCTACTTGCTACGTTGTAGTCACCAATAATCACCGAAATGTATTGCCTATAAGATCAGGTCATGTTCATTGCAACATCCCTTTCAACCATTCTATGTGCCTCTCCATGCCGACAGCCCTCCTTGCTTCAGCTTTCCTCGAGGCTTTTTAGCAGTCATACCAAAGCCTAGGTCTGCAAGGCTTCGAATATCAATTGGGACATCAAAAGTTTCATAAAAGGACCCAGCTGGAGAGTAAGAGCATAGCAAAATTGGAATGTTTAAAATACAGGTTACCAAACACGTATAAACTTGGCAAAAATGATAAACAAATAAATAAAACTGGAGAGAGAGATAGGTGATGGGAAAGAAGACCCCTTAGTCCTTACTTTTCCTCGACCATGACAACCCAAGCATTGAGATGGACATCCACTCTTCATGGTGGGCTCTGCATTTTCATAAACAGACAACACAGGTGATACGGACAAGTTATATCAGAGAGGAGAGCTTCTTTGAAAACAAAGATTAACTCTCGAATTCTTCCAAGGTTGACTCATGTAATCACCGAGCAGGTTCACACTCCCATCAGCTCAAGCCAAGCCTACCCTGCAGCAAAAAAAAAAAAAAACTTTACAAACTTTTAACCATTGTCTTTTTTTTTTTTTTACTTTTGCAACTTTGCTTTTTTAAAGTAACTGAGAAATTTTACATTCCACCGAGTATATTATCTCTCTGGTCCATATATACATTTTTCACTTGTTTCTGTCATGGAACATGCAATGTGCAAATCGCAGTGAGATATTTCACTACATTCCAATCGAGATATTCAAAAATCCTGCCTCAATTCAGTCAACGTTAACCAAACAAAAAAATGCTCCGGAATTATGATTATGGCATAGTTTGGGAGGACTTATCCTTCTATGGAAACAAGAAAAATATTTGAAATGTTAATAATACAGCACATTAAACTCAAACTTTTCAGCAGCAAAGCCTTCTTAGGGAACTGAATGGATAATGCGGAGATGGCAATGCCACACACGTACCCATTATCTTCAGCAGTGTCGCCTTCGTAATGGTTCCACACAAACAAAATGTCTGTATGCCCACCAATAAACCAGACTCAGGAGCCAAAAGGTCAAATCATCAGACTTATACTACATAGCAACGTGAATTTGAACACTGGATATTAATCCATGGTTCTGGGAGGAGAATTGTTAAAAAATAGGCCCACAAATCGTAATTGGGGAAGTGTCAGCCTGGTTTTTGACAAATTCCTGAAGATCAATATTGCATTGAACTTCATGCATGGCTATCTGATGATGCATAAACCATATGGAGAAAGACAGGAAACAGCATTGGAAGAACTGCAGTTGGATTTTCTTTTTTCCCTTTTACAGGTAACAACATTTCAGAAGGCACCTTGATTTAAACGGTAGTTTTTAGTGGGCTCACATATTCTACATCATTGCTTTATATCATTACTTTCATCATTGTGTTTACACCTTTCCTTTTTAATTATTATTGTTCTGTAACAAAATTATTGTTTCTTATAAATTAACAGTTTGCCATTTTGGCCATTTAAGTAATCAATTCTTCACTACTTAAAATCACTGATGTAATAAATAAAGCTGGTTGTTACTGTATATGAATTCATTGCAAATGATTCATATAACATTGTCTAATGATGAATAAATCCAGTCGACCCCATTTTTGCAACATTTACTCGTCTATTGAGAAAAGCACTCCTGAGAAAGTATTTGTGCTAATTCACCATATTGGACAAGAAAAACTTGTTTCAAAGTTACTTTGCCTGGACGACACCAGTACCAATGCCAACTTTCTTTGGTTGTTCTGGTAAAATGAAGAAGGTACTTGTTCAGTTCAAATTCTAAAACACCTACATAGGCCAAAAGGTTTTCATAAAGTCAAAACCCACAAGCAGCATTTTTTCTGAGGAACTAACTTATCCACTATTGTTTCTAAAAAAATTGCTTTCTCTTGTCTGGCAGGACACTTGCAACAAAATGAGGTAACATATTCTGGAAGAGAATTGTTTTATATTTCAAGTCACCACAGCAAAGACAGATAATTCAAACGCGGAGAAAAGAACAAAAAAAAGCTAATAAATCGTGCAAGAGGCTCATAACAAACCAGTTATCAGTTTGTTCAGCTCAATTCTTAAAACTATTAGGATGTCTAACGAAGCTAAGTTCTGAAATTAGGGGCATTGCCTTCGAATTTAACACAAAACAAACAACATAATTAGTTTGTATTCCTGGGCCATTTTTATGTCTATAACCAAAAAGCCAAAATCATGTCCAGGGAAGATAAAGGATTCATTGAGATCATGCACCGAAACAATTTTAGTGATACATTGTTTTATCCTTCCCAATATATTCTACCCTAATCGTAGCACTCAAATCTTCAACTAGAAGGGACAATGAAAACAAATACAAGAGAAAAAGAATTCAATAAATCCTATACTTTCAGAAGTCTACAGGGGTTAAAAAAAGAAAAACATTACACTGATGGTGCCTCGACAAAGACTTCGTTGAGCATGTCATCTTCACATCCTGCCATGCGGAACAGCTCTCCATCCTTTTCTTCTTCATTTGAGAAATCACGTCTTTCAAGCTTTGCATGAGCTGCGATGAATATCATCTTCTGAGCCCTTTCAAGGCCCACCCTTGAGTTTCTGTGGACACAAAACCATTTCATGCTAGACCAATTGCACTTAAACCCGCTTGAGGTCGCATGGAGGAAGATGAGCCTAACTGCGACCTTGCCTAATGTTTTATACTCACTCAGACAAGTTTCCCATACTAGTCTGCTGCCTTGAGGATTTGCAATTTTCATCTTTCCAGTCAAAGGGTCTCGCTGTTTAACCTGAACAGCCTGTGCATACAGCGGGTCTAACCCATCTGATCTCCATTTCATAAGCTCCATTAAGGCAACATGAGCTTCTTCCCTGGAAGCCAAACGGGTTATAAGCTTATCCACGTCCTTTTCCTGCTCAAGCGTCAAGCATTTGAAAGGTGGAAGGTATTTTCCACTTGTGTCCCGCATCAAATAACGAGGGTCGAGTATAAACGCAGCAGACCAAGCTGGGTGATAGTTCTTTCTGAATCTCTTTTCAACTATTTTCTCAACTTGGCCTTCAGCGATATTGAATCTTGCACACCATTCCTTCACTTTTGCTTTCAGTTCTTGCCAGAGAGGAAGGCAATGCCCTATCAATGGCCGCTCAGCCTCAATCTCTTGAGCCATCCCTCTGATGAGCTTCATTAGTGAATAAACAGCCTCCAACTCATTCCAAAAGCCCTCACTTTGAATCATCCCAGAGACCTCTCTAGCGACAGGATCCTCAACACTCATCAACTTATATGACTCATCTAAGATAACCATTTGGAGCACACGGGCACAGCTCAATATATCCTCCAACATTGCATAAACAGGTACAAAGTCCTTTGCACCATCACATTTGCACCAAGGAACTCGAAGCAACCCAGTGTAATCAAGCTCTTGCATCCTGTACTTCTGGAAGCTATTCCTAACTTGAGATGTATTATTTACAAAATTAGCAAGCTTCAAGCAATTCTCAGTAACTGTCTTGAAAAGTTGATGCTCCTTGCTAAAATCCTTGATCAAACTAGTAAACCCCTGAACCTGACAAGGGAGATTCACCATCCACTGATACTGGATCTCCAAGTTCCTCAATGCCTCAGCCTTGTACTCATCAGAAACTATCCCCACACATCTCTGCAAACCACTACCACATATCCCCGTCACTGCCTCCCACATAATCTCCTCTGCATACTTAGACGACACTGATCCTCCTCCAGTTAACACTGCCTTGTGATACAAAATAGTTCCATTTGGAAGATTTACACTGAACTTAACCAAATTATCTTCCCCACTACAACAATTATTACTCTTCCATCCATTACACGCAACTTGAAAGAACATGGCATCTCTAATTCTAGCTTCCACCTCAGATTTTGCCTCGTGAAACCTATTGTCAAGTCTAGCACCAGACAAGCCTCTCCTTGACAAACAAGGCAAACCAACTTGATTAAGAAAAGCCCTAAACTTCGGATGCTCAAGACTTGAATATGATACTGACCCGCAAACCTCATAAAACCAATCACTCAATAACTCAAGAGCAGAATCAACCTGTTCCTTGTTTAACAAAGGACCAGGTGAGGCTTTTGGACTTTTAAGCCTCTTTACACTATCTTCCAACATTGCTAATGCACCTAAATCCTCTTTTCCACCAGATAACACCAAATCGTGACCTTTTGGAGTAAACCCAGAATTAAAGTAACCAACTTGGTCGCAGTATTTATTTGACTCGACTAAAGCTAGAGACTTTAAAGCAGTACCCATTTGAGAGCTTCTCTTTCTATGATTATTTGAAGGTGGGGAAGGCAAAGAAGATATAGGCAATGGAGAAATTGCTGAATTGGGCCTTGAAACTGATACAAAATTAGAACAAGTTCCTTTTTTGAGATGTTCAGTGGCAGTTCTTGATGGGTTTGAAGCAGAAAAAACAGCTTCACATAAACAACACTTAAGTTTAACTGCTTTAGGGAGATTTGTATCAGGGTTTTTAATCAAAATTGGCTCTAAATGAGCCCAATACCATGCCCCTTTACCCTTTATTGCCTTTGTTTTAACAGTAATCAACCCTTCATATCTCTTGTTCACAGCTCGGATTGCTGTGTCTTCATGCAGAGAAATGGAAGGGTCACTTGGTGTTGAACTTGTTGAAGCCATTAGCTAAAACCGCTGTACCCTGCAGTTTACTTCACTTTGATGCTATGTGTGATCTTTCCATGATTCATGAGGTTAGCAAATGGTAAGGTTGGTGGTTGGAGGATGGTTTTAGTGTGAGTGGGAGGTGTTTGTGGAACTGTCTAGCTGAGGTTGAAGTTCGATGGAGGGATCGAATTCAAGAGAGGATAGAAATGGTGTTTGGTAGTGTCCTGTGAAGGGACGGAGGGTAGAGAGGAAATGCAAGGTTTTGTAGAAAAAAATATTTTCTACATCAGACCTTTAGTGGTTTGTTTTGTGATTGTTTGCCGAGCGAGGAGGGAGGACTTTATCCTGAGACAAGCAAAAACAATAGCTTACCTCTGTAAATTGCAAGGGAATTAAAAGAATTTAGTTAGTTTTTATAATTTATTGAAAAAATATAGATATAAAAAAATAACTTATAAAATTTACAATCTATAAAAAATAATAAAAATATTTTCAACTAATTTTTTTTATTCTAATTAATTTTTTTTATTTTTTTAAAATAAATCATAAAAAATAACTTAAAACTACTCATAATCGTATCCGTTATTGTTTTTAATTTATTTATTTCTTAATATAAGAAAAATTAATTTAGTGGTTTTTTAAACTTAAATTGCATTATATATATATATATATATATATATATAAAAAACAGAATCTCTTTTTGATGGTGTCTTGGACAGTCATTCACATCCATAACATTAATTTCTTGCATCCCTTCCTTAGATAGAACAACTTGCCGTTCAACCCAAAATCCAAAAGTATGTTTCTACCTGAATTCAACTATAGGACGATGTGAAGTTTCTGACAAATTTAAATTCTATGATTGCACTGAGAAGTTTCTGAGAAATTTAAATTCCAGTGAGATGAAATCTCTCTAAGCATGATATCATCTTTAGATTTTTTTTGTTTTTATATTTTAAAAAATTAATTTTTATTCTTTTTATTTTTTAATATTATTTTGATGTGTTCATATTAAAAATAATTTTTAAAAATAAAAAAATATATTATTTTAATATATTTTTAAATAAAAAATATTTTAAAAAAAAATACAATTACACCCTCCAATATAACCTTACAAAATTACAGAAATATTATAACATGAATTATAGGATAACCTTTTACCGACTAGATTCCTTAGTTATATTATTTTATTGTATCCATGTTTCTTAATCTTGGTTGAAAAACTCGTTTCACACTAGGGTTAATTTGTTTTATTGAAACAAATAAAATAATAATTTTGCTAGACTTATTTGACATGATTAGAATTTTAGTAATTCAATTAATCCAATTAAATTTATTCCAAGCCCAGCCATGTTAACACTAAAAAATTAAAATGATATTATTTTAATAAAAATTATTAATTTGATAACATTATTACTCAAGTTTTTTTCAGGTAAAGACTCAGACCAATTTATTCAATTTTTTTTGTTTTAATTAAAATTATTAATTTAAATTGATTTAATAACCTAATAATTCAGGTTTTTTCAGGCCAGTCCGAGTACAAAAACAGTGTTCGTAACTCAAAACCTAGGAACACCAATTGGTAGGGTTTTTGGTTCCTATCAAGAGGGAAGGAACTGGTAAAAGAGTTCAGATTTTATTGATGGTTAAGGAAGAATTTTGTGCGACATGAAAGAATATTATTGCCACAAAAGAGACAGTGACACACGAGGCAAAGAAAAGGGATGGGATTTTTTTTCATTTTTTCCCCTCTCCAAGTCCTTGACGAGGTCAAGTTTTGTGGTGTTGTCTGTCTTCAAGCATGTGTCGGAATCGAAGAACAGCACTGGATGAACTCATATCTCTAAAGCAATATTTTGTATGATTATTCTGCATTAATTATGGCCATGAACGGTGCAATTAAGCTAATTTACTTGCCATTAATCACCTGAAGATGATGGCAAAATCATGCTTCAATTTTATTTTCTTCCATGTCAAGAGATGAATCCAAGATTAAATAGTCAACTGACTCACCTAACTAAAATCCAAACTTATCATCTTGTCAGTAAATAAATATCTCCAAACTATATATAACAAAAAAATGTTGGAATTATAATTATTAAAATCTGCTAAGTAGGTTGATTAGGTGATTCTCCTTCCTCGAAGTTGGCTCGGGTCGACTTTGTTTTAAAATTATTTTGAATATTAATCAGTTAAATTTGAGTAACTTAATAAATTAACCCTAGTGAGATTTAATTTAGTTAATTATAATGATTTTAAAAAAATTTATTGAGACAACTTGTTTCAGTTTTATTTTAATTTTTTTTATCTAAAACAATGTTATTTTATGATTTATATGGATTAACTTGATAACTTAAATTTTCAATCACGTCGGATTTCAAGTCGGGTCTAACAACTACAGAGAAATCAATCTTTAATATGAAAATAAATTGAATCTCATTTTTTTCACTTGATCAAGTAGTGTTTAGAAATGCGGTTGAAATCATGTTTCCCAGAAATTTAAAAAGTTTTCTTTTTACTTAAAACTAATTTTTTTATATTTTCAAATCGTTTTAATGTGCTGATGTTAAAAATAATTTTTTAATAAAAAATAATAATAAAAATATTATTTTAATATATTTCCGATAAAACACAACCTTTAGCTTACTTTAAAACACCTCTTGATTGTCTATGGATAACTCATGGGATCTATGTTATCATAGCAGTTAACATTTCCAGTAAATAAAGCAAACAAAAACACTAATAGCAATAGAATCTCCAAGTTTTATTTTTTCAACAAAGTTCACTTCAAGTGTGTGATTTTTCTCATGGTGTAGATAAGCTTCATTGCATCAATTTGAGGCTTGTGCCTTTAATTATTCTAAACTTTAAGCGTAGGGTGCCTTTTAAAAAGTATTTTTTTTTTACTTTAAAATATATTACAATAATTTATTTGTTTTATATCCTTTTATTTTTGAATAAACACGTTAAAATCATTAAAAAAATACTAAAAAAACATTAATTTAATAATTTTTGAAGATAAACATTGTTTTAAAGAACTTTGAAACGCAGAATCCACGGAAATCTCAAACAAGACATCATGAAATACCATGGCTTTTAGTGGTTAACCACACCTTTTTAATTATTTTAATTATGATTTACCCTAACAATGAAAACAAAGAATTCATGAAACCTCATGGCATGCCATGATTGATACGATACAGCAAGGAATGTAAAGTCAAAAAGCATATTTTTTTTGTTGAGACCGTAAGACATGACATTCTAACCTAAAGCAAGATGTGTTGTCTAACCCTAAAGTTTAATAATACATTAGGCCCTACTTAAATTTATTAGGTAAATTTGGAATCTCAAGTTCACTTATGCTTTTGATTTTTGGATGTATGGATCCATCACTTGATTGGTGCCCGCTTTTTCATACCCATGAACTCAGAAATATAACATTTATCCGCATTCACTCACACAAATATATATATTTATATAAATAAATGTTATTTTTCATTTTATGTGACAAGTTTTTGAAATCTTTATGCTTAAAATAAATTTACCTGGGGAGAAAGAGGGACCTATGATTATATTTGGACCAAACAATTGTTCAAGTGTAGTGAAATTGAATTTGAAAGTTATATATATATTATTTTTAATTAATAATTTGTGATTTTTTTTATCACAAGGATCATTAATTATGTATAAAAAAAGTTTAGACTTTTTAAAATACATCACAATAATTAAGGAGTTTTTTTTTAAAAAAAAAACAAGGAAGAATTCAGCCGGCATAACTTTTTTATTACTTGTATTCTTTCAATAAAAAAAATTATTTATTTATTATAACGGGGATGGAAGGCGGTAAAATTTTAGTTACATTGATTTTTTTTATTATGCCAAATTAATAAACTTATATTTTCATATAAATAAAGAATTGTTTTAACCATGTTATCATATGATTGATGAAATTTTCGATCAGTGAATAAAAAAATAAGATTATTGGTATATCTCTAGCTCCCAAATCATGATGACATGGATTGAGATATTGAGCTAGTGGTTAGCAGTAAAGTTCGAGAGGGGAAAAAAATCAATAAAGTCGACCACCAACTCTCCTTCTCTCTTCCTTTAAAATGATCCGGTTAAAATAAAAGTGTATTTATTTTTATGTTTTTTATTTATTTAAAACATATTGAATTAAATTTTTAAATATTTATTTATAATTTTAACAAGCTAATATAAAAAAATATCATATTTCGCATTATCGAGAGCACAATATTTCTTGGATCGAGATGAATTTTTTTTATATATATTAACATATATGTGCATGTGTTATAAATTTGAACTTTACATTAATAATTTTTTCCTGGGGGTATGATGGTGGAATCCAACTTTAAAATCAAATCTATATGATATAAATATAATACCTTTCAAGATTTATCTTCAATTCTACGTTAGCAGGATAAACTTTGTGAACTTTCCTCGCCTTTCCTTTTCAATCAAAAGAAAAACATCTTCCAACGTTCCGAATTATGTCTGGTGATTCTGTTGCTGACCCATCAAGCTGCAAAAATTGAAATTTCAAACCTCCTTTTTCGAGGTTTTTTTTTTTTTTTTTCTTGGTGTGCTCTAGGCTACAACTCTATACCTACATTGGTTTGCGGTTTAAGAAACCCATTTGCAATTATTATTATTATTATTACTATTATTTCTTGTCTAGCCAGGAGCCACCATCAAGAACTCAGCCTTGCAAGGGAAGGGGTTACAGTCTATTGGAACGAAAATTATTTGTATAATACATACAGAATATATTTATTATTACAGAAAGTGGAAAGGTTATTACACTCCAATTATGCAAAGCTATTTTTTTAATATATATTTAATACATCTAAGCTTGAAAAACAATTCTAATTAGCACCTCTGGATGATGTAATTATGGTGTTATAACTTATAAACGGTACCAGAGCTATTTTAGCTACGAATTCTTGTGAAAATTTGGGTTTTTCTTTTTTTATAAAGAAAAAGTTTGAACCTGGTATTTTTTTTAGAAAAAAAAAATATATAAATATCAATCAAGTTACAAGCTTATTATAAATTAAATATAAATTGCTATGAACAATTGTAAA
>Ga0307510_10006707_pt1 | contig 13723 bp, 6 predicted proteins | sample 12_EM_MG_FD_207224 | JGI IMG/M metagenome (GOLD analysis project Ga0307510, IMG submission 207224) | Populus trichocarpa ectomycorrhiza microbial communities from riparian zone in the Pacific Northwest, United States - 12_EM | ecosystem: Host-associated > Plants > Roots > Unclassified | place... | reverse complement strand
CGAATATAAATGGTGGACTTGAGAATGTTTTTAAACCTCTGGAGCCCCAATTGAAAATCAAAACAGGTTTAGGCAGTCAATATTCTGTGTAGTTAGAGACTTGTTTGAGAAATGGAAACTAAAATTAAAAACAATGGCCCATACAGGTTTCTACGTAGTTAGAGAGTAATTAGCACGACACTCCAGCCAACTGAGCTAACAGGCCATTAGGCATTGCATGGAAAATACGTTTATTTATGCCAATTTTATAACCATGGCTCCCCCTTTTCTCCTCTAGAAACGGGGCTACAAATGGAGAACAAAAATCCGTATTTTTACTATTTTCTTCCGTGATATGACAGGGACAAGATTACAACATGAGAAGGAGAGAGTGAGATTATCAGAACAGAAAATGACAGAGAGAGTGAGAGGATGCATCCCTCAAATTCATTATTCAGACAGTTTACACAGGAATAAAGGGAACTTAGACAACTTTCCTACGTAAAAATGGCATTCGAGAAAACCATTGCTATCATTCGACAACGGTTTTCTCAATAAATGCCCATACTATACTATACACCTCAAATTATTAAGAAATACTGGTGGTGCCTTGAGAAATTATAGGAGGCCGAAGATTCTACAAAACCAATCTTCTGCTTCTTCAAAGCTACAAGATAGTGACCGGTCAATCAAAAGAGAAATTAATGGACATTACTCCATCATTGAACTGGTCAGACCTGAAGTAACCAACGGCTTGCCTCTACCCACAGTGAAACCTTTGGTCCCATCAGGCATTCTTGGACCCTTACAAGCTTTTTTAGGAGATGCTTCACAGTGAGGGGTGCTGCCACATTTTGGAGGAGCAAGCATACCTCTGGCACAAATGATTTGACCGCGGCCTTTGCCCTTGCCACGGCCTTTTGCCCATGCCTTCTTTGATGCCCCTGGATTATCTTCAGCCTAAGAAAAATATTCGACAAAAATTGTAAGGCGTTAACATTTAACACTGTTATTATTGTTAATTTAGAGCATCGGCATGGCATTTTTCAGTATGCTGGGAAAATAGTAAGCCAATTCTGTTGGGAAAAAATAGGGGAGAGGGTAGGAAGAGAAGCATGGTGGAAGGCCACTGATGGCAGGCCAATTCTCTTTTATATCATATAACTCTCCTAAGAGAGGAAATCCCAACAAACTTGCACTTGGATTACAACTCCTTCAATACATATTTATACTAGTTTATCGATAATTCTAGATACTTAATAAGATAATCATATCATTAATACTTGGCTTCTAGAAAAACTAAAAAGATGTTTTGAATGTAGACGTAAAAATTAATTCCGAAAAATTATATGATCCTGGAAGATTGAGAATTAAGATAAATGGATGTCAAGATAGGACTAGTTAGACAAGAGAAGTTACGTACACAACTCTCTATGGCAGACTCTGAATTGTTTGGTTGAGAGGTATCTTCTGTTGATTCATCAAGGGGTGAATCTTCTCCATCCAAAATGTTGTCAAATTCTGACTTTCTGCCCCTGGTGAGAACAGATTTTGGCTGCAATTTTTTTTTTTTACAGATAGTAAGCTATATATAGTCTTTTGTTGATCAGAACATACTGAGATGGTGCAATTAACAACTTAGTTTTTGCCTACCGAGCATCGAAGTAGCAACCTTACTTTAAGGCCTTTCCTCCAATTCCTTTCATCATTCAACTTTTCAACCTGGTGAACTTAGAAGAAGCTCTCAATTTCATAACAAAAATAAAAAAATATTGGCATAGTTGCATTGACATACCGCTTTCTCAGCTATAACTCGGGATTCCAGCTCCACAAGTGCGTGCAGCTAGAGAGTAAAAGGAAAAGGAACCGTGAAAATTTTCCTTTTAACACTATCCTTGCCTGGCTTGGAAAGAAAATGTGTGCCAATTCATGATTGATACCTTGTTGGTTACAAAGAAGCCATTTTTAGCCCGGGAAGAATTGGATTCTTGAGGATGGCATATTCTGATGGTTTTCGCACTGTTAACAATGGCTATTGTTAATACACAATATCCATGAACCTGATATTTTCTAGAATAACAGAAATACAAACTTCTTGTGTTTCTGTTCTAGACTTGACCTTCCAATCACGCTAAAAATTTTCTGGACATTTTGATGAGAGTGATCGTCAGGCAAATTCTCCACGACAACAATACGAGACTGCAGGGAGAAAAAATAATAATGTTTTGCACCAAGCAGAATTACGTAGAAAATTATTTTCAAATCATTTGTCTGACAGAGAAAGTCTGTGCTGATTTACCTGCAATTCTTCTCTATGTTTATCAGTGAAAGGGAGTTTGCGTTTAACCTTCTTGCCATCTTCAGCTAGAACCTACAGAACATCGATAAAACAACAAGGAGAGCGGTCCCTCTGGATTTAAAAGTTTTGCTTTTGATAATTGCAAAAACAACGATGAGGCAATTTAAGAGAAAGAAGTTACAAGTTTTGAAGAAGACTTGAGTGCTTGAGCAAGCAAATCATTATCGCTAACAAGGGACCTCATTTTCTTAGTTGAAGCAATAACAGCTATCGGCACTGCAGTACAGCCAAAAAGATATGATAAGAACATCGAACTACTACTGCTACAGCAACATATAGGTCCATAGAGAATAATACTTCAAAGATCCTTACCATAACCTTCAGGATCTTTACTAACGTGCTTGGACATGGACTCGTTCGCTAGAAGACTCATGTCACTGAGTTGGTACTCCACCTATTTTAGACACAAATAGTTCGCAGACTGTAAGAGCATTTCAATACGGGATTCATTATGAACAGAGCATATGTTGGTCAACATAAGCAAGATGACTCGAGTGCCAAAAACTTGTCATGTTGTTTATGAATGGATGTCGAAAATGCAGGCCTGATGAAGAGAAAAAATAGGCATGACAAATCAACAAAAGAAATGAAAAAACATGATGGAAATGGCTGAGAAGCTAAGAAAGATTTGGTGTGCCAAGATTCTTACCATGCATTTGTAAAAATACATTTTGCACCAAAAAACCTTGCCATTAACCAATCAAGCTTGTCATATTATATCACTAGTTCAAGGAATTAAAAACCTAGCTAGCAGCACCAATTGATGCATGTAAAAGGCTTTAAAAAGAACATGCGAATCATCTAATAAACATAATTATAACGCAACGATACAAGAATAAATAAAGATGAAACTGAGAGCCAACGAAAAACACAACAGAGATGAGGTTTCAAACAAAGAATGAGAACCTGTTTGATGATCTTTTCCCGAAGATCGTCAGTGAGAACACCTCTATTCTTTGAGGGGCAATTAGACATAGCATGATTTGGATTATTAGAGATTAAATAGGCAGCAGCATGGTCTTGGTCCCCAACAAAGATCCAATCAGACCCTCCAGCAGCACTAGCAGTGGCACCAAAATAGTGAAAGCAAGGATAAAAATAACCTGATATAGGCAATTGGGTTGTATTTGTATGCGATCTTGGCACAAATTCTGGTGCCTGCGCATTGAATTTGAAGGACACAGAATCACTATTCTTGTTACTATCATTTTTGGGTTTGGTTGTTTCTTTCATTTCTTTTTTTTCTACACAGATTTCTTCAGTTTTTCTTTCAGGTTGTGCTTGTGCCATCACTGATTTTCTTTGCCTCTCCAGTTAACAAATTCTTGTATGATCTTTGCTTAATATCTTTGATATCGTATAATAGTTTGTTTCTCTCTCTCTCTCTCGCTCGCTCCTGAAGTTCAGTAACTGCATTGTCCTGATATTGAATCCATACTTGGCGCATAAATAGAGGCATCTGTACGTTTCTAAATTTTTTTTATATTACACTAAACCGTTGTTCAAGGGTTTGACCAGTATTTTTTGAGGATCACAGCCTGCTAAATTTTGCCAAATGGATAGTTCTTACCCCTGCTCTTATCTCTCTCCTAACATTTCCTAAAATATTGCTGCAAGAATGAGTTAGTCATAGGAAAACCAAGTTCCAATCTTGATGTGGACATGTTTTGTCCATATAAATTAGGTTCATGAAATGATTTGCTGTATCTGTATTTTTCGTTCCACACGAACGTACGTTATGGGATATAGATTTCATATATATATATATATATATATATTTCTCTTTCTGTTGATGCGGGTGCGTCCCTGCTCGGTACTGGGTAGAATGCTCTTCTGTACAGTTGATCAAGAAGTTGCAGCTTCCATTGTCGTTGCGGCTACACGTAACCGATGCCAATTTGGCCCATAGTTTATCGCATGGTTCAGGCCTGAAATGAAACGTTATCACCATTTCTGTCTTAGAATTGGCGTTCGAGGTTTAAGGCCCAACCCTTAAGATGTTTGGAGAATCCTCCTGTTTACCTTCGATTTTTGAACTTTCCAAGTGGTCAAGTTTCAACTGTTATCATCTCCCGATTTCGAATTCTAATAGAATTGTAAGAAAATGTCGGCTGTCAGTGAAAATAGATTAATTTTCCATTGACAAAAACCAGCGTGAAGATTAATACAAGTGTACCATCGAACCAGTTTCACATGTAGTCTCTCTTTTTTAATTTAATTGGATTTTAAACCAGATTAATACTAGTTTAATTTTTTTCATCAAAATAACAATATTTTATTTTTTAAAAAGAAGTTTCTTGTTTTGATCCGATGAAATGAATTAAATTTCAAGTCAATCCACTATGTAAATTTAACCAAGTCTATATCAAAAACAAATTTAAACTAAAACTCATCTCGAATCAAACTCTGAATCTAGCAGGAAAAATTTAGTATGTGTACCTAAAATCTAGAATTCTCGAACACTTGTCCACCTAACCACTTGTTTTGTTACATCATGGCATGCGATGCTTGAAAATGGCATGGAATTGGGAATATAAGCATTCATAACAAGAATTCAAAAACCATGCGAGCCCAAGTCATCAGTGAAAAGGTTAAAAGTTGATGAGAGAAATCAAGGGAGTCAAAAATGTTATAAAAATCAAATACCAAAGGCTAGGACATCATTAGATATGATCATGAAACGCAAGATAATTCTCATACTCAACATCATGAAAACGCATATGCAAAAATAGAGTGGCGAGATTGATAAAACCAATGCTTCAAACGGAGAGTAAGAATCACAAAAGTACTAAGCTCATGTTGTCTGCTGTGCCTTATGATCACAAATCCACCTTCTTGAAAGCTAATGTTAACATAAAGGATGGACAGAAATTCTTGAATAGAAGAAGAAAGGTGTTGGCTGGCCTTTTTGCTTAATACTTTTTTTTTTGGGGGGGAGGGGGGGAGGGGCTTTCCCTTTTGATAGCTTTCTCCAATTTTCAAGTTTGCTAATTATACCAGACCTATCAGGAAGTATCATCATCTCTGGCTGGTTCTTGAGGGAATCTTCAACAGGGAATGGTTGTTTTTAATCTTAGCTACTGCTTGTATTCTATTCTATATCATCTGAATAAAAGAAGCAGAACAGTCCTTTGAATTGAAAAATCCTGTGTGCACAAATTGTTCAGGGTGAGAATTTAATGAGAGGATCCATCATTTTCACTCACTTCTTTCACCAAACAATTTACACCTCATTTCAAGTGGACCTATCTGTGCTGGTTCCTTCATTATAACTTGTCTACAAGATTCTCTCTGTTTGTGAGAGAGACTGTTTTGTCATGGACCCAGATAAGCATTACACTTGATTGTGTTTTTTTTTTAAAAAAAAAAAAGTGGGATCCCGGGTTAGGTGAAAGGATAAAATCTAGGATTTTTGACAATTGACTAAGCAAGAAGCTGTTTGGAGACCACATAATTCAGTCAAGCTGGCACAAAATCATATATACTGATAAGCTTCATTATAGCTTTAGAGTTTAAACTTGTTTACCGAATGATAATTGTTTCTCAAAATAGAGAGCGTTATTTTATTGATTTAGAGAATAGAGAAGCCATGGATATTCAAGGATAAGAACAGCCTAAAAAAGATTTACAGAGTCGTGAGAACCGAAGAGTGGGATGAGGGGAATCAAATTCTGCAGCTCTAACTGTATTTTTTCTTGTATTTACCAGAACAGTAATCCGCAATTGGGCCTAAAGTCATGATTATTGCTGGCCAGATTCTCGCTTCCCAAACATACCTTGTTCAGTTTGGATAGCAGAAATGAATGCTTTGGTGAGCTAAATTTGGAAGAATAATGTCAACTTCATGCTTGTCCATCTTATCTTTTCCTTGAATTTAAGAACCCTGATTCTATAATAACTTGAGAGTACATAATCGGAAGAAAATAAAGGAATATAAACCTATAATATTCTCACTGGGATAAGTATCGATCTTGTCTTGTCATCTTGCACAGCCAAAACACCACCACCACCAACCAATTTGAGCATACATTGAAACAATAATTTCTTCGAGGCGTGTTTAGGCTCATCCTTGTCCATTTAATAATGGCCATGGAGAACAGAATAATTCCCAATATATCACAATCATGATCACAACAATTACAAGTAACACACCAAGCATCCAAAAAGGGTAAAGGGTAGCTTAGGGAGTGACCGGATAATAATATGGTTGGACCAACCGAGAATGTAAGGTGACGAAGCTGACACCCTTTTCTTGTTTCTAGTGCTCGTGTTTGGCTCAGCCCTTATTGAAGGGCCTGCTGGTTCTGATATTCTTATCGGGAAGAAGAAGAAATACAGTTCAAAGATACTGTGCCTAGACTGATAAGACCTTTCAAAATTCTTTGTGAAGCTTCACAAAAACCCTAAGGAACAATCAACATTGACAATGAAATATTCCTGACTTCCTGCTTATGTACCCCTTAGGGAACTTGGCAAAAATTACAGAAGACTTGGAACCTATGATTATCCTGGGTGAAATTTTTGGCTGCGTTACTTCAAAATTTATTTTCCTTTTCTTGGTCTTTCAGGCAACAGATTGAGGACCTGTTATGGTTTTCCACGTCAGAGTTCCACATTCAGAAGTCTCAAAGCAGAAGAGAGGGCATAAAATGCGCACCAATAGTCAACAAGAAGCAGGTGCACTTCCAGCGAATGAGTTCAAAGTTGACAGTTTCATAAGCTAATTCCACCTCAACTTCAAAATCATCAAAAGGAAACTGTTGAACGAAAATCTCTGGCAATATCTATTCCAAAACCTCACGTTTGCTGGAAAAGTTTGGCAAACACAAGTTCTAAACAATGATGTTTGGAAAGAATATCAATGGTAAGAAAAGAGGCCTAGTCTATTCCATGAACACAAAGGATCTTAGAATTTTATACCAATTCCAACCAAATACAGACACTCAATTTTAAGACAGAAAGAAAGCTAATCCTGCAAAATTTAACAGCGTCACTCATTCTCAAGAACCTTCCCCTTTAATTATGTGATTTTTCTAGTATTATTTCTATAATTATATAATCCTATCATGTATAGTTTATCTGCAAAATTCATGGTGGACAAACTCTATACATCTTTTCCTGATCTGTGAATGTGACTTTTCCAGCTATAGCCCTCAGATTTTGCATCTTCGTCATCCTCCATGCTATCACCTCCTGTAGTGGAGGTCCCTCCTGTGTTTACAGCTAGCTGCAGAGGACCTTGGGGAGAGCCAGACTTGGAACTGTTAGCCTTTGAGGAGTCACCATACTGATCTTGGGCCATCCACAAACCCCCCAAAACAATAGCAGATTGGTTAGCAGGGGCGGAGGCTGTAGCTGGTGGCACTCTCCGTGTATGAAGTCGGTATTTCTGCAACAAGAAGAAAGTTCTATCAGAACTTAAAAACTTGATATGTCCCTTGCATTGAGCAAGGGAAAAGGAAATTGCTTTGATACTTGAAGCATTTTCTTTCCTTTTACCCATGCTTCTATAAATGAAGCATGAGAAAGAGATGAAATGGAACACTTACTTGCAAATGACTCTTCACTTCATCATTGGTCAAGCCATCAACTTGCATAAGTTCTCTAATCTGCTTGGGAGTAGCAACTATAAAATGCCCAATAGAATCGAATTAGATACTTCCGAAAATTGAATCAATGAGCAGAAATGCAATGCAATAAATGAAAAATTCTACTTTCAATTTCCAGTGGATTCATCAAGTTTACACGTATTGTTAATCTCTCATCTCATCTCCATGTTTCTAGCCAACATAAGAATTTACCTAAAACTCTTCATGATTTTCATCTTTCAAGCCAAGCATAACTATAATTTTGCATCCCATCTATCATTCTCATCCAACAATATACATAAGCCCACACAACCATGATTCTAAAACCAAAAGACCTGGATTCAAATTTATACTAACCTTGAGCGCCTCCAAGTTGCTGTAAAGCATTGACAAACTGGCGGTGCAACTCTGGTGACCAGCACCTCCTATGCTTCCTAGAACTCTGCTGCTGGGATTGAGGTCCATTTCGTAAATTTGATTCTGAATTCGGGGCAGTAGTAGAAACTGATCTACTACAACTGCTTCTTGAACCTGTAGAGTTGGATTCCTCTTTTAAGCTCTTAATTCCAGGAGTTAAAAGAGAAAGAGCAGGAACCGGCAATTCCTCTCTATTACTGTCATCCTCTTTCCTTGACGAACCAGGGTAGGCTTTAAATGGCATAAATGTTCTTGCTGCAGTCCCGCCTTTACAAGCCTGGAATGCATCCTCATTCACATACTGATTTGCTTTCTTGTTTGTCTAAAACAAAACACAAAATCATAAAAAAAAGAAAAAAAAATCATTTTCCATGTTCTCTTCCTTTTTAAGACTTCAAGTTAAAAACACATCACATGAACTTCAATTAAAGTTATTATTGTTATACCTTAGATTCTAATTTGAAGCTTTGTTTTGCATCAAACAAGTAATCAGTAGAGGGATGATGATCATCAGTAATCCATAACTGAACGGAACTCATCCAGTTTTTCTTGTCTTTAGAGTCTTTCTCCTTTATTAAACCATCACTTTCACGATCATCACCATGATCATCGATTTTTTTCTTCAAGGGAATGAATTCTTCCAATACTGGTTGTTGATTGTTTGATGTTCCACATTGCATCAACTCCTCCCTCACAACTTGAATTGCTGCAACATGAAACACGGCAGTAAAAAAACATTGATCACATCATCAACAACCAAAAAAATCCATCTTAAACTTAGTTCTTTAAGCCAAAGACAACCCATTAATCAAAATCATCAATAAAAACAAAACCCATTTTTCCAAACTGATTTTTCCATGGATACAGCTCATGAAACTGAATATCCAAAATACCCCATTAATCAAAACCCATTAAAGAAAAGGGAGGAAACCAACCATCATTCAGAAGGAGCATGCAAAGAGGTAACTCTCGTTTAAAAGCATCGATCTTTCTCTTTTCTTCTTCCAAGTCATTAAGAAAACTATCAACTTTCAAACCCTTCACTGCAGCATCACCGATCATGGAAACCTCCTTGAGAAAATCAGTTATCGTTTCCGGCAAAAACGTAAATGTTTTTATTGCTGAAGTAAATGTTTTTGTTGTTGAAGAAGGCCTAACAAAATCCAAGCTCAGTTCAGGTGGAACCGAGCCCATTTTTTTCTTTCAAAAAAGACTAAAAGTTTATGATGTTTTGATAAAAAAATCTCTGAAGCAAAAAGAGAAGAGGGAGAGATGCAGACATGGAGAGATCTACACGTATATAGAGAGAAAGAAAGGATTCCCTGGATTTTCAAGGGTTATTTTGTCAATAAAAAAAGGAGAGATTCTGTCTATGCGTTTTTTGTGTGTTAACGTTATGTATTCACTTTCGTTTCTCCGCATATTTTATCTATTTATTTCTATAACTATTTTACCTCGCTCAAGATTTGGTCCCTCGCGATTTTATTTAGTTTGATTTGGTTCTGTTTCTATTTATTTTTTTGCTTATATTATTCCAATATATAATTTTTAAACCACATATACTTCTAACTAGATAGATAACTCGCGCTTCAATAAGGGTCAAACCAAATTCTCCGTAATGTAAAAAATATTGCTCAAGCACTATCAATGTATTTTAAAAAAGAAGAAAAAATGCACGACTCGATATTATAAAAAGAGAATTGAAAAAAATTACAATTGTCAATCCCCAGGAATCCAAACATATAAAGATGAAATAAAAAATAGTGAACAAAAAAATTCTAAAAAATAGAACTAGAAAATTTAGATGATGTCACTAAAACTCTCGAACAAGATAACACAATAAAAGAAAAAATAGGAGAAAAATAAGGTTTGATTTTAAAAAGAATAAAATATTGAAGAATGAAACCGAATACGGTAAAAAAGAGAAATCTAAAAAAATACATGGGCCACCCGGTCAAACCTACTTCCTAAATCATAAGATGGGGATAACTTGATGGAAAGAAAACCAAAGAAAATAAAAAAAAGTTTATTTTTCAAGATGAACAACTTTAAAGGGTGTAATTGAAAAACAAATGATATCAACTCATGTAAACTTTTCAAAACCATGAGTCTAACTAGTAACTAAATTGGAAGCAACCCATATGAAAAACCACCATTTTAAAACTCGAGTCTACCCAATTGGATGACCTATGACTCAGGTGACCCAAGGCTCAGGACATGTAAGGTTTCAAAATAAATTTGGGGAGAATTGACCTAGTGTGAAATGATTAAAAAAAAATACAGGTTGACCTATGACCCGGTCAACCTATGACAAACCTATCAAAATAGGGTCAAACCCGTTAACTATTTTCCTTTATTATTTTCCAAAATGATGTTATTTTTACTTTTTTTTATATAAAAAAATTTGGTTAACTTAGGTCAACCTACCTGACCCGTGACTCAATACTTGTCCTAGATCGACTTCCAAAAAATGAGAGGACAATCTAAAATTTTGAATTAAATTGAGAAATTGAAAAGAAAAATCAAATTAACAAAAGAATTCAAAACAAAAAAAAATAAAAATCAAGAGAATGAGAAAGATGATCAAATTTGAAAAATATAAAAAACCAAGATCATGGATCAAATGATGAAATTGAAAACAAATTAAATTTTGATAAAAGAACTAAGAATCAAGATTTAAAATCAAAACATTAAGGGTCAAACCTTAAATATCATCAAACTTTGAATTAAAGGGTAAAACTAAAAAGAAAAATCAAATTCACAAAGAATCAAAAACAAAAATAAAAACCAAAAAAACAAGAACCAAACATGAAAAAAAATTAAATATCAAGATTATAGATTCAAGGATAAATTTGAAAACAAATTAAAATACTAATAATTAAATTTAAAAATCAAAACATTGATAGCCAAATATGAAATGCCATAAGATAAGAGGACATAATTGTTTTTTTTTTTAATGGCCAACATGAATTTCAATGGAGAGGAGAGAGAGAAGAGGGAAAAAAAAAAAAGGGGGCGGCCAGGTGACAACTCTTCACTGTAAAAACCACACGTGCTTCCTCACATGAAAGAAAGCATCATGGAGCTTCAAACGCTTTAGTGGAAGTTGGTGTTCCTCCATCAGAATTTTGCTCACGTGCTGTTTAAAGAGCACAGAGCTGCCCTTGCGCCAACAACTTTGTTTTTTAATAATTTGTTAAAATGAAGAAAGACTAGATCGCCCCTAACCCACTTAATAGTAACATAAGAACCTATAGAAAATGACAGAACACCCCCAAACACAAGCCTTAAGAAATTTGATTTTAGGAGCAATTTAGTCAATCTGATTTTAAAAATAGAAATTTAAAAACAAACAATATCCCTTAAAGTAATTAAATGAAAATAACTTTTAAGAGCAATTTAGTAATTTTACTGTGCAGTAAAAATATAAAAATATGAGGTGGTCATAATGCCCCTTATGATTTTGGCAATGACACTTGAACCCTTACTAAAAGACTGAATTATCCTCCTATCAAAGCTAAATGTATTTGTATGGCAAAGGTAAAATGATAAATTTACTATGTAAATCCATATTAAATTGTGAGTATATACACAATAAAATACTAGGTTCTTTTATCATCTTTTGTAATGGCATGAAATGGTTTATGTTGTCTCTTTGATTAAATTTCTATTCTACTTTTTTATATTTGTTTTGTATTTTGATCTATTAATTGTTATAAAAAAAATGTTTGAGTTGTGTTGGATCATACTATTATTTTATTCCAAATTTGAGAAATCAAATCCTTTTATTATCTTAATGACATTAATTTCTCCATTCTCATTAAGTTTTATCATGATCATCTTTTGCGAAAGAAATATATATATATATATATATATATATATATATATATATATATATATGAAAGGAATTGATTGAGGGGTGATGATATTGGGATAGAATAGTAGAAATACCAAAATGACTAGAGTAAATAATAAAGGGACCAGATAAGTGCTATAAACCCCAATTGTTTTCTACTAAATGAATTGTACGAAGAGTGTTTGCAATCCAATTAATGTATTTTATGTGAGCTTCACTAATATGTTAACGTCTGTGAAAAATCTCATTTAATTTTCCTTTAGCTATCAGAATTTGGATAGCTATGGAGAGGGAAGGGGGTACTGGTTAATTCCAATAATTAATAGAAATCAAGCACCAAAAATATGATTTTTTAATAAGGGATAGGATACCGTGTATAAATTGATCTGAACAAAGCCTTATATAGAGTGGATTAAACAAAAAAAAGAAGAAAGAAGAAAGAAACGTCACGATATGAATTATAAAAAAAATATATAAAGTGAATTAAAATGCTTTTTACTGTGTAATTTTATCATGCAAGCCAACAGCATCAAAACACTACTCAGGACACAGAAACTACTCTTCAAGGCAAGCCCAGTAGCCTTTGTGCTCCTCCAAAGCAAAAACCTTTAAGAAATAACGGTGAAAAAGTCGTTTCCCAGAAGCTCAAGATCACCAACAGCAATTTTGTTACCAGCAAACGCACTCAAAAAAAAAAAAAGTGAGAACGCTTTCCCTTTTTCCTCCAAAAGCTAGTCTAAGTTTTTTTTTGAACTGGGCAGGTAAAATATCCCGAATCTGTCAGGTTGACTCACCAGGCTTCACAGTCAAATAAAGGAGCATCAGCATAAATAAATTAAACACGACCCTTTTTCTTATGTTTCTTCGTCAGAGGTCAAGAATCATTCATTTCCATGAAGGAACACTACTCGTAGGCCACCAAGATGGAATAACATTGAAGCAAAGTCCATATCATAATCACCTCCTTTTGTACTTTTACTTCCTCTCAAAAGCATATACCAGTGAGTTGTTTTCCAAATATTGCAACTCGCAAGATTTTTCTATATGTTGCAGGTTTAGTGCTCTTCTCTCAATTCTAAAGGGCAAAAAAAAAAAATCTTTCGTTGATTCTAATATCTCATTTTATCACTTTTAAAAAATCATCTTAACCTAATAATTTAAGTTATTAGATAAGATCTCGAGATATTATTTATATTATTCTCTAACATACCCCTCAAATAAAAACCTTTTAAACTTAAAACTTACATAAATACACGTTACTTAGTTATTAAGACTCTGATACTATATCAAAAAACCATTTCAATCCAATAACTTAAACTATTAAATAATATCTTACTATATGATTTATATTATTCTTTAATCAAACTTATCTATTGCTAAACGGTTCATACACAGGCCACCATTGGAATCCGGCCAGGGCTTGTCATAGAATAGTTGGTGGTGCATTTATTTACACACAGCTGAATCTTAAATGACATGCTAAGATCTTGTCTAACCTACCATTTGAATTAAATATTAGACATT
>Ga0307510_10006706_pt1 | contig 13724 bp, 8 predicted proteins | sample 12_EM_MG_FD_207224 | JGI IMG/M metagenome (GOLD analysis project Ga0307510, IMG submission 207224) | Populus trichocarpa ectomycorrhiza microbial communities from riparian zone in the Pacific Northwest, United States - 12_EM | ecosystem: Host-associated > Plants > Roots > Unclassified | place... | reverse complement strand
TAACAACAACAACAACAATAATATTGGTTAGGTAATTAACTTATGATTTCTGAAACTAGGACACCTACAATTGCTTCAAAATCACAGAGACTAAATTATTATTGTTGCTCTACTTTCTTCTTTTTTATTTATTTATTATTATTATTATCACATTGTTGCTTTAAATTTAAGACTCATTTAAAATGTGGGGTATAAAATTGTTTACCAATCAAATTATGATGGCAGGGGAATTGAACCTTCTGCTTCAGCATCGGAAGTTAAGAAGGCATATCGCAAAGCTGCACTTAGACACCATCCTGACAAGGTTTCTTACATGTTCTACTTTATGGATATGCTTATTATGATTCACCCTTTTGACACATTGGTTGTTGATGTAGGCTGGTCAGTCCTTGGCAAGAAGTGATAATGTAGATGATGGCCTGTGGAAGGAGATAGGAGAAGAAGTCCACAAGGATGCTGACAGACTTTTTAAAATGATTGGAGAGGCATATGCCATGCTTTCAGACCCTGCTAAGGTCTCATGCACGTTTCTATTATGCAATCTATTATACTTCCACATCTTCTATTGGCTCAGCTTTTTAATATTGCTGTGAATCTGATAATCCTTTGTTTGCCCTCCCAAAATGGGGAAAAACTTCTGTTCTGAAGTATTTTGTCTTGCTAACAAGGTACTCTTTGAGCTAGTCTAAGAAGATGCATTGCCTCAATATGGGTGTCGGTGTGTTGCTCGCTGGTTTCTTTTACAATTTACAATACTGCCCCCGTCTCCAATGATTTCAAGTAGTTGGTTTGTTATAGAAATGAAAATTATGCAAATTCTTTTTGTGGTTATTTGTGTAAAAAAAGAGAAGAAAAGGAGGTGAAGTAGAGAACATATAGGTATGTGGAAAACCAAGTTCTAATGTATACAATGACTAGTGGATTGCAAGGCTGAAGTTGTTTTATGTGAAAATATGATGTTTTATTTGCTTGTTGCTAGGACACTTGCTGCATTTTCATGGTCTAGTGATGACAATCATGCTTAATTTCTCTGAACAAGAACTTGAAGAACCATAATATATTAATTTTGTGTTGACAAATTTAACTCTCTTGCTGCATGTCTCTTGTTCTAACATACACAACGACTAGTGGATTGCAAGGCTGACTCTGAAGTTATTTAATGTGAAAATATGATGTTGCTTTATGTGCTTGTAGCTAAGACACTTGCTGCATTTTCATGGTCTAGTGATGACAATCATGCTTAATTTCTCTGAACAAGAACATCAAGAATCATAATGCACTTAGTTTTGTTTTGACATTTAACTCTCTTCCTGCATGTCTCTCTTTCTTGTTCATGGTGTTTCCTTTGCTGGGATGCTTGCATGCTTATACTTCTTGTTTACTTGTTTTGCTGCTTGCTCTGTGTCATTAGAAGTGTTCTTTTTGTAATCTGCATGACTTGTTATCTATTAAACAATACGCTGTTTGTCCGACATTTGGTAGCTCCCTTTGCCCTGAATAATGATTTTTACTTTTCTTATGTGCGTTCCCTGGAAAAGTACACTGCAACCTAACTGGCTGCACAGTAATTAACATCAGAGATCATCATGCCATTAATACTCCTTTGCAGATCATACAGGCCTGCCCTTTTCGTGTTAGGCCTTGCCCAATCTTTTTGATAAATATAATAAAAATGTTTAAACTCATAAATTCAGCTATTACATGTAAAAACTGGAACAAATCATTGTGATTTCTTTTACCGCTTAGCATAACTTGTGCCCTTCATTTGGAGGATAAGTTGCTTATTTTGCTGTACACCTATTAATGCCTTGGTATGTTGTGGTTCGTATTTCCATTCTGTGAGAAAAATTGGTGTTTATTTGGTCAATATACAATGTTTTGCAGCGCTCGCAGTATGATCTTGAAGAAGCAATGAGGAATGACCCAAAGAAACGAAGTGGAAGCAGCACATACAGAACACATACAGAAGCTCAGAATTATCCATTTGAAAGCAGTAGTAGGAGACATTGGAAGGGGGTTTGGAGGTCACATGGTCGGTAACTCAACCAATGAAAAGCCAGGATCCACTTGATTTAACAGATTTTGATGACAATTGTGTGGCATGAATGACAAGAAGAATCTCGAGATTCTTGATCAAGTTAGTCCATCTGCAAGTCAGGCAACAAGTCTGGTGGTTGGCCGGCATCTGTATGTAGCTTTGATCCAGAGGTCTTGCAGATGGGAAATCATACCTACTAATGCTTAAGAACTGACAACCTAAATGCAGAGAACTGCCTAACCGTTGAAAACCTTTCCAAAAATCGTGGATTTCTCACATGCTAGCAGGAGAGCTGGTTTGTATTGAAAGTTTGACAGGTAATTGTCAGATTGCGTGAAGGTTGAATTCTGGAAGAGCTTTGTTTGAAATAGCACAAACAAAGAAAAGGCATGCTGTTTAAATGCAATCTGAGACTGAGAAAGGAGATTGCTAACTGTCCGAGTTGTGTAAATGCATCGGCTTTGTACAGATGAAAAGTTGACATTGCAATCAAGAAACTATACCAATATCTTGGAAATTATATGGGACTTTGGTTAGATGAATTCTTTAGGTGAATCCTAGATGTACTGGTCTTAGTTTAATTTCGTCTAGTGATTGTATGTAAATTGATTATGAGTGGCATGCCCAAACTCACACCATTTCCACGTACCTAACCTTTTATTAAATTTCCATTTGAATACCTTGACTTCAATTCTATCTATTTGAGTATCCTATTTTGTATTTTTTTTTTTTTTTTAATGTGGTCATTTTCATGACAAGGTTTAAAAGAGGGGTAAGGGATGATATGGCTGCTGTCTCATGTCAAGTGGCAAAAGGGCAGATTGGGATTGGAAAAAAGAAAGAAGTGAAAATGAGTTAATTTGTTGAAAAAATAAAACTAAATTAATATAAAATCTTGGGTGAAAATGCCTTCTTAAAATCGTTCTATAGGATATCCTTCCTTACCATTGAACAAAAAAATAATGGAATTAATGGAGCAGGATATGCTTCATTTTGCCAGTGACCCTTGCCATAGATGCAGGAAGTCGTGTTTTAATAAAACAATAGTACTGTGTCTGTACTCTTATTGAGCAATTTAGTAGTTTATTTCAAGGAAATTTGACCCTTGTTTTTGCAGTGTTGTTGTGGCTTTGATACCAAATTACTCACAACTGATGAGAGGCCGGGTTTAGCAGGAGAAGCGGTTGCTTGAAGCAACTTGCTGATCCTTTCAAATATACACGTCTGAATCAATGCTTAACTTTTCTCTACTTCAAATAGATATGCTAACAATAGCTATCAGATATACAATTTCCTTAATTAAGATAACTGTTACTTAAGCTATGGATTCTTATCGGGCTGGGAGTTACTTTTAGTTACAGGCATGACATGGCTCAATTTCTTCTGAAGCTAGTAGATAACCATGAGGGTTTGTAGATAGTTGTAGAAGCACATCCATCCTGTTGGTTTTAGTTGTTACATGCATGCAATGATTATCCATTACAGAATCCTCTTCCTACACAGGATATGTACTTTTCCAGGTTTGGTAAGGATGTGGCAATGAGCATGAACATAATTCAGTGTCCAAAATCAATTATCGGCATTGTAAAAGCATGCTTTGTTCATAATCATCCCATGGCAATAAGGAGCATGAACATAATTCAGTGTCCAAAATCAATTCTTGGCATTGTAGAAGCATTCTTTGTTCATAAGCATCCCATTTCACGAATATTTTTTGTTTCTGATATGTATTTCTTTGCTTACAAAGGATCTTTCCATTGCGTTCTCTAAGCAAAGTTTCTCTCCCCTCTGCTACTGTATCGAGTTTGTGATGTCTTCCTGCAGGGTAAAGATTAGGAGAATTATAGGATACTTTCCTGATTGTCAGCTTTGTCATAGCAACCGATTTTTTTTCTCTCATTTGCTTTTTTTTTCCCTCTCTTTTCAAGTCTGGTTAATCTTTGGATTCCCGGAGAATTTTTCCATCAAACTCGAGCTTTATTTTAAAAATAGAATTTGCCCTAGTGCTACCTCTTCAAACCCTTGTTCTCTTCATATTCGAAGAAGTAGTTCGATCATGTAATCAGAGGATTAAACGTGTTCAAAAGTGTACGTACTTTACAACTTATACTTGAGTGAAAAATTAGAATTGTTTCCTTAGTTCATTAAGGTGGTTTACTATTTTCATGAATATCCTCAAAAGAGTAAACCTCTGAACAGTCTGCAACCTTTAGTGCTAAATGAAAACCTCCGGATAAATCTGTAATCTCCACCACCTGAGTCCTGAATTGTAATACCTGGAAAGTAAACGTCAGATTAGTGTAAGTCACTTGAACCTGGACTTGTGAATTCAGACACTGACATATTATGAAATGCTGGATTGACACTGGAACATTTTACCTTTTTAAGTGTATAGTAGCAAAACCGAGGAAGAAAAATGCAGTATGCTTGGATAGCTCTCCGAGAATTCTCACACGTATATTCCTAATCCAAGCTCTTTTGGGTCTGTTTCCACCATCCAAGGTGGCCTGTTGAATAAAGAAACATTAACGCAAGGCTAAGGGGAAAAAAAAGAGAAACAATTGAAGGGAATTGCGTTTTTGGATTAGTATAATTACTTGTTCATTATAAAATTAATCGTTCCTTCTGTTGCACGATTCAGAAGAAGTTCTCTTGCCTCAATTGCAATTCCTTCAGGCTATATAGAGAATTTGAAAATGAGTTTTTAACATTTGAATATAGAACTTGTATTGATAAAATCATTTAGCTCTTGTACATACCTCTTCGGGAAACCAGACCCCTGGTTGCGTGCTACCTTCAAGAACTGCAAGAGCAAAAGCAGCTGTTGCATTTCCCACAGAACTGAAAGCCAGGATTTTCATGAGCTTAGCATTTTGTTATTAACATATTTTTTCAGAAGCATTTAAATGCTGGTTTTAATTGAATGGGCTAAAATTATCTTGAAACCCGGGACTTACACGGAGAGTTTCCGGTGACTAAATAAACCAAGTGTATTGCGCCCATCTGTGCACTCCAAATCAACCTGTCCAATGAGTAGAAAAATTAACAATGAAGTGGAACATATTGTTGAATAATTTGCTTAACATTCAGTGCATTCCACCATCCTCTTTTCCTAATACAACTAAGTAAATATAATCAGCTATGAATTGCTTTCTTTATCATCATCAGAATCATCATCTCACCCTCATTGAAACACGCTCTCCAGCAATCCCATCAACTGCTCGGACTAGAGGGTCAAACAACTGAACCAACTGTTGGACTTTGGTCCTGTCCTTCAGAAATTCCTGCAAAGAATTAATCAAGGTTTATAACTACAATGTTAAGATTTAAGAGCATAGCACATCGTATCTCGGCATGCCCCTATTTCTTTAGTTGTTATCAAATGATCCTTCACTTGCAAAAAACACAACAAATTATATGGCAAGCTGCCGATTTTTGGTTAAAAAAAAAGGAAAAACAGAGTTTATCATTAACTCTTTGTATAGATTAATATCTATTGATAACATTTTCAGAAGCAATACAATGAACTTGTTATGAAATCATCAAACTACACTTTTAACTATTAGTGGTATTGGTAATTTCGATTATGGAAATTAGGTGAGAGCATACTGGAGACAGAAGATTTGTCATGGCTGACATTCCCCAATTCCAAAAGAATGGTGCAGTTCCAAATCGAGCACTGACTGTTGGTATTCCTAGGACATCATGAGCACTTCGAACTTCAGGTAAATTCCTGGACATAAGGATATATATTGAGTTGAAAGTTCTTGAAAGCAAAGGATCTTTACAATATTTACAAAAAAATCAAGACAGAAACCAAATGGCTCTTTTCAACAGAAGACAGTTACCATATAGTGTACAGTTTTTCAAAGTTGTAATATACTACAACATGCATGTGATAAAATAAAGAAGAATAAAAAAACTAAATGCATGTGATACGTGCAACATGTTATTTTGGATCCAGTAAACATGAATTAATTTCCAATAATATAACCCTAGAAGGACTTGGTATTTTTAGGAAAACAGAAAACTGCTTCATTCATGGATGAGCTTCATTGAAGAACATTCTTGTCATAAGTTTTGGTTTACAAACTATAAAATGCTAAAGAACGAGCAAAGCACAAACCATAGAAAAGAAAAAAGATCGAGTACTAACTACAATGTAGTTGTGGTCAATTTACCCCAAGGGAACCCCGGGGGATAGAAGGGTTACACTACTACAAACTAAGAAGAACCTGACAAACAGAAGTATGTGATCATGGAATTGAAGAAAGAAGAAAAAGGACGAGGAACAAAAGGATGCAAACCATTCTAGGAAGGAGAGGAAGAAGCTCCAGATGAGAAGAGAGGAAATTCTCGTAGGCTGATGTACAGAAGAAGACTGTTCATAGTTGATTCAGGGAGGAAATGAAATGTTGATTATGAAGTGTTTTGCAGTTCATCCACCGATGGTCTTGAGCCCCATTGAAAGACACAAATAGTGACTAAACTTTCTAAGTGTGGCATTGGCAAGGCTATAATTTCTCCAAGTTTGATTAATTGCAATAGTTAAGGGTGTGGAAAACAAAAGTTTTCACCAAAGCCAGATAGATACACGGAAATTTGTAAATACTTAAAATAAGGATGTGAGAACTGGTGCATGAATACTGATATAACTATGATCAAAATTGGTCCATCCCAATCTATGATGCTCATTCAAAACTCGATTGTAGACCTGTTAAATAGATGAATTGGCATCTAGAAACTGGCACGTTGATTGTTTTTCTGATTTGAGAGAAATTTCTTTCAGGCACTTACAACAGGTATACATCTCGCTTTCCGATCCCCTTTCCAAAGTCGATGTTAAGCATTCCACTATATGGCTTTAGTTTGATCTTTTCTCCTGATTAAATAAACATTACCATTGTTTAAGTATTGATTAGAGGAGGAGTACTACAGTAGAAACTGAAGAGGATTGTGCTGGTTCGTAAAATGCTGTTGAGACTGACCCTTATTATATGCAACAACCTCCTCACCAAGAAGTAAGAAACTAGTAGCTAGTATGGTTGGACCAGCACCACCACTACCTGCTGTGTAGTAGTAGAACCTGAGAAGAAGAGAATTCGAGCGTAAACAGTATAAACTTTAAAACAAACCATTGAATAGCTGCTTTATTGCATCGTGCAATGGATCACCATTTACCAAGCAGCAAAGATGCGCCACTTCCATGTTAATTCAATTGATTAGTTTCTACTGGAATGAAAAGAGTTTCATAATGATATGCCTTAACTCAAAAATAAGCATTAAAGATACCACCAAGGACCGAATTTCTTTCAACCAAAATCAGAAAGGAAAATTATGAGGTTGATGGCATGGCTAAGGAGAAGAAGTGCTTTCAGAATGAAACGCACATTTTCCACTTCAAGGAATAATTTATGAGGTACCAGAAATTATGGATGGTGATGAGCACCACTCTTCATCAGAACTTATATTAGAGAACTGAGGTGGTACTGCGGATACTGGTAAACTAAAGTGGCGGAAAGCCAAGAATCTCTAGATGGATAGTTAACATTCAAGGGATGATACATTAGGCTAAAATTGTAAGAGAACCCATAGTGGCGTTTGGTGATGAATAAGGAGTTATTGACTAGTCAAAACTTTCTTTGGTTTAAGTTCTAAGATGAGAAAACAATTACCTCAGCCTCTCTGGCTTTCCCTTGCTTTCAGTTTTCGCAGCACGTACTAGCTCTGCTGCCATGACTGTCATGATAGTGGTAGAAATTAGCAAGTAGGGTTGAATAAAAGTACAGTAGCTGAATGTGAGGTGGTTTTCCACATGATGTAATGTATGATCTATCCGCCACTTCTATATCAATGTAACTTATAAGATGCTACTCTATGCTAGTGTAATTATGTTTTTCTTCAGGCATTTGCTAGCTTTAAGGCCCATATGGTGGGTTTGCACGAGACTGGCAGTGGCATGACCTTAAGGCAGCTGATAGCATGAGTCATAAGAATGTTCAGAAACTCAAACTGCAAAGCTTCGTTGAGTTATAACTTTTCTTCCTTTTTTCATAAAAAAGTCATCTCAAAGCAATGAAGCAATGTACTTGGGGCTGCCGGAATTAATCTTTTTGAATTTGACTCTATCCAGAGGCACATGGTTTATATGATAAGATATGCTCCTTAAATTCACAAAATGATAAGTGATGAGTGTGTTTTGACTGGAAATACAGAAATGCATTTTATACAGGGGACAAAGTATGCAAATAAAAATGATGACCTAGCAAGAATGCTGGTAATCATACCATTGCTCACTCCTGGATAGATTCCACCAGTTGTTATGGCAGGAATATTTGCAGCTAGGGCTTTATCCTTGAAGGACTTTGCACGCAATGCATAGCTTGTATCATCACAAACATCAACATATGCTGTCTGTTAGGAAAAGGCAAAAAGACAGCTCCTAAGATAATATCTTTGTAACAATTATAAACAGGCCTAATAAGCATTCACTTGTACAAAGAAATCTAACCTGAATGTTGATATTCAGAAACATAATGTTTACCTTTCCTCACCTTGGTCTCTATGGCAGCTTCAAGTACAGTGCATTTCGCTGCCTGTTGAAAAGGCCCTGCAGCATGAACGACAAGATCTACATCTGCAGAGGGATTAATACAGCTTGAGACTTGGAAGTTCTGAGAAGCCAGAACAAAGCTGTTCAGTTCATTACATTTTCATTTGAGTAGGATTACAGCCGAGATTTTCATTTGGTAGGTATTAATTATTACAGCTGAAGTGTGCTTGTTTCCTAAAGCTTGGCCAAGTCATGGCATTTTTTAGGAACTTATAGATAGTGAATCTAAATCTTGTCTGGACTAAACCTGGTTGGGCTCCATGAAAAATGCAGAACCCCATGATTTATGAGACAAATTCTACATAAGGGAGGAAGCAAATGGAAGTCAACCCCCATGCTTAGAACTCCAATGAGATACAGGAACTTGTCTTCTCAACATATATGGAGGGCTAAAATAACATAAATCAAGCACAATCATGAACAGCAAGATCTCTTTAAAACTCAAAAAGCACAGTGAAAAGAAAATAGTAGCAAAATTTATCCTTGCTGAAGCCTTCTTAACCTTCTGAATATTTTTTTTCTTGTCCCCAATTAAGTCCGAATGGAGCCGTAAAATGACCCAGGATATGTATGTTCAAAACATGAGCAAATACTAGAAAACACAGAAGTAAAAAATAATGGCTTTGCAATTCTGATAATTAAAAGATTACTGTACCTTTCAGAGCTGCTCCCAATGAGTCTACATTCTCAATGTTGACTTCAGTGAACTCGGAGTTCCTCCCCAATTGACCCACCATCGCAGCACCTTTTTCCCTACCATTAATTTCCTCACTTCTTATTTTTCTTTTTTAGTCACTTTCTTGGAAACCAAACAGAAAACAAACAAGGGCTTTTGTTAAATTTACCTGTTTCGACCACCAATCACAATTCTAAGGTCAGGGCAGAACTTGGAGAGAGCAGTGGCAGTGGACCCACCGACCCGACCCGTTCCACCCAGTACAAGAACGCTTGAGTTGCGAGTCTTCTCAGGAAGTTGAACAACGTTGCTGTTAGAATTATCATGTTTACACTCTTTAACGCAAGCCTTTACACTCGTGCTGCTCTTCAACTGAAACAGAGCTTGTCTGGCTATCATTACAAATGCCATTACATTTGATGTTCTGCTCTCTCCTAAAAATGGAAAGACTAAACGTCAGGCCATCTCCCTCTTATCCCATTATCAGTTTATCGTTAGCAATGATGTGGCATCTTATGGTGAGTGATGACATGGTGATATGGTATCCACATGGTCTCTTTAACTTTAAGTGCATCAGCTTTTTTATAATGTTCATTTCAGTCCTTTTTGGTGCCGATTTCTCACAATTTACACACAATATCTGCCTCCTTGGATGAGGGCAGTGAAATATTCCAAGAACAAAGGCAGGAAAAGAGTTCATCCAATGGACTCGCTCACCCTTAATTTTGCATTAGAAGCGTCAATTAGATAATTTTCCCTCGTATAGCTCTTGGCTCGTCAATAATATACTTCTTTTCTTGCCCTGAATTTTGCATGTCAATTGGCGCATGATCCTCTTTGTCACCGTTCCTCGAGGGGCTTGTTCAGGTCAAAATCTTTTTCAGGTGAGAAAGGATAGGAGGACCAGGCTGTGCAGGCTCAGTATTGAGATCTATATTCTGGTCCTCTTTGAGCCAGCCCTCGTGTCATGTTCGCTTTCTCTATGGCCTCTTGAGTCTTGAGTCGGGTTCGACAATGTAGGTGCCGATTGAGTTCATCCTCGTCGGTCTTCTCCGGGGACCATCCTCCTCCTGGAGAAGGTAAAGCTCCCTCTATGGGCTGTAATTTGTTGAGCCTGGTAATTGGCCCATCAAAGGCGGAAGAAGGCACTCTTATTTATCTTGGAAGCAGATCCTGCTTGCTAGGTACAGGTGATTTTATAAATATATCATAAAAATATAATTTATTTATTTAAAATTTAAAAAATATATATTTCTGTGATGATTAAAATAAATATCTGTAAGAACTATAACCATCTAAATTATCAGGCAAAAAAAAATTTTGTCCTATAAAAATGCATTTTCATCATTTATGATTTTTATTTTGTTTTGAGAGAACAATGATTTTTTCATCAATTTTTTTTCTTAAAAAAAAAAACAAATTCTCCATATAAGCATTAGTCAGATACTTATAATTAAATTTTTAGCTTCTCAAATGCAAGTATAAAACAACTTATTTAAATTTGTAGAAGAACCAAAAAAAAAAAACTAAACAATTTAATAGATAAAATTTTTATAGCTCGGTTTAATCATGTTTTAATTGTTTAGTTTCATATGGTATATATTTAACCAATGAAGTATTGGTCTAACGATTAAGGCACTGTTATATCCCTGCAAGAATAAGAACACAAATTTGATCCCTAAAAAATGCATTTATTGGGAGGGGAAACCACGAACCTCGAACGGGACTAGTCTCATTCTTTAAAAGGGTGTGAGGATACCCGGGTAAAAACAAAATAAAAATATAATATATATTTAATAAGCATCGATTCAATATTATTTTTTAAAAAATATATAAAAACAAAATGAATGGACATAACAAACTGGAATAGCAGTTAAACTTTAACTTAAGTTTAAAGTTGATAACAACCTTCTAAATTGTTAATCTAACTTGCAAAAATCTAGATGTATAAACTAAACAAAAGACTACTAGTTAGTTAAAGCCTTAAGATTATTGTTCAACGGTAGAGATTATAATTGTTCAGTCTGGATTACATGCAATTTTATATAACAAGATAAATAATGAACATGAACTTGCACTAAAGATTAAAATAAAATTATAGGATGCATGCTTGGCATATAATTAAATATTTAAAGTAGCATTTAAATATACAAAAGATCTTAACATGCATATCAACACATAAAAACAATTATTATACTCAAATTAAAATACAAATATAAAATATTTACTTATTAAAACATTTAAAATTAGATTAAGATAAAAATTTATCATCATCAATAATTAATTATTTATCCTTAGAGTTTTAGTACTCATCTTTTGATGCAGATAGAATGATTGCAATTAATTTTTCAGAATTCCAACAGCATTAAATTGTTTTTTTTTTTGCATTTCTAGACAATGTTCATGAACTTAAAAAAAAATCACTTGGAATCTCTTTACAGTAATAAAACCTAAGCTCTATGGTAAAGGGGGGAAAAAAACAGTGCTTGAAACTAAGGAATGTAATCTAGAAATTGAGGTGAAAAAGGATCTCAAAATATTTATAAAACACCCTTCCTCCAATCTCTTGCAATGAGTTTTGAAAGAAAAACTAATATAAAAATATTTTTGATAATTACCATAATTATTTTTGTCATTTATTAGCTTTAATTACCCACCTTGAAACAAAACCATTATAGTTTTCTGCTTTAAAATCTTTTTTTTCTATATAAATATAAACTATTCAAGTTTTTTAAAAAAATTGTTTGGATTCATTATTCATAAATGAGGCAAATAAAATAGGCTAGCAAAAAATTAATTCTTTATTTTGTATGTAGCCTTTTTTCTTTAAAAACATCGGTGATTCATAGATTTATTTTTAAATTTTTAATTTCCTCACATATAAACTACAAGAAAACTTGTAATCTTTCAACATGAAATTAAATTTTATTGGGTTTACAAATATGTTAACCAAGAGGTTTTTTATATCAATTTATCATTTATTTCCAATTTATTTTAATTAGAGAATAATTTCCAACAATATTTTAATTATAAAAACGAGGGACTCCTAATTTTAAATATGTTTATTAACCATTTCTATAATGTTTTTTTTAACAAATAAAACAAAGCAACAATGCTAGTATTTACGATACTGAATAGTAATTAATCTTAAATACAGTCGGTGATAGCTTTCCATGAGTTATGGTGCTGCTACTAATTTAGTTGTTTGTGTTATTTATGAAATATAAAAAGTTTGTATAATATTATGGAAATGATTTAAAAAAAAATATTTTTTACTTGGTATATTAAAAAATTTAAAAATTAAAAAAAAGTAAAAAATAAATAAATTCAAAATTTTTAAAAATATACAGCTAGCCACATTCTTAAACATGTTCTTATTAACTATTACAGATATCTAGATTAATATCGTAGATTCACATTAATTGGTTTTTTGAAGTGTTTTATATGGTTTTGATGTATCAATAAAAAAATAAAAATAATAATTTTAATTAAAAAATATTTTTTTTTAAATACCCTACACCAAAATACACACTTAATCTAACTTAATCTAGATAAGTTTAAAGTAAGCTTCATTACTCCATCTTAATTTAAAATTGCTTAAAATCTAACCAGAACAAGACAGTTGCGATATAATATTTTTAAATATATTTGAATATAAACTATATATATATACACTCGTTTTATATAAAAATTAAAATTAAAATTAATTTAGGAGGTAATTAATAAAAGGCAAGAGGAGAGAGTACAATTTGATCACGTGGAGGCTCACGGGAAAGTTATGGTCTAATTGAAACATAAATGAGCAAATGCTTAAAGAGAGGCAAAACGTTTGGTGATATGTTCACGTGACCACCTGAATTCCAATCCGATCTGGCACGCGGCAAAACGAGTGAAAAAATGCACGGAGTACGAGAGGGCAAAATAGGAAACCAGTATTAGGGAGAGGCGGGGTTAACGTGGTCCCTCAATCATAGATGGTAAGCTGTCAAGATGGGGATACAAACACGTGTCGCATCCACAACTCGGGTGGTCCCATTTAGCTGGACAGCTTATTCTGACACGTACTGTTATTTTAGCAACGTGCGTAGACAGCGACTCCTAGATGGGACTGGGATCGTACGCACAGCTGCCTTTGATAAGCCGCTTTATAACCAACCATAGCTCGGCTTCTCCCTGCGGCTTTGGCTCACCTCTGCCACCTAGCCAGGAAGATATTTTATTAATTTCTCGGCTAAGAGGTTAAGGCTCCGTTTGTTTACGCGGTAGAGATTGCGTTTCAATTAAAACGCAGGAGTCAAGTGTTTGGTAATATCAAAAACGCTAAAATTGACTGGTGGGACCCATGACAATTCACGTTCAAAACGCTACATTCACGAAGCAGCTCCTGGCTGCTTTTT
>Ga0307510_10006705_pt1 | contig 13725 bp, 11 predicted proteins | sample 12_EM_MG_FD_207224 | JGI IMG/M metagenome (GOLD analysis project Ga0307510, IMG submission 207224) | Populus trichocarpa ectomycorrhiza microbial communities from riparian zone in the Pacific Northwest, United States - 12_EM | ecosystem: Host-associated > Plants > Roots > Unclassified | place... | reverse complement strand
GTATCATCGTGGCGGGTGATGACATCCTTAGCTCTGTTGGTGATGTTGCTCATGATGGATTAGACTATATTTGTAGTAAAAGACCTTGTAAAAGTATAAGATAAAAGTATAAGAGAGAAGAGATGTAGTTAGAAACTCGAAGAGTATGGTATAATAAGGTGTTTTCTGATAGTGGAAAAGAAAAAAACGTCCTCCTTTGGGGTCTTTAAGTTCTTATATGAAGAGCCACCATCCATTCATCCAACATGGGCAAAGGATCTTTCCAGGTGGAAACCTTCATTCTCTTTCTTCCAACTCTTCTCTCCCTTCCCACTTCTCCCCTCCATACGAACGCAAACAGGTCTTCGGATAGACTACAACAAGTTAATTGCCTCCCGATGCCCAAAGAACTTGACATTATCAACGTCATGAGCAACAAGGTACCGGTAAGTAACCTACAAGCACTAGCCACATCCGACAGACCGCCGAAATGCTTAAGTTACCACAAGCAACCAATTGTAAACCCCTAAGGCGCCCAGCAGTGGCACCTGCACAACAAACCACACCACAGAAAACCCCGCAACCGCTACCTACACTAATTTTCCGTGAAATTCGGCCTACGAACGAAGGGATAGTGATTATCGCTTAAAAGTATCACGAAAATGACGAATCTAAGACAAAAACATTTATAGAGTTCGCCGGGCAACCCCCGCTTAGCACCCCGCGCCCGACCCAGCCCAATGAACCCAGCCCGGCCCAGCGAAGAGCCCGGGCTAACCCAACGAAGCCTTGACCCCTTGGAAGGCTGGGAGACAGGAGTAAAAAGGCAATACGAAAACGTTCGTGCCAGAGCACAAAATGTGAAAAGTAGAGGAAGCCACAAACCACTCGGACGACTAAACTTAGAGAGGCTAGTTGCCATTCCCCCATAAAAAAAATTATAAAAAAAACCAGCCATCTCACGGGGTGGTAGGAAGGGTCTCCGAGATAAACCTCTGCAAATCTGGCAATCACTCGTTCTCACTCGATATGGATATGTGACCTGTGCCCATAAGCGAAAGTTAGAAGTGGGATTCAATAATTTGAAGCCATATATAGTAAGGGGCGATTACCCGCCCAGGTTTGCGCAATCTAACAGCACTATAATCCCGGGGTAAGCCAACTCAAATCGAAATGGGGAGTCCGAACTCTCGCCAAATATTTCAGAGAGAAGGAAACTACCCCAAGACAGGAAGTGCATGCCATTGCGTATTCCTTACTCTCCTCCACCGTTGTCCCTTATCGACGAGGGGGGGTATGTATCATAAAACAGGGCTGCCGCGTACCTCATACTCCCGCCCCGTTACCTCTCCAACCAGCAGAGCCTCATGGCATGTATGGGATTGTGTGGATAGGTACGTGTACACCAGGCCAGCCCTTATATAGACTTTCCTCGGGAGCATTCCTCTCCTCCCTCCTTCTCCTCCATTATCCTCCCACTTCCCCAATCATCACCACAACCACGCACACATTCTCCAAACTACTACTCACACATATCTCTCCTAAATTTCAGTGTTCCCAAGCGTCCAGTCCGTCCGTCTTCGGGCCCGGACGGGACGGACGTCAGTACCTGAAAGGGCGCCCGGCACAGATTGGCGGGGGCTGCAGGTGTCTCAGGTGGCGCAATTTTCCGGGTAACTCTAGATGACGGGCGCGCTTTCCCTACAGCTTGAGACAGACGCCCGGGACGCCCGGGACTGCAATCCTGGCGGTGCCTACAGGGCGGACGGGACGCCTGGGAACACTGCTCCTAATATACGCACACACAATGCCCTGCAATGCTTGCGAGTGTGAGTAAGACATTCCCCATTCCATTCAGACCTAATTACTGACTTGGTAATTCCAGGGAAGAGGGGTTTCTGGAAGCACCACGGTGCCATTGCCACCTAGGGATCCGCGGTTATCTGTTGTTTTGTCCTCGTCGGCAACTCTCAAATGAGTCCCGCGACCACTTCTGTCTCCCTCGTGGGGACCCCCACCGTGGTGTGCCTGAACGTTCCGAGCACGACCACAATCCTCATCCCCACGACCGTCACCGAAACCACAACGCCGACAATCATTCTGGCTGCTCCGCCGGCACCAAGCGTTCCCTGCGGGCAAGGGAGCCGGAGCCGGGCGGGGGGAGGCGTGGTTTCGGCGGGTGGACGAGCCACCCGGGCCGCACCTCGATAAGGGGGGTGGTCTACTGTGGAGACCGCCTGTGCTTCACCGGGTAGGATGAGGTTGATGCCCAGAGGGGGGGCTTGGTGGTGGGTTGCGGGGTTGCTGATATGCTGGGTGGGAGGGGGTGCATAACGTTTTTTGTTTTTTTTAATATTATTATTCTGCCGTGATCAACGCCGGCACGAATTCCTTAGCTTTGTATGGTGGGCTCTCCCATTAGGGATTGTTTTAGTCACAATGAAATCATCTATTAATACTCCTCTTTAAAACCTTTTGTGCTTAAGAAGCTCTCTGCAGTCAGGGCACTCGCCAGCCCAAGGACTTTCTCCCTGCTTCGTCTCCTATTCACTTCACCCTCTATCCGCTCCTCATTTCGATACCCCCGTCTCCTACATCCTCATATCCATAGTCACTCTACCCCCGGGGCTTTAATTCTTGCTAAAGCCGAGGCCACACCCCTTCCACAAATGGGACCATATGATTCCTCCTGAACCTCACTATCACCACCCTCTGCCCGAGCAGAAGACCTCTTCAAGGAGAATCAGGCTGAGTCCCGGGGTAGACTCAAGTTACGGGCTGTATGGCCCTATGCGCTGAGTTATATGATGTGGTACGGCGCTTGCACTCTGTAATCAAGCAGTTGGGGTATCCCAAGTGCACATTAATTGATTACTTTGGGGCAACATTCACTTAGCAAGTAACTGACTTACAGTTACACCCCACTATCCCGGATCTCGATAATTTGGATACCTCGCTGTCTAGCATGAACCTCCGAGTCCCAAATCCATTTGCGCCAAACTTGAAACCTAACCTGTCACCCCAGATCGTGCGCTGTACGGGATAGATCCTCAGAATTTTCGCCGTCTGGGACAGCGAGCTGCGACCGCTTGGTGTGAGGACAAATGTCGGGAAGTGGCAATCACCAACTCCCAACTCAGTACAAAAAACAACTCTGAAGATACTGAGATAGGACGAAACAGTTCCTGGCAGCAAGGAATGCCCAAATACGCTCAGTGTGAAGGCCTGGCAGTTTTTATCACGGCGGTTAGTCTGATGTTGCCAGCAGTCGTCTGGCGCTAGTTCCGGACACCTATTCTCACCCGACACATTGCCAATCCACACAGCGCCATGGTAGTACGAAGCACAGCCACACCCGAATTCGGCAGGTACGACTTCTGCATGCATCAACCACATCCGTGAGAGGCCTAGAGTCAGCCTCTCTTCAGACAGTATCGATCGTGAACTCTTCGGCGAGTTCATCTTCCTTTATATCGCGCTTTGCCGCTTTTCTGACACCATGGATCCCTTCAGCATCACGTCAGGTGCGATGGGGATTCTCGGTGTTTCCGCCCAAATCTTGAGGCTCTGTTACTCAATCTATGATTATTACGGGGGTGTGAAAAATGCCCCGCAAGCCATGCGAGAAATCATGAAAGAGCTTGAAGCACTCGACCCAGTTCTCTACCAGTTACGTGTCCTTGCGCTAAGATCGCAGCCTATTCCGTTGCTCCAGGAATTCTCGAAGGACGGGGGTGTCATCGAGATGTGTCAAAGGGAGCTTCAAGAACTCGCGGATGGATTACAAAAGAGGATTGAAGCGAGAGGGTTCCACGGGAGGGTCGGGAGGCTCACATGGCCCTTGTCCGAGGCCGAGACAGCCAAACATCTCCTTGGAATCCAGAGGATGAAGAGCACAATTTTGCTGGGTCTTCAGGCTGATAGTTTGTAAGTCAACGGAAGCGCCAATGTTTTGTGGCAGATATATCTTTATTCAGATTTGCACTGGCGCCTTTTCTAAAGTGCATCAACGCGATTTCGCTTCACACTAATCTATGCCGAATGACTTGGAATTCCTTTCTAACACATTAGTAAAGGAATGCATCGCATGAAGTTCTTCAATTGGCTCGGAAGGTGGATTCCAACCTTTCACAAATACATCATGCTACCGAAGAAATTACCGATTCACTGGAATATCGTGAGGCTGGTAGGAAACCGATCTAGCACCGCAAAAACTGCAACTAACTAAGCACAACAATCCAGAAAAAAACCGTCGGGAGGTCCTTAAATTTAAATGGCTTCACTCGGCCGACTTCAAGGAAAAGCACCAACTAATCCAAGACAACAGACAAGAAGGGACGGGAGAATGGCTGTTAATAAGTGAAGAGTTTGTTAACTGGAAAAAGGGTGTATCCTCCCGTATGCTTCTTGGATTAGGAATAGGTAAGGTGAAGCCGTCTCGGGAACTAGTAATTTGAGCTGACGAAGCACCTTGTAATGATTAGCCGGAGCAGGAAAAACTTTCTTGAGGTCCTCTTTATATTCCCAAACTTTAATGTCCCAAAACTAATGAATTCCCTAAAAGCTCGCGAGTGATCGACCATCTAGAAGATGTTCCTGAAGGCGGCGTAGCATACATATATTTTAACTACCAAGACCAACAAAGCCCCACTCGTATAATGGCCAGCATAGTGAAACAACTCCTATGCAAGTTGCCATCAATCACCCCCCTGCCCGAAATTGTCAATGACCTATATAGCAAGCTCGCTCCTGATAAGAAAGCTTCACAGGATCAACTACGCAGCGTGTTGAGTGGTGTGGTCAGTCTTTTCCCTAGCATCTTTCTCGTTTTCGATGCCATAGACGAGTGTGAGGAAGGCCTTCGAACACAGATCCTCTCTCTGCTCCTATGGATAGAAACCTTAGGAGAGAACGTATTCCTGTTCATAATAAGTCGGCCATTGGCGGATCTCAAAGATATACTGACCGACGCTGTTGAAGTAAAACTCTCGGCTCATCCGGAGGACATAAGTACATATCTCGAAGCAAGAATTGAACAAACCAGACCCCTCAGGCCAACGAAAATTCCCCCACTGATGGTGCGATACAAAGCCAAGATAATCCCCGAGGTTAGAAATAGCGCTGGAGAAATGTGTGTAGATTCTCCAACTCTTCCATTTGGAACACTTATTGATCGATGGGATGCAGGTTTCTACTCGCCAAGTTCCATTTCGACTTCCTCAGTCAGAAGATCAATGCTCGTAAACTCCTGGACGCCATAGAGACCCTAAAAAATCCCTCGAGCAGAGTTGACGCTCTAGAGCAATGTTACAAAAGAGTCGTGGACGGTATCAGAGCTCGAGACGAAAACGACGGCCTTGCCCTGGACGTGCTCGCGCTGCTCTCCCGCGCCACAACTCCCCTTCGCATCAACGAGGTGCAGGACGCCCTGGCAGTGATCCCCGGGGAGTTGGAGCTCGACCCCCTAAATATCACAAGCGCAGAAACTCTGGTCGATATATGCGGCGGTCTGGTCGAGATCGATCACCATAGTAAAACAATTGGATTAGCGCACTACACGATCAAACAATACCTCGTCGACGAGAAAGTATCGCCCATTCTGAAAGAGGCGAATATGAGAACCGCGGTCTTTTGCGTCGCGTATTTATCGCTTTCCCATATCCCGGGTGATACGATGAAGTTGAAAAAATCGGTTTGGCACCGGTCGCCTTTCGCTTTCCTGCGCTATGCTGTGTCCAATATATCGTACCATTTACGCTGCAACGATCCGGACGAGCAATTGACCGCGATGACTCTGCAATTCCTCAAAAGTCCCAAGTCTCTGGCGATGTACGTTGAAGTCCTATCGTGGATTACCGCTGGCCATGGGATTCCGAAAGGAATCACTCCGCTGCGTGTCGGATCAATGATTGGATATTTACCAGTTGTTGAAGCGTTACTGGGTGAAAGAGATGGAGAGCCATTAGAAGAGAATGAGATGCACTCCACCGAGGTGCATTGGGCGGCGTATGGAGGAAGACCAGAGGTAATTCAGTTATTGCTGGACCGTGGAGCATCCCATTCTTCAGTGGATTTTTTGGGACGAACTCCGGGATCCATTGCAGCCCGTGCAGGGCATGTGAAGGTACTACGCTGTTTACTAGACAATGGGGCAACCTTGTTAGAACGGGACAAAAAAGGCAAGACCCCATTGCATTTCGCCGCGGAAAGTGGGCACGCGGGTGCAGTCGAATTACTACTAGAAAGAGGGATGGAACCTGAACTCGCAGACAATCGTGGATGGACAGCGATGAATTATGCTGTTTCTTCCAGAAACGCAGCCGTAGTCAAAATGCTCCTTGATAGAGGCGCAAGGAGCAATGGCATCATTGAGGGTAATGAGAGCGATTTTGGGTTTCACAAGTTACTCCCTTTATTCTTAGCCAGGGAGGAATATAGTACGGGAGGGATAACTAGCAGTATGGAGACGGCACTTCATCTTGCGGCAAAACACAACTACCCGGAACTCAGTCACCAACTTCTCCGAGCGGGGCAAGATCCCTCTATCACTGACATAAATGGGGCAACTCCCCTGCACTGGGCAGTCCTGCACCGGAGTACAGAGTTGGCAGAAGCCCTGCTTCTCAAAGGAGCCAACGTATCTGCCGCTGATAAGAGTGGGGAAACTCCATTACATTGGGCCGTCGCAAGGCGCCCAAGCTGTGGATACGGCAACTTTTCCTTCCTCCTCCGGACAATCGGGCTGCCAGGCCAAGATGCTCGAGCCATGATTTCCCTGCTACTCGAGAGTGGGGCGCCCATTTCCTCTCGAGATTCAAAGGGGCGGACACCGATACACAAGGCAGCCTTTAGAGGGGACGCTGACATTGTCCGCATATTGGCCCGTAAAGGTGCAGATCTGTCCACAAGGGACAAGGAAGGGCGCACACCACTACATACGGCAATTCACCAACACAAGCTCCTAACATCCCGCATCCTAATCGACGCAGGAGCAGACATCTCCATCCCTAGCGCCGACGGACTGACACCGCTGCACGTCGCCCTCTACAAGGGAAAAATTGAAATAAGCCGAGCCCTGATCCAGAAGGGGGCGACCATTTCTGGCCATGCGCGGGATAGCAAGGGCCACACGCCGTTGTATATGGCTGCCCGATGGAACTGCCCCGATATCGTTGCCTCTCTGATCGATGGGGGAGCCGATATTTCCACCCCAGACAATTTGGGGAACACGCCGCTGCACATCACCTCCGATACGCGAACTGCCGGAATTCTAATCGACAGGGGAGCTGGGGTTTCTACGTTGAATAATGCGCGACAGACACCGCTGCATACTGCGCTTGATAGAAAAGACACTGCTGTGGCTAATTTCCTGATCGAAAGGGGCGGGGCAGGTACCCTCGTTCAGGACAGTATGGGGCAGACGCTTTTACATATCGCAGTCAAGAAGGATCTCCCAGCGGTCGCCCGCACCTTGATTAAGGAGGGAGCAGAGACCTCCGTGCCAGACGCCGAAGGCCGAACAGCACTGCACCTTGCGGTGGATATGGAGAATGTCAAAGTCGCCCGCACCTTGATCAACAACGGATCCGATGTCTCAGCTCAGGACAAGATAGGCCAAACGCCACTGCACTGGGCCGTCGCCAGAAGATACCAAGAAATCGCCCACCTGCTCCTAGAGAAAGGCGCCGACATCACAATCCAAGACAATATGGGCCACACACCACTACACATAGCCGTCAAGCGAGAAAACACCGACATTTTTCACACCCTCGTTGGGAAAGGCGCAGACCTCTCGCTCCAAAATAACAAGGGCCAAACCCCCCTCCACATGGCCGTCAAAAGAGACAACATCGAGATCTCCAGCACTCTCATTGACAAAGGATCGGACATCACTCGCCGAGACGCACACGGGCGAGCACCGCTCCAAGTCGCAGCCTGGTGGAATAACATCGAGCCCACACGCCTGTTGATCGAGAAAGGCGCCGACGTTCGCACACGCAACAATCTAGGCCGGACACCGGTTCACCACCTGGTTGACACGAGCGGGCATACGAGTGTGTTCGAGCCGGATGGGCCGACGGAGGAGATGCTCGTGCTCCTGACAACAAACGGTGCAGACCTATCCGCCGCGGATAACCTGGGTTGGACGCCGTTGCATGTCGCGGCCAGTGGAGGCAGGAAGCATGGCGTCGAGCTGCTATTGCGGCTGGGAGCAGATGTGTCGAGTTCTGACAATGAGGGACGGACCCCGTTGGACGTGGCTAGGAAAGGGAGTGCGGGGAGTGCGGGGTTTGATAGACACAAGTATATCGTGGATATTTTGGAGGACGAGCTACGGAAGAGGGAGGGGGCGTGTAGTAGATGTGTGAGTGGCGTTGGTGTGGAGGGGTGTGAAGGTTGACTCGCTGTGAAAGGGAAATATATGGAATCCTTTCTTGAGGGGTTACAAGTCACAATGAATTGTATACAATTTTGGTCAAATCAAGATTCCTACAGCTACAAGCAGTAAATGAATATATCCTCCTAGTTTATCGGATATATATAATTCTTGCATTATATCCCCCCCCTCATTACCGGTCTTGAGGCCATCGCAATTATGGTCCGATACTCGACTACTACTCGTGCAGCATACCCACCAATCGTGCTATAGATATCTCGACACGGAACCCAGCCAAACCCCAGCCAATATGATCCAGTAAAGCCAGATAGCTTACCCCCCACCCATCCGGCCAAAAATCCCCCAACTGCTCAAGCACGGCATATTAGAAGGAAGCTTTTGGCGGCGAGTTTATATAACTCGGCCCCAGACGAGAAGCCCCAACAATTTAAGTAGGAGTTTTTTTTTGTAAAAAAAATGAAAAAAAGAAATCGCCGCTCCTTCCCCCCTCCCCAAGAGCCAGAGATGTAAAAACAACAACATCCGAGGGAGAAGGGAGATTAAACAAGCAAGCAAAATCCAAGAGCAAAAGAGGAAGCGGATACAAAACGACAGGCAAGATCCCCCCCCTCCTCCTCCCCTTCCAAGAATTTCAGCCCTCCAATAATTTTGCAATAAGCTGAATGCTCGGAATTTCCCGCCAAGAAAACATACCCCCTATACCTCAACCCCAACCCCTCCCTCCCGGCCCCGGGCCAAAACGTTTGATACGATACTGCCGGCAATACGGTCACGTTGCCCATTCTGTAGACCGTATGAAGGAAGGGCTTTGATGATTGTAGAAGCTATAGTCTACTTGATAATTTACATACCTGCTATTGTAGGTGGATAAAAAATAATTATAAGCCACCCTAACATCCCACCCAGCCACCCGCTCGGAAGACTACACTTGGACCCAAACAGGGAGTTTTCCTGTCCGGTAGACTTATGAGCTATAATGACTAGAGTGACCAGGGGTTAATTCCGTCGCAGGGAATCAGCCAATCGGCATATAGGAGTGAGGGGGGGGGGGGGCAGGATCATTCCCTAGAAAATATCACGAGAAAATGCCTTACCCGCAATTAATCTGTCGACTGCCCCAAGCGAGCCAAATGGCGGACGGGAAATAGATCGGAGGTACGATTGAGGAAGCAAGCTATATTTCGACTATATTTCACCAGCAATACCCGGCCGGAAAGGTGCCTAGAAGGCTACGAATAGTAATACCATTAATCTCCCAAAAACTCTTGAACTACCAACCCCTAACCCAGCCCCATCCATCGTGAGAACTCGAACATTTGAACCCCGCACTAAGACGCCCAAAATTCCCTCCCCCGGACACCGAGGGCGAGCGTACTGCGAAAATTAGCCGCCCCGTCCCAGCTAAAGACAAAAAAAGGCAAAAGAGTGCTGGACCTTACCAGCAAAGACAACTCCAGCGCCCTAGGCTCGATTATTCCAGTTCCCATGGTGCTAAATTCTAGCTTTCACTACAACAAGGTTCATCCACCGGGTGACCATCCATGAAGCACTCACGTGACCCCGATCCCCTGCCAACCTAGCCATGCTGATTACTCTCAAGCATAGAATCGGGGTAAACTCCATCGACCCTACCCCCTCGGCCAACCCATGTCGCCCCCCAGCTGCTCCTGCCCACTACTATTAACTCTCCACTAAAAAAAGCACTCCATACACAGGAGCTACAGCCTAACATACTACCGGAGTAAAATCAACCCCCAAATAAGTTAACCGGAATGTACGCTGCATAGACACCCAACCCCCATTCTCTCTTCCACCCACACCGCACCCCACCCACCCATCCCCCTCTATCCCTCTATCCTCAGTAGCAGGCTGTAGATTGCGACAAATATCGAGTGACATACCGTGATAAGTAACTACCCGAAACCCCCGCGTGCCCGCTGAAAATGGCAAGTAAGACGAAAAAGAAAAAAAGAAAAGAGGTTGCACCCCGGTAATATGGCTCAAAAAAAGTGCAGGCTCTGTCTTGGCTGGACGCAAGAAAAGTGAAACGAAACGGAATCCGGGCGGAAAGTAACGGGTCAAGGGAGGCCGGAAGTGATGTATCATATCATTTGCCAGGAAACTGACCCTTTTTCCATCTGCTTTTTCCTTCCTGCATTTCGGTTAGCGTAGGTATAGCACCGTGATTGTATGGCAACTGGGTTTGCCTTTAAGTGAGCGAACGGAGGCTCGGTAACCTGCGCTGTCTGGGTTTCTCGGCTCCCAGCTAAGTCCGATGGTTCGGAGCTTTGAGCGCGGGCCGGTAGTTGAATTAGATAAGGTAAGAGAAGAGCTATATTTAGGTCAATGGATATTCGCTTCGTCTCCTTCGAGCGAGGAGTTATTGGAGATCCCGAGGACTGTAGAACAGCGTGTGACAAGTGTTGGTCTGAGGTTAAGGCATTTTGCACGAGTACTTATACGGGTACAAGAGCTGAAGTGCACTATGCCGTCCTGCATAAGGCGTTTGTGCTTCTATGTTGAGATTGTTGGAAGGGGGGGGTATATCAGAAATGCAACACGCCTTGAGAGGATATTATAACATGGGATATTAAGCGTTCCTGCAGGATATAAGTTAAATTAACTCTCCGAGAGGGCGGGTTTTCGAAGAAAGCAAAAAAAAGCCTCAGGTTAATCACCTGCAATCGATAGTTCATCAGGCTGAGGATGCCGACCAATCTCAGATGCTGCCAGCCTTGAGATGCAGAACGCTAAAATTTCCAGAGAAGTCGACGGCATATTTCGCAGCCAGAATCGAGCGCTATAGTCCCCCACCCACCTTACATGTGACGATTGGATGCTGGAGGATTTGTAATATTAATTACTTTTGATAGAACCTTGGTTAACTTGAGATATTCGTAGATTGCATGAATGGTTACTCGTCAAGGCATGGGGGGCCAGGGCCTGCAGCAGGTCCTGGACCTCTAGCCAATGAAAAGGCTGCTCGAGTGATACGTTATGATGAGTTCCGGGTACCAGAATTTGACCTGTGGGCTCAATTCCTGGGGTACCAGTCGCAGGAAAGAAGCACCCGAAAACAGGGGTCGTGAATTTGTATGGGCGCTCAGATACCCACGGCTTTTTCCCATCTATTTTGTGAATCCCTGTTTTGGGGGTACTTCTTTCCTGCTACGGGTACGATCTGCCGCCCAATTATTCCTGAGGCGGTGCACAGCTGTCAACAAGGCCAACAGTCACCAGCCATCCGCACCTCACCGGATGAGCGAACCCCAAATAAGCTTTATGGTTTCGTTAGTATAAATTCCTTCATCTCCCCCCCTTCCCTCGCTGGAACAAATTCGATGGGATTGGATTTCTCTCCACCAAACTGCTGGCTCCGTAGCACAGTCCTACATTACCCCTAGCGGTCCCACAACCCCACACTTCGACTGAAGCGATTGCAAACTGTGACAGTGAAAATTTTGGGGGGAGGTTTGAAAGGCCAACAAGCTGAATTCGTGCGGGACACCATATGGCTTTCTCCCTAGCACACTAAAATTCCACCATTACCCCACAATACTCGACCATGGGACAGATCCGTATCGCTCCCCTGGAATCCACGCCGTGAACTCTCTCCGATAGCGAGCCAACGGGGACCCTCCACTATAGGAATTAATTCTTTTCGTTCACGGAAGAGGCCTAATGCCAATATGGGAGCGTCTCCGAGGGGTCGCTATCGGAGATGCGTTTTCGGTTGACGTTTTCGGCGGAGTGATACGAGTTTGGCTCCAAGGACTCAGATATTGGCCGGGGGGGGTTTAGAAGAACTAAAGGAAGAAAAGGGTTGAAAAATCCGAATAGGGCCGGTAACGTGACAAGGATAAAATATACCTGGGGCAAGGGTGTTGACTGATATTATGAGCTTTGATCGGGTGCCCACACAGCCGCCTACCTTTTAAACATTAGCGCCATAGCCTTGCAGTCTATAAAGATACTTATGCCCCGACCCAGGACTTAGATCCAAGCGGACCGGTTATCACCGTTGCTTTGGTTTTCAGAGTGAGCATGATCTAGCCAGGCGGGACCAGGTTGCTCGATTACTTGCGTGTTTTGATTGGCGGGCAATCGGCAACGCCCTAAGAGCCCTGTTGGCCGCGGACCCAGATCTCACTGTGCCTTTCAAACGCTCCAGCAATCGGAATTCATTCTGTGCGACTGGAATTTTGTGCTATCGGCAGCAGGAACGACATCCATACGAGCCGGTTAGGAGAAGCGGGGATACCGCAGTGAAGGGGAGAGAAGTGCGCTTTAAAATGGTTGTTGTGAAAGAGATGTTCCCACTCTATACCCCTACACTCAGAGGAGCATCTCCGTGCTTACCTTCACATCCCATCACTCGAGAAAGAAGGGATCCACCCGAATCAAGGCCAGGAGACACCCAGCAGGCCCACAAAACCGTTCACCGCTCTTTTCCGCGTCGGGCTTGTGTTTTTGTTGGACGCACAGTGGGAGGTTTATCGCCGAACACCTTCGTAATCACTAGAACGACCGATCCTCCCGGAGAGAAACACATCGGCAAGAGAACATAGTAGCACCAAACAATACTCCTATCCGTATTGTGGTCGAATTTAACGTCGGACATCAGCCGCAAGTAGGGACATCCTTTCTGACAGGTACCCCCCCCGGCAGGTACGAGATCAGAGGGAACACAATATCAGCGGCGGCAGAAGTATAGGCACCAGATACGAAAAAAATCGCATTTGCCTAATATCTCGTCAGCAAGGTTGATTAATAAAAAAACAAGTCTTCCCAAATATACAGCGCAACTCTAGATACTCTCGGCATTGCGTCAACCGGGCCCATGTGAATGAAACCGTTGGTCTCGGTAACCAACCCGATCTTAATAACGATGCATTCAGGGCCCCAGGTATCCAACAATCCCTCCGGGAATCCACAGTGAATAGGGGGGAGGTAGAAACTCGAAATCCAAGGACTTCCTTGAAAAGACAGCCGTGTCTAAAGCGAAACCCCGCGTCAAAAACTCCTATCACGTCGGTCCATGCTATCAGCTATTTCCCGGACCCCCTCTTCCACTCATCTCCATTAGAGCAACAGGGGACTTGTCTCCGGTATCAACATAGCCGCTGAATGCCGCCTGCCCGGATACTAGCATGCTGAGGCTCACGGAGATTAGCACAAACTGAGGCAAGATTGTCGTATATATGATAAGCCCGTGCCAATGATCTAGGGTATCCGAGGTAGGAAAGCGTTTGGCTTTGATGATGGAGCGTTGCTGCGTGCTTTCGAGGGCGGGTTTGCTGGAAGTGGAGTCAGATAAGGGACATCGACCGGATATATGGGTGGATGAA
>Ga0307510_10006703_pt1 | contig 13727 bp, 18 predicted proteins | sample 12_EM_MG_FD_207224 | JGI IMG/M metagenome (GOLD analysis project Ga0307510, IMG submission 207224) | Populus trichocarpa ectomycorrhiza microbial communities from riparian zone in the Pacific Northwest, United States - 12_EM | ecosystem: Host-associated > Plants > Roots > Unclassified | place... | reverse complement strand
CTCTCTCTCGTGACTGGCTTTGCCAATCTGACGTGGGGCACATGTCATGATAGGGCAGGCGTGGATGCCGCGCGCGCGTTCGCGACGGGATGCTTCAAGGACCACCGCACGCATGACCTGCGTGGGCTCTCTGAGAGCGAGATCAAGGTATGTTTTCCTGCCGTCCTTACGTCCTCGTCCTCCATCGGTGGGTGCATGGGAGGGAGGGGGAAAAGACATCTGCTGATGGCATTACTCCTAGAGCGTGGCACATTGGAAACAATTCTTTCGCGATCACCAGTCGTATGTCAAGATAGGCCGCGTGAGCCACCCGCCAATCGACCCATTGAGCCCTCTGCCGCCACACTGTGAACCGAAGAAGGACGAAGAGCAGAACGCGCGGTGGGGCCTCATCGGTCATATTCTGCCACCGAGCCATCCAGCCGCTTCTGCTGCTGCTGCACAAGCACAAGGGAACGAGGCTGAGGCCCAGGTGAAACCGGTGGAGGTCGAGCCAGACCTGGACGCGAAATCTAGCGAAAAGAAACACGAAGAGCTTTGATCTCATCCTCACTCTGCTTTCGACACGCGTCTTCATCCCACACGTCCATGCCATCTAAATCTGGATCCACCGTGGTAGCGGGTTTTCTTGTTTTCGTTGAGTACCAGTTTCGAGTAAAACTTGAGTTTTCTTTTCCTTCCTTTTTTTTTATCTCATTTGTTTTTTCGGTTTGATGAATTTGATGTCATTGTTGCACAGTTTACTACAACCCCACGTACTGACCGGTTTAGTGTACCGGCGCCCCGTGCTTGACAAACCCTTATCAAATCCCTGCGCTCGATCTATCATCATTATCACTCCCACTCGCTGGACCCGTGCCCCTCCAGATGAGGGAAAATTACGACACCATTTCTGGTAGGCTCAGACCCTGACGCGAACTGCGTGTGGATGTTCATCTGATCAAAAAACTCATTCGGCGTACCCGAAGCTGATGCACTACGTATGCGCCGGTAATGCGTGCCAGGTCCCAACTCCCTTGATCCCACGGACCTACGCACCGTCTTGCGCCCTCGACCTCCGTGCCTACAAGATGGTGCTGGGTGGTGTTGGTGATGAGTGACAATCAGAAAACGATGACACGAGAGTGTGGGGCCGCTTTGTAAGATCCGACGCCACGCGAGCGCGCGCAACGGTTTCCCACCAGCAGCTTATTATCGCATGATCATGATACACCGGGGGTTCACCATACCAATACAACGTCATGCTTCGGCAAATCTAGGATTTTGGGTATGAATAAAGTTAGGTACGAGGGGATCCTAACGAAATCAGAACCATATTTTTGATTCTTTCGCTTGTGGTTCCAATTGTAAACCCCTGCCTCAAACTATGAGCGAGCGAGCGAGCCGAGCGCTTGGAGAGAGACCGCGTGATTCTGAAAATAACTTGATCCTTCTGGCTGTGAACGTGAACGGCAGAATCATCCGAGTCAGGGTCAGGTGGGCAAACATTTTTGGTCCTGGTCCTGTCCTTGGCCCACCTTGAGAGCAACTTTAACGGGCTGCCACACGCTTGGCGGGCAAGACACATATTCCCGAATCCGAAGAAGGTCATATGAACAGGCCCGGGTATTAGTTTGATAAGTTACATTATAGATCCGTCCCATGTGTGATATACGACAATAGGAAAAAAAAAAAGCACAAGAGTCTGACTATTAACCTAAATTACTTTTACCAGTCGCCCGGCTGAAAGGAAAATCATAATATCAGTACGTACTGTATAGTATGGTCCGTGAAATCCGAGAAGGTTACATGTAGCACAAACGAACCGACACGCAGAAGCCTGTCAAGTAGGAACCGTTTACCCGTCTGATACTCCAAGACATAAACAAGCACAAGGTCCGGATAAGGATACACCCACAAATCACACTCACAAGAAGCAACAATATGCGAGGACAACAGACACAGACACGGACACAGAAGCATAGATGTCATTGGAGAGATCGATAGAAATGAACCTAATGGCCAGGGCGCAAATTTTTGGCGGGGCGGGATGCTAGTAAGCGAGAGGACAAAACGGCGATCATCGGAGGTGGAAAAAACTCACCCGTACAGGGGAAAGGAGTGCCATTCCCCGAAGAACTAGGAAGGGAGATCACATCTCCATTGGTGGCTGATGCTGGTGCGGGTACTGGTGCTGGTGCTGCTGTTGCTGATGCTGATGTTGCTGGTGCTGGTGCTGGTGCTCAGCACCGGCATTTTTAGGCGAGCGGCGAGGAGCTGGCATATTCATAGGGATGCCGTGGGGGTGAGAGTGGGGCTGTACATGCGGTGGGACGTGCACATGTGTCGACAGCTCGCGCTCGTAAGTCGGGGCTTGTGGGATGGGGCCGACGGGCTGGGGCTGCTGCTCCTCGAAATACATCTGACGGGCCGCAGGGTAGTGCGGGGCAGCGACAGCGGCTGTGGCAGGGGCATGTAGGGATGGTAGGGAAGGGTGCGTCGGGTGTGGTGTCTGCAGCGCGCTGCTGCTGCCACCCCCGCCACCGTTGGTGCTGCTGGCACTGTTGCTGCAAGGAGAGGTGTGAGTGCCAAGGAAGTTTTTGAGGATGGGGAAGTCCGCCATGGAAGCGTCGATCATCTGCGTGAAGTGGTCGTCGGTGAACTTGGCCGCGACAAGGTTTCCGCGCCAGAGCTGCTCCTCGGGCAGGCGACGACCCTTGTTCACCTCCTCCTGGATGTCGCGCACGGTGCGGTTCACGGGGAAGGGCATACCATCGCGCGAGATGACAGGATAGTAGATGATGTACGGATTTGCGAACTTTTTGTTCATCATTTCGAGCGCCTCAACGAACTATAACGAAAAAGAAAAGGCGGCGTAAGTTACCTGGTGCGGTGGGTGCCAGCAGACTGAGTTGAGCGAGGGAGCGAATGGGATGGGATTAGAGAAACATCGTATCGACGGAGCATGGCGACGAAAGTGGCATTCTGTAACAAAGAAAAGCGCGTAACACACCTGAAAATGCCAGGCCCGCAAATTGGGGTCTTCGGCGATGTATTCCATGTGTACCTCTGGATGTGGGACGCGCGCCGCGCTCGTCTGCGCCGGTGCATGGGGGTTCGAGAAAGACGCTGGGCTTGTCATAAGTGACACGACGTGAGGCGGGCGCCCGTCTGCCGGAAACAGGATGGCGTCAAATGACTGCATCAAATCCATAGCGGACCTGAACATCCCCACACTATCAGTCAGCAACGGCGATCCGCTTTCGAGCCACCTGATAACACTCACAGAGGGTGTAAAATAAGCAGGGACGAAAAGACTTGTCTTCCTTCCCCTTTTTCTTTGTCTTCTCCTTCTCGGGCTGGGCGCGCTTGCACAAAACTTGAAAAGCTTGAAAGGCGATCTTCTATCGAGTTAGGTGAGAGAGACGATGTTGACTGGCTGGTTGTGCCCAAGAGGACTGATTTGAAAGCTGGAGAGACGAGACGTCCTGCATCTTATATAGATGCGAACATGCAATAAATCTCTGCAACGCGGACTAGGTGATGACTCCCCAACCAACCACGATCACCAGACACTGGCGCACAGCCAGGGCTATGTGTGAAAGTTGCTGTACCGATTTACTGGGAGAGGGTCACATAATAAAATGTGTTAGATCGCCAACGGTTAACGTATGCTTAATCGAGCATCCCATGAATCTGAAGCCATCCTGTTGATGGATTTGGGAACGGAGATCGTGGTCGGACTGGACCCTGGCGCACATGTTGTGAATGATTGCATGCCAGATGCTGGCACCAGTGCCACGGTATTGGGGGCCTTGTCCAAGTACGGTAAATTGACCAAAGGCGACATTAGCGCGAGATAATGACGAGAGAACATACCTCCCACTTTACCTGATTGTGCGAAAGACGTGGCATTCTCGTCGTTGACAGCCAGCTGAGGCAGTAAGCCGATCGTGTGCGGTGTGTGTCTGTGTGTCGTTCAGCTTGCTGCCAGCAAGTAATCGGCTGTACCGTACGCCAGTTGGTGGTTTGGGTTCACGCTGTAACGTTTCACTGATCTGGCTCTCTGCGGCCATAATAGGTAGGTAACAACGCTTCTGCGCCGCGACCCTGTTCCGCCCTTCATGCCCTCTCCTCATCAATCAAGATCCTCTGAAATGCCCACATTTGTTATTCCTGCCGGTACAAGGTCACTGCAAGCTCGAAGTATTGCAGCTGAATCGAGGCGAGCCATCGCCTCAGCCTTCAACGGGTCCCCTGCATACCCCACTGGTTGTACTATCGATAAAGGTCGTCCTCTCAATTCTCTTGACAAGTGGGGGATCGGCCTCCGAAGTCGCCTTGGCCTTTGTTGCAAGACCTGACCTGTTCAAATTGGCGATTTGGAATTAGAGTAACCCTTGGCGGCATCCATTTCTCGAAATTTTGCCAGTGATCGGCTTCTCTCAGTTCCTGACTCGCGCACCCGTCTATCGTTTACACGCAACGACCCTTGATTTCCCAACTTGCCTCCCTCCCCCCCCCGAATATTCCCCATCATCGCGATAGCGCACACCTGTTTCTCTTCCATTCGACTTCCTGCTGGTGCACCCTCGTTCCTTGCACGCATACAACGATCCCCTGGCCTAGATCATTCATCCAATTCCCCCCGATCGCATCCCGAAGCTTCGTTGTAATTATAGCCTTCGTTCATGTTCATGTAGGGTGTTGTGTGCAAATCTCGGACCTCATAGATGATAAGCTTGCGCCCAGCTTTATCTTGCCCCCTCTTCGTACTCTCCGCCGACGTTCAGGTTCTACACGCCGAAGACAGGTTGTCACCCCACTTTATACTAGCTGCATCAGGCTCGAGGGCTGCGCACACAGTTCATTGTCCTGCAGTCATCCAATTGGCTGCCATCCTGAATGGACCCCATCCCCAACCTGCGATGGTTCGACTTCCGAATCCCTACCTCATGTTCGCGTGATGTAGTCTCCTGAGTGATGGTCTAGTCCTTACCGTTTCCGGCCCTTCTCAACGCTCGCTACATGCGTCCAAATCCACTCGACCCCGATTCGAGACGAGAGGCTATCTGACTTGATTTACACTAGACTATTAACAGGGACGTCCGATCGTGAGGGCCCCTTCCTCGGCTCTTCCTCATGTACACCCAGATCGTCCAGGACCTACAATTAATGAACACGCGCATAAAATATCCCATGGTCTATCCGTGCGGCCATCGTATGGCTTTCTCTTACCTTACTTTGATGGCTCGAGCCCCTTGCCTCCGTGTGTCCGGCACGCTCCGTGTCGTGTTCCCGAGTTTGTGTGTGCCACCTCCGTCTCATTACAACCGCATGGAATATCATATTTCCGCTGCGGCTTACAGCCGGCCTCGGGGGCAAATGAGTTCCACACGGCGGCGTAAGCCCTCCTTAGCCGCGGATGGCTTGACGTTATTTCACGAAATTTTTTCCTTCATACGGGTACAAGTGAAAATGGAACCACGGGTGGCCAAAAGCCGTCATCGGAAGACAACTGATAGAACAATTCCCGGCCAGCGATATGCGCGCAATCCCCCACCGCTCAATGGTTTTTTTTGTTCCCCTGGGCCGTTCCCCCGCAGCCCGGTCACGCAATCGATGTTACTTGTGAGCCCTCCTTTCCTTTCCTTCGATGTTCGTTTGTCATCACTCACGACAGATTACGGGTTTTCATCGCGATCGCCTCTTCTGATGCATGCACAATCCTCCGGTGCGGGCATTACAGCACTGTTGGGCCATCCTGCGAAAATACCGATTAGATTGTCCAACCCTTTGAGCGCCCGGAGACCCGCCGGTGATACAAAGGCACGAGGTCAGTGCATGCAATTCTCCGTGAGGATGGGAAAGGGACGGGATTGGGAAGGGGGGAGGACCTGCGCCGCAGTTTTCTATCTCCAGGGTGTGCTACCCAACTGAGAAATACCATATGATCTTGGTGAACGGCTCATGTAGTTCCAATAAAGGTCCCAATGGTCCGGGGGATCTATAAAAAAAATCGAAGACAAAAAATTCAGGAAGCGGCGGCGTCGGCAGATGTGACGTGATGTGCACAGCCTGCGTGTTACCCGGGAACGTGCGGGCTCTACAACCCTGCAGCTAGCAGGCGCGGACAAATGCCAATTCGAGACAAACTTATTGCAGGCGGTCAGAGAACAACATGCCTGCCAAAGATATGAACGCGTAACGCAACATGAAATAGCAGACGGGGGCACAGCGACAGACGATGAGAAATGGGCTTTAGGTACACTATCATCTGCCACTCTTCTTCTCTACCTTCCATTCCTTGAAAATGCCGTCCAAACTCTTGTACAGTAAGTGCGAAGGAAGGCACCGGATGATCTCTCCGAGACGTTCTTCTGCTTCGGTATGACCCTTTTCCTGAAGCGCCTTCTGTGCGTATTCCAGCGTCATACGCCATACTGCAAGGACAGCAAGAGATACGTGGGTCTGCTGCGAACCGTGGGCTGAGCCGGGAGACAGGGCAGCGAGAAGGGGGCCAGAAACGCTCGGTGCCGAAATCGCGGGTGCTGCCTGTGTGAAGGGAGTAGCACGTTCTCCACGCACAAGACGAAGAAGAATCTCGAGGACGTTATCTGTTTCTACCATGTGAGTCCGTACGAATCGCTGGCGCTCCGTTTGTAGTCCAACAGTGGAGTTGGCCGCCCAACCATCCAGAACAGTCCAGATCGTGGGCGCCTGTACAAGGTTTTGTCAAAAGACCATGCTTCTTCGAGGTGATGAAACGTAGGTAAAAGCTTACTGGATCCGGATCAACAACCTCAATCTTCTTTTCCCAGCCACCGGCCGCGTCTCGAGCAAACCAAAACATCCGCCCGAACATGCTTTTCAGCCACTCTTGCACATCGCCTGACTTCACCCATTTGGGCTCGGACAAAGGGCGTGCCCTATCCAGGTACACAAGTAACGTCACCTCGGAGGGAGTATTTGCCTTTGAGAAGGGGGGGACGGCGGGGTCCAATTCCACCGTGGGTGAAGGTGTTTCCAATGAAGAGTACGACTTGGTAGTTTCGGACAAGCCCTCGATCTGTCCTCACCAAAAATGAACACACAGAAGGGGATCGTGAAATGAAAGGACCCACGATGATACCGTTCAACTCATTCACGTCGTCCTTCTCGACGCGCAACAGAATCTCCACTCGACCGTCACTCCTATGAATCTTAAACTTCTCTACAATTTCGGCGTTGATGACAAGACGCTTTGTGCCCGCGGCATAGGAGATTGAGAGACGGTTAGCAGAGGGTGTGCGAATGCCAGGTTGAGGTTCAGCTTTTAAGGGCAACCGACGATTTGGCTCGCCATATGTAGAGGTGGTAGACCTCGAGATGAGTGTGCTCGTGTCCGAGGACGCGGGGCCATCAAAATGCGCTTCAGGTTGGGTTGCTGAGTCATCTTGAAGGTTATCCGCACCTTGTGCACATGGATCACCGGATTCGCCTTGAAAGAGCGAGCGCTCGATAATGGATGGAGAGGAAGTCATGCTCTCCTCTGGTGCATTTGGCGCTGGCACGTCGGGGCTGTGAATGTGATCAGCTGGTTGTTCTTCATCGGGAGCAGCCGACTCCGTGGGGGGAGCAGCGACAGACGTGTCAGAGGAAGATGATGAGGCAATGACAGAACTGTCAGGAATAGCGGGAGCAGAGGACGAAGGAGAAACAACCAACGGCCCCTCCTCCGCGGGAGGCACCGAAGTGGCAAGCTCATTCTGGGACTCAATGGGACCCGGAGTCTCAAGTGGGCCCGATAGAGCACCATCAGGCTGCTCCAGATGAGGGCCGACGGCCAGCTGTTCAGCCACCGTAACACCAGGGCTACCGCTCATGTCGGGCGACTCCGCCTGGTCCTGAGCCTCGGGAACGTCCACAGCTCCTGTGGCGGCATATGATGTAAGGGGTGATGCCTCGCGAACATTATCCAGCGTCTGTCCATCCATGAGGCTCGAGGGCTCATCCATCAAATCACGGACGCCCTCGCTGTCATCAACCTGCGTAGCGACACCATCATCGAGGCTGCCTTAACAACGTAACCAAAGTCAGTGACATGGCCGCACGCAGACGCCGCCGGGACGCCTGTGCTCACGGGCGTGCGACGCATTAGGGCTACCCAGCGCGCCGCTGCCAACGCCTACACAAACTCCAACGGTAGAAGGTGCAGACTCGAACTCACCGTATTCACCTTCGGCAACGCAGGTACTCTCATCTCTGCTGGTAGGATCATTTCCAGACAGCTGGGGCTCGCCGCCGTCATCTTCCCCATCACCCTCGTCTTCTCCAATAGCGGCCATTAGCCAGTCGCCTTCGCTCGCCGTCTCGGCAACACTTGGCTCGGCGCTCGCCGCCGTACTCGCCCGTTCGAACCTATCAACACTCATCGAACGTTCGGGACGGGACCCACCAGGTGGCGGAGGCGGCACACGCCCCTCTTCCAGATCCCCGTCATCGTCCTCCGATTTCTTTCGCTTCCCCCTACGAGGACCGGTCTCTTCCGACCCGGCGATTGAGAAAGATGCGCCACTAAGGATGGGGTGAGAGTCATCGGGAGTCGCTGGTGAGTGGAAGTAGATTCGCATTCGAGAAGGTGGTGGTGGAATGGCGGCCGGGGCAGGCATTTCAACAAGGGATGGCACTTCTGGGGGCACCGCATAGCCCTTGGGAGTACTTGGTATAGCCTTCAGGTCGGATGCGGCCTCACCCTTCACTGGCGTGGACTCTGGGTCCTCCCGTGTTTTGAGGGATGACGGAGGGAGGTCTGCAGACTCTTCTTTGATTGGTTGAGAGGCGGCTTGACTCACAGTGTCTTCAGAGCTGGTAGACGGGGAGGAGAGCCCTTCTGGTATAGACTCTGCTTTTATCTGACGTCTTGATGTTGGAATGACGCCCCAAGCCCAGGAAAGGTCCAGGATCTCTAGGCCAACGATCTTAAAGTCAGTGAAGTTCCTCCGATTTTCGTCCTTCTTTCCACTTCCCGAAGAGCTGGTTAAAAAGTTCGACGAAGACATGGGGCCATCTCGAGAAGTAAAGCTCCCACTACCGCCATCGTGGCGCCCGCCACGCGAAAAGTGGGAATATCCGTGGCCCTGACCACGGCCGCGAAAGGACGCACCTCCAGCGCTTTGATGATGACCACCACCGCCCACAAAGGAACCACCACGCCGATTGCCGTGATCACGATTGCCATAGTCACGCCCCCCGCCAAAATTCCCGCGTGAGCTGTGGCCCTTGAGCTGATTGCCTGTCTGGGAACCGCCACGACTGCCACCGTACATGCTACCACCGCGTCCACGTCCTGTTCCTCCACGGTTGTTTACCATGCTCCCTCCGCGACCACGGTTTCCGCCCCGATTGGTCGGCCCACCGCCTCGGCCCATCGGACCACTACCTTGGGCGCCCCCGCGGCCAGACGAAAAGCTGCCCGAGGACATCGGTTGCTGCTGCTGCTGCTGCTGCATTATCGAGCCAGAAACGGGAGCGGAGGACTGTGGAGGTGGCTGGAAGTGCGGGGGTGGGGGAAGCGGCTGAGGCCCGCGATGCTGCGGGCCAGGTCCATCGAATTTTTGTCTCTTCGCAGGCGGGAGATGATGAGGGGGTGTATGGTGTAGTTGCTGTGGTGGCGGGTGGTTGAACGGTTGGCTGGAACGTTGCTGCTGTGGAAAAAATTGCCGCGCTGGCTGCTGGGGTTGCTGACCGTACAGATTCTGAACGACAGGGAGATGTTGCTGCGGAATTGGAGCGGCTTGAGGAACATAAGGTTGTACAAATCCTGCAACAGCCTGGGGCTGATACGGAGTGTACGGTTGTATCGCAGGGGGTTGCGGTTGCGGTTGTGGTGGGTGAAACAGCGTCGGCTGTGCACGTTGCTGTTGCTGTTGCTGTTGTTGTTGTTGTTGCTGCTGCTGCTGCCATTGAAAGTTTTGTGAGCCACCATAGCCATAGTTCGCATACAGAGCAGACTGCTCAGGCGGAGGGCGAGGTGGCAAGGGCGCTGGTGCCGGTGCCGGTGCCGGCGCAGATGGCCATTGTGGATTATACGCCTGCTGTGGTTGAGGCTGAGCTGCTGCTGCTGCCGTAGCCGCCGCCCAATATGCTGAGTAGTCGGGTTGGCCGGCCTGGGGAGGTGGACCGGGGGGAAGCGGCGGTTGAGGAGGGTTATAGGGAGGTGGTTGCGGCACAAAGGGATTTTTATGCATGTTTGATTAGAAGAAAGTAGCAAGAATAAGGCGTTTAAGATTCAGCGCATGAAGAGAGTAAAACGTTGGTGCTTTTGTTGTCGACGTGGATGGCGGCGAGAGCCTGGAAGAGTCAATTGGGCGGTGTCTGCTTACGGCATCATCACCGGCTGCTCCGACATGCGGTCATCCCATACTTTTATTCCTACCTCCTGCATGAACAGTGCTCAGAACCACCCAAACTTTTGCAATCAAGCATGGGCCATAGACTTCCCAAAATTTGGCGCTGTCTTTCTCCGATAGCAACATACAACGTGCTCTGACATACTGTCTTTGTTCGGTTTGAGATATTTTAAACCATCCCGTTATCTTGAACTTATCACTGTCAGATTCCCATTCCATTCCACCCCCACGTGAACGCACATTGGCTTGGCCAGAATTTTTTCTAATGGGATTCACAGTCATTGATGGTTTGATACTTCCATTGCATCGGCCAGTTCTCTCCGTAGATACTGAACATGTTGATGCATATCGTTCCGGTGGGCACGCAAATATGGGAAATTAAAGCATAAGCATAAACATATGTGCCACAAATGCAGATATCATGAGAGTCATGCAATCAATATGAGTCTAAAAGGCTGCCAAGACCTGAAGCTATGCGTTATGGCAATTGAAATTGAGCCAGACTCGCTTTCCTGCCACGTGCCGGCCGGACCGGGAGCGTCTGTTGTCTTAACTCGGTTCGACGACCGATATTATCACTCAACCCCCCCAGCGGTCCCTTTCCTTTCTTTTTTTGGTTCTTGTGATGCTTTGATAGTACGAGGACGCCCCATCAATGGACCTTTGGGACTCCGCCGTTGCGATCGCCTACGCACCATGGCCACTGGGTCCTACCAGGGTTCTAGAAGAATCCAGGCCGACTCGGATTTGTACATAGTATATAATCGGCTTCTGTCTCCTTTGGAGCTAGAAACAGCTGATGAGTGCTTGATGTGCTGACCTACCCTGGCGCCCTACGAGATCGCCTTTCCCCCGTTCATTTAGCGGCATCAAGGGCCTGCCTGCACCCAGCCCATCACTTGCACACACGCACCCCAGCCACCTAGCCACCTAGTCAGTGATACATGCTTGCGGACGGACTTTGTGTGCCATCCCATTTTGGGTTTGGGTCGTGCAACCCGGCCCCGGAATGATCATTTTCCAATTTATTCACGAAGATGAGTGACTGAGTTGAAACAGGTCGTACTGCCAACTGCCACGACCTTTGGGCGGTCCTGTTACCCATACGCCTGTTGAGCGGGGGTGTCAATCGTATAGTCGCTTGACATGAGACGGTTCCCAGTGTTGTTTGACACCTCCCACAAGGCCCTGGGGAAGAACGGGGACCGTGTTCGCCGATACTAGTTTCAACCTTTTCCCATCCAATCCCGCTGCTCGCTGAATGTGACTTTCGCGCCGGTTACCACCCCTTTTCTGCAATTCAATGAGTCTTGCTGTCATCGAGATCACAGACAGTCGCCCCCTAAACTTTCCAGCCACAAGATGTCAGACTCCGCTTTCCGAAGAATTAGTTTCTTACGCCCTGTCCCTTTCCATATTCCATGCCCAGACAGTGATGGTCTTGCGTGAGTAGATTTCCCCCATCCTGAACCCCAAGTTAGCCAGACCAAGGGAAGATCCCCTAGCAGCGCAGCTGTAGGGCGGTACGTGTGCCCCGAAAAAAATAATAGAACCGAGCTCCCAGATGGACCCAACGTTCCGAGTCTAACGCTCGTTTAGACCCCGTCGCTACACCTATTTCCACACCCCCACCACACCCCCACCTCCATAAGCATGCCAGTGTTCTCAACATCCACCTCCTACTCGATCCCCTAGTTTTATTCTTCAAGTAACTTGCTCACCACCAGACCCCGCCATCGTTCTTTGGGCGGCTACCGACTAGTTTGCCATATTCAAAATGAACACACACTGGCAAATCCCCTTTGTGTGAGCCCAATACTATGCGTTAGTCCAATCTTACCCAAGGAAATTACAGCTCAACTTTACTCCTCCGAATGCGCGGTGGGACCGAAGAATACAGTGAGTCCTCCACTTCCACTTCCACGCCTCGTCCTTTTGTCCTGCGATTCACGATTACCACTGTAAATTTCACGACCCGCTCCACCACCTTTTATTCGCCTATAAGCCACACACGCGCCACTCAAAGTTTCTAGCCACTCATACCACCACCAGGCGCCGATCATCGACCCCGCCTTATTTGTCCGATGAAGAAGAATCGCACCTGTCGGTCGCAGCCCCATCCAACCGCTACACCTGCTAAATGTGGCACATTCTCACCCTCTACATGGCGTGCAGGTGTTGCTCCCGGTGAATTTGTCGCCTCATGGGACATGCAAGCCCTGTCCAGCTGATTTGATAGAGGGGACACCGATGCGGCTAGGAAATTACGGCATCCCGAAAGGATTCGGAGGCACATCGACAATGTTCGACGCCTGTCCACAAACCCGGGGATGCTGTTGGCCAGCTTCCGGGTGTCGGAGACATCGCCGTCGGGTTCTCGTCATCTGTCGCCTAGTCCCAATGCCCCCTTCATTCTGCTCTTTCTTGGTCTTCATATCTCTGGCTTACAAACCGTCAACCATCTTCGTCATCGTCATTTGATCGCCGTAGTCGCACCCGATCCCCCTCCTGATCATCGTGTTTAGTTCTAGCATGGAGGGCTGGGCTCGACGTCACGGTGCCAAGGACAGGTACGGTCTCGCCATCGATGTGACGCGCGCCTTCGAAGACTCTAGCATGCGCATTTCGTTTAAGAACGTGTCTGCTCAAGTAGCGATGACTTACAATGGGATGGTTTCCAGGACCCGGGGCGTGTGAAGTTCCCACCGACTCGGAAATTTGATTACACGCGCGCCCCCAAACGCACCATAAACGCGAAGCTTCCTCGGAAGCAGTCACTCCTCGCTGTGATTCCTTTGAGATTAACAGGATATGGCAGACGGTCATTGTGAGGATTGCATGATCAAGGGTACGGAAAGCACGAGTTAAGCGTGACGCTGTCTTTAGATGATCTGGAAATGGGTTTCGGACCTTACTATGGCTTGCTGTACACTAGTACTGCTACTGACAGCGTTGAGAAAGCCCGTTAATGAAATAGGGTATTTTTGAGTTGCCTAAACAAGCCCGGCAACTGATTATTCTTCATTCTTCATACATGCTGTAACTCATTTCCACACCTAACAAATACAATTACGGGAGTTGCCAGCGCTATGACAGGGGACTCGTATCGTGACCTGACCGTGTCGGACTTTTGCAATGCAAACCTCAAAGTGAACATATGACCGAAAAGAGCCAATAAATTACCCAGGGCCTCGTGGATTACGGTTCGCATCCATACAGAACAGGGACTCGGAGGCGCTTCCTCTTTCGCTTCTCATTCCCACGCAAAGTTTTTTGCGTTGTCATCATCACTGACACGTGCGCTAGTTGTGTGGAGTGCATGTTGGGTCGAGGGAAGAGATCGAGGGTGCGAACGGT
>Ga0307510_10006702_pt1 | contig 13728 bp, 3 predicted proteins | sample 12_EM_MG_FD_207224 | JGI IMG/M metagenome (GOLD analysis project Ga0307510, IMG submission 207224) | Populus trichocarpa ectomycorrhiza microbial communities from riparian zone in the Pacific Northwest, United States - 12_EM | ecosystem: Host-associated > Plants > Roots > Unclassified | place... | reverse complement strand
GCCCCCCCCCCCCCCCCCCCCCCCCCCCCCCCCCCCCCCCCCCCCCCCCCAGAAGAAGAAGCCATGCCCTGGCCGCCTGACATGTAAAGTTTGATATAGAAACTCTCTCAATACCTCAGAATCTTTATTAATCATTCATTCTACCACCATTATAGAGGAGAAATCCAGGTCTAAAATCCTATCAAATCTACCATCATACTGACTATCGATAGCCCCATTGTTTCAGACTCCAGGCGGCGCGGCAGCTGCAAACTGCATGCAGTCTCATGGACATTGAGTGGAATGGAAGAAAGAAACATGGAAAAAGCCGGATTTTTGGGTGAAAAGAAGCTGAAGGAACTACATAAATGCATGCTGTCGATATTTGGCGGTGAATCTATTATTGTGCAGTGACGCTGTCGCTATCATTTTCATTAATTCTTTCGAGTTTCATTCCGTTCAAAGAGACTGGCTGACTGATTGTCTGATACTCACTGCCTTGAAAACTGCAGGTAGATTGTAAGAATTTTATTTCTTTTTACTTTTTTCAGTTTTAGGGATCATCATGTCGTCGGATACATTTATACGTTTCGTACCAACCAACACAGATGCAAAGTTATTAAACCTTCCTATTTGTTTTATTTTAGGTTATCAATATAATTTTTTTTTTTTAATTTTTCAGATCTCCATTCTTCTACTCATATATTTATATCATTCTCTTGATTAATTTTTTTTTAATTGCATCATCTTAAAATTTTAGTTTATCTTATTTTATGTTAGACTTGATTTTTATTTTTTAATTATTTTTTATTTTATTTTTAATTAATTTTTTTTTATTTATTTTATTCCTCTACATTTTATGATAAGAGTTTTGTTAATTTTTTGGATCATAAGTTTGAAAAATTTGACTGGACTTGATTCTTTTCTAATATCTTTTTTTCTAATTATTTTTTATTTTTATTTTATAGAGTTATCTTGATTTTATTTGCTGAATAACTAGCTTCGAGTGTTAAACTAGTTTTGATTAGGGCAATATTTTTATTTACTTTATTTATTGTTTTTGTTGTTTAATGTTTTAAATTATATTATTAAATTAATCGAGATTTAACTTGATTATTGAATTTTATATTTTAAAAAAAACATAATTTTTTTCTAATTTTTTTTATTAAATTTTTTTTTTTTTTGTCAAACTCGTGGCATCGTTAGTGCCATCAATCTAGTAACCAATAAAGAATTATATTCGGCAAAGCACTGAATTTTTCTTTCTTTCTTTCTTTCTTCATAGAAATTGGGCTTCAGCATCCATAACTGTTTCCTAGTTTGTAAATTGGGCATGGAATTATTCATAAGAAAAGACATGGGCTTTAACACTCACAGATTTCATTCTGTAATAGACATTTCCACGGGCTCAAGGTAGGGCAAAAGGAACGGCATCTCAATATTCAAATGCAAAACGTGGCATTACAACACAGGAAATAATACAGCAAAAATACAGGGAAAAAGAAGTATGTTACGGATGGAAAAATTCCAAAGCACAAAAGACCATTATCAAGTAGAGCCCTACTCGGCGAATGTCAAGCATTTGTTGCCGTTTTTGAGTCGCCAAGTAAATGCTTGCAACGCTAGAAGGACTTCCTTCAACCTCTCCTTTGTGTTTTCATCAATCAAGTTTCCTTGGCTATCAAACTTTGCAGGTGGCTGAAATACGTTCAAGAAAAACTCGGGCTTGTTAATGAAGTGAAGATCGATAAAGACCCCAATTTGGCGAAGATGAAGCTGTCCTCGTGCACCGCCCATTCCTGCTGAAGCACTTATGATTGCAGCAGCTTTATCAGCCCAAACATTTGGGGGTCTAGAGGCCCAGTCGATTGCATTCTTCAAAGGTGCTGGGATATTGTCATCAAGGAGAGAATAAATATGTAGAATTTGGAATTCATGGCTGTGGTGGTAGAAGCCTTTGACTTTTATAGTTTCAAACACACATTAAATATTCATTGAATGTAAAATGAAATTTACTGGATCTTGAAATCCATGAAAGTTAAATAGATTTGATCATTGCAAAATTGAAGATTATGATCTATTATTCATAAAATGGTCATCCAATATGATTAAAAAAAATTGAGCTGAGTTATTGTTTGAAGCTTGTTGCGTTAAGAATATGGTTCAAACTTGTATATTAACTGTGTATTTGAAATTATGATATAATTTATTTTTTAAAATATATTTTATTTAAAAATATATTAAAATATATTTTATTTTAAATTTATTTTTGACATGTCATATAAAAAACGATCTAAACATAAAAATAATAATAATTAGAAGCAATAACAAATTCAAATTATTTAAAGACTATGGTTAAATCGCAAAAACAAAAACAGTCTAAAACATAATAAATTCATGTAATAATATTTTTAAAGATGATTATATAAACAAAACAAGCTTAAGCTTAGCTAAACTTGACTCATTAAAGTTCATGAGCAGACTCAATGAAACTCATGAATTAATCTTATAAATAAGTTCATTTAAAAAGTTTGCATGCAAACAAGCTTATTGATAAACTGAAGTTTAAATTAAGATTAAATTTAAATACTTCAATTTAAAAATAAAAAGATGTTGTTTTCCCAATATAAAATAGAAATCTCTTAAGATAACTTCTTAAATTATATTAAATTATATCATTTACAATTACTATAAGAGTATAAATATGTTGGGTGGAGGGTCCGACATCTTACTCGTACAAATTGTCTACGTTAGTAAATGTTTCTCGTAAATTTCCCTACTTGGTGTTCATAGCAATTAACTAAATGATTTTCAAGAAGGAAAAGATTAATGTAAGAGAATGATACCTGAGACAGAATAATTAAACTCGGGGGATGAAAAAAGAATGCAATCAGATTCAAGAATTTTCTGTCGTAAATCTTCAACAGCTGGTGGAAAGCTTCCTTCATGATCTTCTCCTTTCAAGATCGATGTTTTGCATCGGCAACTGTGAGATGTCTAGGTGCTCAATTTCCATGCCAACAATCGATTCCTTGCTCAGCTCAATTGCTGCAATGATCAATCATCAAACCCAAAGGCACATAAGAATTCATGAACCCTTTACAAACTGGACCAGCTCAACCACACAATCTTAATCTACATGCAGTCATTTTTCGGAAACATAATCCTATGAAAATTAAGGTGCCTGATGTGTACACAATACAAGAAGAAAATTACCAGCTCGAATGAGGCCATTACTGTAGGAAGCTTTCCGAATGGATCCACCAATAGCTGCAACTTTGATCACAGAATTTTCTAGCCCACTCACCATTCCCCCCCCCCTGCGCAAACTAATCTAGTTCCTTTCTCTCTTCTAACTAGCTGGTAATCAATGAAACTCAGTGATTGCTCTGGCTTGCTATGTTTGTAGAACGTAAACATATGTACAAGTTATATATAGGTCGAGGCAGGTAGAATTCATCAAATAAAAAATCTCCTTTGCATGCATAATTGGATGGAATCAAAGTCAAAATCCACTGTCAATATTATAACGATTTTGAATATATTAATTTTGTTACGTGGACATTTAGCATAGTGTAAGTTTTTGTTTTTTAAAATTGTTTTTTATATAAAAAATATTAAATTAGTATTTTTTAAAGTATTTTTAATAATTTTAATATGCAGATATGAAAAATAAAAAAAACTCTAAAAAATAATTTTAATATATTACTAATTAAAAATATTTTTAAAAATCATCTGACAACAACACGTTATCATACACCAGCAAAATCATCTAATTTAGCAGATATAAAAGTTGTTTTTTTCTTCCTTTTATTCGAATTCTACGTATAAAATTCTCTTCTTTTGACCAATGGAGAATAGAAATTGATTGGTGCTTGGGTTGCTTTCCCGAGGCGGTTCAAGAGGAGCTTCCGTGGACGTTGCCTGTGACAAGTAAGTAATGAAGGTTGTTTTCATGTTTTAAAAATATTTAAAAAATAATATTTTTTTTTTAAATTAATATTTTTTATATATATTTTCAAATCATTTTAATGTTATGTGAATTTTAATTTAAATAGAATAAAATAAATATTCTATTATCACAAATGCAAAATATTTATTATAAATTATGATTATGATTTTTTTTATAAAAATCACTGTAATCCTGTTGTATTTTTTTATTTTTTTCAGTAATTTGTTTTAGGAATTTTGGACTTATATCTGATTTCACCGAAACCTTAAACACCTCTTCCTCTAAAATACTTCGATCGTGAAAAAAATAGAAATTGAATCTTGTTCATCATTAATTGGATCTTTTTAGCATTTCATTAAAAAAAATATTAATTTATTTGACTCTTCCAACAAAATAAAAAAAAAAACATGAAATACACGTAATCAATTCCTGATATTACGTGCGTGATGACGATTCAAGCACCACAAAAGGAAAAGTGTTCAAAGAACAGAGGAATCAACCTGACGTCGTACGACGTGCACGTCACTAAAATTCTTATTCAGAGGGCTGTTATAGTTATTTTTTAAAATATTTTTATTTAAAAATATATTAAAATAATATTTTTTATTTTTAAAAATTATTTTTATTATCAGCATATTTAATCTAAAAATACTAAAAAATATTAATTTAAAATAAATAAATTTAAATTTTTTTTTTAAATATTTTTAAAATACAAAAACAACCATATCCTTCTTCTCAGTAACCGGCACAGATGGTTTGTATTCTCTCGAACAAAATTATTCAACCTGGGTTTTCTCAAAACTTGGGTCGAGTAAAATATTTTAGATTAATATGAAATAATATTATTTTAATATTTAATTTTTTAGAAAAAGGTGGTGATAATATCATTTAAAGTTTTTTATAAAAAATAAATTAAATTTTAATTAGGTGACAAAATTATGGATTCACCTGCTAAATTAACTGAATTTAATCAAATAAATTTTTATTTAATTTAATTTAATTTAAAACACAGTTAAATTCAGAAAATTATTAAATTGATATGTCGGGTTTAATATCGACAAAAGCATCATGGATTCATGTACGACAATCTAGGCTTCTAGGGAAATTTTGAGTACAAAAACATACAACATGGTTCGTGGTTTACCCATTTTCTAATAATCATATATAATTTGTCTAAGCTTTTTCTACAGAAAAAAATAATACAAAGAATAATAACATAATAACATCCAGGAACATAATGAAACATTACGCAAAAAACAAAATAATAAATAAAGGAAAATTTTTCCAGGCGACCATGACCATTCTTTTGAAATCCCACCTGGCACTGGCAGAGCCAGATTGTCACTTAAAAATTTCAGGATTGGTTGCCATTAAACATGAAACTTTCACTAATGGTGTAGTGAATCACTGGCACTGCTCTAAAACATATAAAAGGGCAGTTTTATGTGATAATTGCGGCCATTAATTGATGAAAATGTTAGTATAACTCATGGAAATTAAGAATTACTCGTATATGCTTAGTACTTCATGGAAAGAAACAGTATCAAAGACTGGATAATTGTGCTCGGGAGAGGCAACAAGGGTGCTATCAGCTTCAAGAATTTCCTGCCGAAAAGCTTCAGCTGCTGGGGGGAAAACTCCGGGCGCCTGTAAGAAGTTTTTGCAGGTAAGTTTCAACATCTATTGGAAGATTTTCCATGCCAGTTATGCATGACTCCTTGGTCTGCTCGGTTGCTGCCATAATCAATCATCTTTTATCATCCATTAATTAAAACTAAAATATGTTTTAGTATGTTTTAAGAGATTAGACATGAACGAGATTTTAAGGTGTTTATTTCTGGTCATTTGTTCATGAAATTAGAAAAAAATCACTCGATTATGAGTCATGAGATTTTACAATAGGAATTCTTATTTAATGGATGGAGCCCTGCATGGAGCTCCAGTACCATTAAGAATGCTTAGACCAAAGAAATGGGGACGAACAACATAGCCGAAAAGGGAAGCAATTAAGGCAAGCCCAGTACAGTGCAAATGGGGCTTGGCCCATACAATATAATAGCACAAGAGCATTCGGCATCCATTTTATATCCATCTTTCATTGTTTTATTCACAATTTTTTCTTAAATTCTTTTGGCTATTTAGTTAAGAAAATCTTCTTATAGATGATGGAATAACTATTAATATTTATTCTTGGAATCATATAATTTTTTTTCTCAAAAGTGGTTTTTATAATGTTCTCGAACAATACCAGACAAATTTCCTACATTTTTCAAACCAGAATTTCGTATGTTACTACCATTAATTGTCACAATGACGTTTAAGAAAATCCCGAGTCGCAATTCTAAAGCATGGCTGGATACTGTATGGAATGCTATCATGCATGACAGCAGAAAGTACAAATGCATGGCTTCCACGACGCCGAATGATAATCCTAACGCGCATGTGTATAGGAGAAAAACGTACCAGCTCGAATGATGAGGCCTTCATTATAGGAAGCTTTGCGAAGGGATCCACTGAGAGCCGCAACTTTGATCACAGAATCTTCTGCCACTGTCGCCATTTTTTCCTGCTCAAAATCTGTTTATTTCTTTGTTAACTTGCCAGTAATGAGAACGAAGAATGTAAACGTGCATGGTTTTTTTAGTACACTTTGCCACTTCTTGGTATGGTTATGGATTGCCTCTTCGGTCAATATATAGTTCAATTACCTATATGATTCCCTCAAAAAAAAAAAAAAAAACACTAAATTTAGCCTGCAAAATAAAAGGTTAGAATTTCAAAACTTGACCTAATTTAGCGGCTGCATTTAGCTATATTAAGGTAATAAACTTGGCACAATCACTATTCAACTCTAGTAAAAGCTCTACTTAAAAATTAGAAAAAGATTAGCTTGAGGCCTGTAGCGTTAAAATATCAATTTTATCACTAGTTAAAGCGTCAATAAATTCAATTTTATGACTATCGCACTCCCAAATTACAGAAATTTTATATTTTAGTCCTAACCTTTTGAAAAAAGTTTAATTATATCCTTTAAATTAAGACGGAACATTTTATAGGAACACACATATATATATTTCGCACTTCCATAAATTACGTTAATTTCAAATTCTAATTATATGATTTTTTTATGTTAATTTATTTAAAATTTACGTTCATTTTTCTTCTGTTATTCTATTTTTATGTGTACAAATACACTTTACATTAACCCTAAATCTATAAGGTAATAGAAATACACGACTCAACTTCTATATATTAAGGTGATAGCACTCATTACTCGGAGACTAAGGGCACAACTAGCTAGGAGTTCTACTCCCTTTCTTTTGCTTAGAGAAAGGATTAATCTTCTTTGGGGGAAAACAGCACGAAGAAATGGGGCTTAAGGATGGCAAAATGAATATTGCATCCTATTAATTTTGATTTATTGTGGCACGAACACTTGTAGAGAAATAAAATAAACGTTAAATATACTAAGATTAAAATGTCAATATAGTTTTTGCATTTATCACGTAAATTCTAAGAAAATCAATCAACTCAGAATCTCAAAAGGATAATCAAGCATATATAGAGAGGATTGAAGAATATTGAGCCATGCCGGTTAACTTAGATTAACTTGTTATGAAACTATAATAATCTTAACAAAAAATCATTAAACCTAATTAATTTATAATCAATAAAATATTGAACAATAAAATTAAAAAAAAAATTAAAAAAAAATCCAAGTCAAACGAGTTAATTTTGCTAAACTAATGATCCGAGTCATGAGATTGAGATAACCCTATAAAAAATAAATAAAAAATATAAATAAAAATAAAAAGATAATAGTAAGAAAATAGTAAGCGAACAGAGTGCAAAAGAACTAATAGTGAGGGACCAAATGCATCAATGTCCCCATTTTTTATATAACCTCATTATACGTGTAAGAAAACCTGACTTGTCGTTCATATAGTAACTACACAACACGAATTAGTCGGGTTATATTCAGAATGGTGGATAGCACCGAGTATCGATCAAGTTAGTGGCATAGCTCCGAGTATCGATCATATTACAAGGAAGATGCCATTATGAATGCCTTTCGGTGGGGAAGAAAGCATCTCTGAAGAGTACTCACCACCTCTTCTTGATTTCAGCTTGCATCATGTCTCTCTTCTTAATTATATTCAGAATGGTGCTCTTACGGTTGCAAGCTTGCATCAAGTTTGATGGTTTCCATTAAATAAGGTGGGCCAAAATGTTCCCAAGAATATAGTCATTTCTGTGGTCCTAGGTGGTCAAGTGAATTAATTCTCCACCAAGAGAATTCCCACCTTCATCCTTCATACAAAGGATCGATGTACTATCGTTGTTGGCATCAAACACAATCGACCACAAAAATAATAATTAATTATCATCCCCAATTCAATATATAACAGATCCAAAATATATATATCACTAGGTCAACAATTTTTATTTGAAAGATACCAATTTTTTTTCTTTTGTTTTTGTATTGATTCAATTAAATTTGGATTGGTTTAATCAAGTCAACTATATTATTAAAATCTTAATTGAACAATATTTATTATCGTTAAAATAAAAACCCAACCTGCTATGCTTAGAATCTTAAATTTTCCAACTCAATTAACCAATTTGAGTAGGTTTAACAACCATGCAAAAGATAATGATTCGTGGATAGCCAATGACATCTCTCACAAAAAGCACAAAAAAAAATAAAAAAAATCCACAACCTCTTCCTATGATACCTTTTTGGAACATTTTTTTTCAGATTTGGCGCAAGAATTTCTCCAGTAATATTTTCGTCAGGATCGGCATCACAAGTAGGCATTATTCTTCTTGTCTGTAGTGCACATTATGCTTATTATTCGTTATTTATATACCCATGAAAGCTTCTACATTTGAATTAGACGAGCCACGAGAGCTTAAGAGTGAAGGGCTATATGCTGCTCTTAGACCAAAGAAATGAATACATAAGATAGTGCAGAAAACTGAGAAACTGAGAATACCTTGAATGTTATATTAGCACATGGTTGGAGAGTCTGAGTCCCAAATGCAACATTACACACAGAATAAAAGACCGGACAGGTGAAAAACCAACATGACAAAACTCTAATGGCAGATTACTTTAGCTGTTACCTTTGAGTCGCAAAGTGAAAGCAAGCAAGCTTAAAAGAACTTCCTTCAGTCTGTCCTTAGACTGTGGATCAATCAAGTTTCCATTGCTGTCAAATTTTGCTGGAGGTGCAAATGCATTCAAGTGAAACTCGGGTTTGTTGATGAAATGAAGGTCAAGATAAATTCCAATTTGGCGAAGATGGTACTGTGCTAGCCCACCACCAAAACTTCCTCCGGTACTTACAATGGCAGCAGCTTTGTCAGCCCAGCAGTTTGGTGGTCTAGATGCCCAGTCAATTGCATTCTTCAAAGGTGCTAGCAAATGGGAGGAAAAAGTAACAGTAGATCAAAATCCTAATCGTTGAGTAAGATGAAATCATTCAATTCAACTTTCGTAGTCTGAAATAAAGCACTTTATGGCCAGTCCCGATGAGTAAAAATCCAAGCTCAACAGATTCCTATGAGCTCATATGCAGGTAAATGCTAGTCCCAAAAATTGTCGATACCATCTCATACACGTAGCGCACTGTGTGTGTTTATGTATGTATTCATGTACATGTACTAGTACAAAAAATGGAGAGAGAAGGGTACCGTACCGGTGACGGAATAATTGTACTCAGGCGAGGCAAAGAGGACACTATCAGCTTGAAGAATCTTCTGCCGGAAAGCTTCAACAACAGGTGGGAAATTACCATCAACTTCAAGATCAGTGTTTAGCATTGGCAGTGGTGAAATATCTATGTACTCAATCTCCATGCCATTCACTGAATCCTTACTTATCTGAATTGCTGCAAAAATATCAAAACCCCGCCTCAAAAATCAAACCAAGACTCCAAATTTGTACATGTAGACTGACAGACATGCAATGAGAAAAAGCTGGGGCTGTTTTAATTACCAGAACGAAGGAGGCCACGGTTGAAGGAGCCTTTACGTAGAGACCCGCAAAGGGCTACGACTTTGATCACTGGTTTGGATGCCACTGCTTCCATCTCTCTCTCTCTCGGTGTCTTTGCTTGGAAAGAGGGGAGAGGAGGTACAGATGATAAGATGCTGCTCTTGGATTGGATGCTACTTCACCTAGGAGATGTCAAGTCATGCCGCTAGCAAGATTTTGGCATCAATACTAGCTATTTTTAATTAAGTGATGGTAAATGGAGTGGTCTTCTAGAGATGTAAAAATAAAAATTAGGAAACAAAAATTATCAAAAACTTATTAAGAAAAAAAATCTATATTTTTAATTGAAATTCATTCAACAAAATCACTAATTATAGAAAAGCTTAAATACCACATGAAAGAATAAAATTAAGAATTTCAAAGAATTAAAATTTGTAATTTATTTCTATAATTGTTTAATTGTAATCTTATACACACACACACACACACTTTCTAATTGGTTGATTATAATTACACATCCTATAAATAAAGTTTTTTATTTTATCATATTGCAAAATTATCACTTAATTGATTTTTTCTTTTCCTTTTTTTATATATATATTTTTAAAATAAGTATTTATGGTGATTTTTTTTAATGTTCAATTTTTCACTTTTAAATTATTTCAAAAAGATTACCTATCTTTTTCTTATGTTATCATCACTCTAATTATTGATTGTATTTAAATGAAATTATGATTGCAAAAATAGAGATTATAATTCTCTATATTAATAAATATTGTTTAAAAAATAAAATGTTTGATTATCATTAGCATAAGGAGGTATTTAGGAATCTTCCCTAAGAATTAGTATAGCAATTAACAGCAAGGAAAATTGTAATTTGACTAAAATTTTAAAAACTGTACATTGATCAATCTTTATATTTTTTAAAAATTAATTAGAAAAAAAATTTAAAAAAATTATAAGTGCAAAAAAGTTACATAATAGTGATGTAGTTGTCGTGGTCATAAACTTAATTAAGGGGAGTTTTTTTTTTACTAATTAAGGAGGTATGTTCCTTTTTTATTTAAAATTCAAGGCTATTAAATTTCCTCGAATGCAGTATATCAATGTGGAAAATATACTTTTGGAATTATTCATGAAAAAAATTATTCTTGATTAACATACAAACCGGTTATAAGTTAGTGATCAATTATAGTGAATGGTTAATGGTGATGGAGCAATTGTTATGAAAGCGGTTTCTTAAAGTGATTTCAAGTGCTATGTAGAAATAAAACAATTTTTTTCTTTGATAAATCATAGAAATAATAAAATAAAACATTATGTAGATTCAAGTGATTGATTTTTTTTTTTATTGTGATATTGTTTGTATATATGTATATAAGATAGCTTGTGCTGTGCTACTAACCAAAATTTTATTTGAATGTATAAAAATTATGCAAGCATTACTATTCCTTTTCTATTTACAAGAAAACTTTTAATTCTAAAATAAGAATTTGATAAATACAAAGAAAGTTGTTGTTTTTAAATTTCAAAATGATAATATTTTTAATTGATCCAAGTCAATTCAAGTTAATCTATCAAACTCATGACTCGGGTTATGAATGCGATTGCTTTATTAATATAATTTTTCTAAAATATTTTTTCTTTATATGATAATAAATTAAAACATATGCTATCAAAATAGCAACCAAATAAAATTAACACAAAAAATGATGAAAAAACTTGTTTTTTTTTTAAATCCTGGTATTTAAAAGTTCACTGGACCCAATTAATCCGGTTAAACATGACCGACCAACTAAAAGGTAAAACTCTCTCGATAATGGTGTACTCTATTCACAAGGCTCAAATTCGAGACCTTGCTTAAAGGAAACATGTGTCAAATTACTTAAACCAACTAAAGTAAAAATTGAATGATATTTAATTGAAAAAATATATCTAAAAAATATTTTTAGTTAATTTAATATATTTTAATTAATTAATTTTAAATAAAATAAATTAAAATTAGATAAAAACAAAAATATGCAGCACGCCTAACAATAGGCCTAGTTAATAGGGCTTTTCAAGATGGTCCTTGTGCATGACCTTAATTAAAATACCTAGTGTTTGGTTTTTTTTAATTTTTTTTCTTATTTTTTTATTTTTTTAAAAATGAACAATATATCACATGCATAACCACTTATTAACCCCAACATCACTAAAAAATATAAAAATTAATCAAATAACAAAAATCTAAATTATATTAATTTATTTTTTCAAGCATGCTTATAAAAAAAAAAACTCCACTATTATAGAACTTTTTTTATTGACATGAAAATTAGTCATTTTGGTTATTGTAATGCTGTGAATCAACAATGTTCTTTTTCTTACATAATTTTTCAGCAACTTTTTTTTTCATCACTTAAACTAAAAACTAAAAAATGAATAAAATAAACATTTAAACCAATAGGAAATTTTTAAAAGCGACAAAAACCTTAAAAGAAGAAAAAGAAAATTAGGTGGACTGAAAAACATTTTTATATAAATTTGAGATTGGTTATGAATTTTTCCTTTATTTTACACTTTAGTTCTTTTTTATTGAATCTTTTTTTTAATAAAATTTTTAAAAATGGTCGTTAATTTGGTCATAATTGATAAAAAATAATTGCAAAATAATTTATTTAAAAAAAAACTTGGTTGAATTGGTAAAAATTATAACTTACCTAATCGTTTTAATATATTAGCACAAGAGTACTTGGTGTATCTATAAAAGGTGCATGACATTCAGCTTAACGTCTAGATTATACTGCAAAATTTGCCTATAAAAGGCATTTAATATTAGACTACACTTGCCGAAGATGCATGAGGTTGCACATAACTTCATGGATTAAATTGAAAAAAAAAAAGGCAAATAAAGGCACTTATATAAGCCTACTCTTGCCAAAGATGCAAACTATTCCATGAACTTTACGGATCACAAATAAAGGAAATTATCTTACATCAATATATATATATATATATATATATATATATATATATATATATATATATATAACACAACAGATACTGAAAGCAGAAAGCCTCAATTCTTTACATCAGCATCGAATCTCTCTGTTAACATCAAGCAGGATCGTACGTTACTCTCTATCTCTGTCTCTATCATTGTCTGGAGACATCAAATCGTGATCCACTCGTGAATTCTTAGATTATTGCTTTGTCTTTTCCATGATAAATATAATAGTGATTGGTTACTAAGTACCCCTGCCTTATGCTTAATTCAGCAACAAGAAACCTTCGTGGGTTCTTTATTTGTTTTTTAATCTTTTCTTTAAAGAACGCATCTTGATATAATAAACCCTGTTTCTGCCTTCTATTTTTCTTTGTCTGTGATGCGTTCTTCTGTTTTTTTCTTTGTTTTTTTTAGTGCCCATTTGGCTTCTCAAGGTGCTATTGAAATACTCAGTTCAGCATTTGTCTAGCTGGATTGAATTTTAGTGATCTTGTTTGTTTGTTTTGGATGGGAATTGGATGACCCTTCAATCTTTCTTTTGTTCTAATAAAGGAATTATCGTTGTGAAATGTGTGTTAGGAAATTGTCATTATTGTGGCAAATACCCCACTTCCACTTGGTAGATAGTGGAGCATAATTAGTGCCTCATTTTGTGGATCTTGTCTCACCATAAAATGCCTATAAAAGAGGCAATTATTTGAGAGCAAAGAGAGAGTGAAGAGAAGGTTGAGAGAGAGAACGTGAGAATAGAGAAAAAAGAGAGAGCTGCAATGGCAGCAGCCTTGCTGCCATTGCAGCAGATGTAATCTT
>Ga0307510_10006701_pt1 | contig 13730 bp, 7 predicted proteins | sample 12_EM_MG_FD_207224 | JGI IMG/M metagenome (GOLD analysis project Ga0307510, IMG submission 207224) | Populus trichocarpa ectomycorrhiza microbial communities from riparian zone in the Pacific Northwest, United States - 12_EM | ecosystem: Host-associated > Plants > Roots > Unclassified | place... | reverse complement strand
TTTACTTAGCTCTTGCCCAATTGGATTTAGGACCATGTTTTTGGATTAAATTATGTATCCTTGTTAATCCAATCAACTTCATGTATGATCTTCCAACAAGGATATTGCACATGTCAGGTGGTTTTTTCGTTTCTAAGAGAACTGCTTTCTTCTTTTATTTAACACACTGCCACACCGTCTCGCCTGCACCACAAAAAAACTGAAAGGGAAAACCACCCGCTTATTGTACTTCAACTTGCATATATAATAAATTGAAAGGGAAAACATTCATTGTATTGTTCATAAATTGCTATTCATACTCATTCATTGTACTCTTTGCTTATTATTATTATTATTTGCTTTGCTTTTGTTTTTGTTGTTTGCGAACGATTTGATAAAATAAAATTGTATAGAAGTTGATAGCAATTAGCTCAATGCTATGCATCAACTTTGTTCTGCAAAATCAATCAATATCAAGCTAGGACTCTAATATTTTTTTCAGTTTCTAGGTTTGAAATAGTAAAAATAATGATACTTTAAAATAACGAGAAAGAAAATTATTGGTTTGATACAATGAAACTCGTTTCTCCTCTGTGAACAAATGTGATCATTAGCTGTTTCTCTGTAGGGGACCATTAATTTGAACATTATTTTTTTCTTAAACCCTATAATTCCAAAACCTTTAGCCTACTCGGTCAGTTACCTTTCTTTTAGTGAGTTGTCATCCTTTTTCCATTACTTTTCCATTGGTTTGATTTATTGTTTTTTTTTAAATGGGAGTACTGTTTAGTTTCTTTTTTATATATAAAACTAGGACCAGATTCAACCTCTAGAATAGTGTAACGTGATTGATGTGGGACCCATATGTGCCATGTATTTTGGGACCAAGTTATGATTCAATCCCTCCAATTCTAGTATAACGTGCACGCATGGCATACGTGGGACCTATATATGCCATGTATTTGGGATAATTGTTTTTGATGTTGTACGCGTATGTGCCATGTATTTTGGATAATTGCTTTTGATGTCGCACGTGTACGTGTGGTGTTGGGTGGTTAAAGGAATCGTCATCCAGCTGTTTGATTCAGAATTGTTAAGAAACTTAGGTGTACTGATCTTATCAAATATTCCAAGGGTAAGAAATTGGTTGTGGCTAGATAAAGTATTTGCACTCCGAGCACACTATATATCTAATGTAAGCTGCATTGTATGGTCTCAATATGGTTTAAGAGTTTTGATGGGTTTCTAATCGATAGTTTGTTTATGGTTTAGGATGAAAATTTATTCATGTGAATAAATATGGCGTTTTGAATTTAGTATGGGCTCATGTGCCTAAATAATTTTTTATGAAAAAATTTCATGTAGGTGCATTGACATGGTTCACCTATATTGGAAGGCATAATGATTTTTCACAACTCGTGTGTTGTAGTGAAAATACTTCCAATTAAAATTGGTGAATATTCAGAATAATTATGAAAATTTTCTAGTCAATTCCTGATATTTAAATACCAGCCTACTTGCAAGTCCAACATTTTTTTTTTGTCTTTTTGGTTTTAAGCATTCAAAAACATGTAAGAAACTACAAACACACACATATACATTCTTTTTACTAGATTTTACTCACAACACTACAATTACACTTTTTACATATCACCAAAATTCAAAACAATTCAAACACACACACTTACAATTTAATTTGAAATTTAGGTTAAATAAAAATTTTCATTGTAGAGTTTGAGCAAAAATCACGATTCATGCTTCATCATACAAGAGTTATGACCATATGTCACCCCTCGAAGGGCGAGTTCATCATATAGATTACATGCTCATACATTTGTCATGCATGCACAGGGATGAAAGTAGGTTCCCTCACTCGAGGTCTATTATACTAGATTGAGAAAAGTGGGAAAATAAAGAATGGGGTTCGATAAGACTCTTTGTCAAAAGGAAATTGAGAGCATCAAATGTGAAGTAACTAAATTTGATCTGCTTGAACAAGTGCTGAACTTCAAGAGTGGAAAGGGATTCGTCTGCACAGCCTCTTGTGGAAGCACTGTCAGTCCATGTCCCACACAAGGAAAACATCATTGACTCTTTTTCTCAGCACTCCACCAGCAGTGGCCAAAACATTGAAGTGGCAATGCCTCTCATTTCAGTCAGGAACAACAACAACGCCTTCAGTCATCAATGAAAGATAATCTCCTTTCTGGTTCAACTGCACTATTAGTTGTTCACCACCTTCATGTCTTGCAATAGCACCTAATAGCTGCTAGCTTTTTGTGTCTGACATTCTTTGAAGTCACCGAACTCCATTTCTGTCCTGCAGCACAAGATGTTAATTTGAAAAACTTGAGTCTACCTTGAACTTCAATGTAGCAAAGCTCTCTCTACAGAGATTTGTTTGTGCACCTGTCTGCCAGTGGGGAATTCAAGAAGGAATGCAGTGGTTTTAGATCATCTATAATTTTCTCCTACCAATGTCAGCATGAAAACACAGAAGTAGAGAGAAGAGACATGCCTAGACTGAAAAACATGAAGAAGACCGAAACTTCAACAGAGCAGAACTCCCTCTATGGGTGCTAGTTTGCTACACCGTTCGGGAGGAATCAAAGAGGAAATAGAGGAGATTCATGGTCATCATTTTCTCCCCTAGTAGAGACAATGTGTGATTCCACGCATCGGCAGTGGTAGTGCTGCGCGCTACCATGATATCTAACAACCTTGAAAGGTTTCCACTAATCTTCAAACAACCACAACAAGCATAAAAGATTGGCATGAGATTGTGAGGATTGCTAAAAGAGTTGAACAAGCTATAATGATGGGAAAGATTGAAGGTTCTGTCATGGATTCCAGAACAACGAGATGAATCGGAAGATAACTCTGAAGGTGGAAAACCTTATTTATGTGATCTAGCCATGTCATTAATATGGTTATGGAATTTTGACATTTTGCATTTTTTTTTGGAATCACATCTCATCCTTTAATGGAACATGTCTTTTCGTTGTCTTCCTATTGTTTTGAAATCAAGAGATGCATCTTTCAAAGGGTATTTTGACAAAATATTTTGATGAGTGGAAAGAAGAAAAAGAAAAGAAAACGAAAAAAAAATAAGGTTTTTAGATGAGTGGATATTAAGTAAGTTAAGAATATAAGAAGACAAGTTTTCTTTACAAAGCTTACTATGCAAAACATTGAGGAGTTTTGCTTCGTAAGCATTGTAAAGAGGGGGCATCTGTTGTTACCCAATTTTTGACCCATATTTTTTATAAAATTTTCGAAAAAAATCCAAAAATAGCGAAAATCAACGAAAATTCAAAAAAATACATTTTTTAATATATTTGCATTGTTTTTAGCATTTTCAGCATCGTCTCAAAAGAATTTAAATTTTCAAAGATCTTTGGAACGCGTTCGACCTTTAACGCGTTATTTTTAAAATCACCAATTTTTCTCATTTGAGTCGATGTTGATAAGAAAAACCCAAGAAAGTAAGAAAAATCAAATTTACAAAAAAAGAAAGAAGTTGAGGGACCAAGTTTGGAAACCTAGCAATATTTTTTCATATAAATAGAAGTTTCAAACACACACAGGGGGGCAATTTTGCACAATTAAAAAAACACAAAAAACCCTAAGAATTGGAACCCTTTCTTCTCCCTCACTAAAGCCGCCGCCCACTCCCATTCTCTACCAAAAAAGAAGCCACCCCCCCTGCTTTTGATTTTCCTTCACCACAACAGCCGACCGAACACCAACCCTCACTATCTCCTTCTCCCCTCAGCCGAGCTGCCTCCCCTCACCAGACCATCCCTATTTTGCCTTTAACCAGACCTCCCCTCAACCAGTAGACCCAACGCCTGCACCCAACGTCCACCCGACACAGGTTCCCCTCCCACTCCAGCCTTCACCCAAACCTCCAGCAGCGGCAATTTCTGCCCACAGCTGATAGACCCAGCTTTATCTCCTTCAACCGACCTCTAGCAGCAGCCTACACACAGCGGCGCTCGTGGAAGCAACCCCATCGCCGGCTTTCACAGATCACCTCCCTTCCTCGGCCAGCCGTTCCTCAGCTTTTCCACCCGACAAACAAAGCCGGCCACCACCAGACCTACAACCTGACAGCTCCCTCCCAACCACCAAATCTGCCATCGGCAGAAGAAAAAAAAAACATAGAAGGAAAGAAGGACCGAGAGCAGATCTGTAAAGGAAAGAAAAATTAAAATCGACTGTTGTTTGTGCGTTTTTTATTTTGTTGTAGGTGACGGTGACCCTCACCGTCGGCGTAGGAAGATAGTGAAGAAGAAGACATTCCCAATCCACCGGTTTTGTTGGCTTCATCGGCGGCGGCGGCGCGTGGAACAAACGCGCCGCCACTGTCTTGCGGCTCCAGAAGTCTGCCTGACACTGTTCCGGTGGTGCAGAAGGTCTTCCCTGCAATTCCTGGAGTTTTAGAGGCTGTTTTGTAATTTTTAAAGTGTTTAATGTAATTTTTGTTTAGTTTTTGAATTTGTATAATTTGTAGTGTGTAAGAAAAAAAAAAGAAAGAAAAAAGGAAAAAATATAGTAAAAGTGTATGTGTGTGTTTGTATTTGTTTTATGGATGGTTTTTTTTTTGATAAAATTGCAAAGAATAAAGAAGAATTTAATATTTTGATTTGCTCACGGTAAAAGATTATGAACTTACACATAAGTCATATTTCTAATATCCGATGAAAATATAAATTTTTTAAAACTTCTTTAACACATTAAAGCCACGAAGCAGCTTACCTCAGGTAGGGTGCGTTAGGAGTGCTAATACCTTCCCTAACCACAACTAGTCCTTTACCCGTGAATCTCTGACAAGACCAGTACACCCGGGCTTCCTAGTAGTCCTCAATTAAATACTAGGTGGCGACTCCCAACGAATCAAATCAAACGAAAAGAAAAATCGCCAAACAAACGCCACGCGGGTGACGTGCGACAACGATTCTCTTTGCACTTAGTCAGTTAACTAGGTCACATCGAGACAATTCCTATACAATTTAATTTGAAATCTAGGTTAAATAAAAGAAGGGTCAGAAGTTTTCAAGTTTTACTTATTGGGCCAGGTTTAATATAAATGCTTAAGTTTTCCTAGGACCTGAACAATTTTACATATATGTGGACTTGTCTTTGAAGAGAGAGATGGAGAGCGAAAGAGTCCCACTAGACTGTTGTGATCTGAGGAGGTTTGTTGTTGGTGTATATTTTTTTGCATTTAGTAAAGACTTAATTTACTAGACAATAGAAACGCACATTTATAAACACTCAGGAGGGATAGACATCTTTTTCTTCTTTATTCATTTACAAACTACACACTTGACCGTTGTGATATGAGGAGGTTTGTTGTTGGTGTATAATGTTTTGCATTAAGTAAAGCGTTTTTAAATATTCTAAAAAAAGTATAGGGATTTATTGCGTAAAATCACATTATTGATTCCCTCACAAAACACTTTGTATTTATTGTTCATGGTCTTTTTCTTTTTTCATCCCAAATTCGACACCAATTTGAGTTAATTTATTAGGAAAGAGTAAGATTAATTATAAGACATGGGACTAAAGTGAAGGAGGTAAAGGAAATGACTAACTTTTTCAAATTTTATGCAAAATATTTATTGTGGACCTTATACTTTCTAAATTATATATATTAAGTCCCCTCAATTTTTAAAATTTCATAAAAAAATCATTTTCAATCTAAAACTTTATTTTTCTCATTTTTAGTCCCTGGTTCAAGAGAAGAGAAAGAAAGTCTCTAAATTTTGATAATAGAGAAAGAAAATCATCGTTGACACTGATTATAACCATTAAAATGGTCGATCTTGGTGTTAACAAGTTCCATTCGGTTAGGAGAGTTTAACTTGTGTGTTTTTTCACTTTCAAATTACCTAAAAAATAGATCTGAGCTTTGAAAGATTTTTGTTTTGGGTTGATTTTCAGTTTTTGATGAATTTAACAAGTTGTCTAGGATTTTTTTTCTAAGCGTTTTGGGTCAAAATGGGTTGAAAATCAAAATTTTCTCCATTTCACATTTCATTGTGGACTCGCAGTTTAAAAATTTTGTATTTTTTTAATTTTGGTCAGACGTGTTTTGAGGTGATTGCCTCTTTTTGGGACCAAATTAAAAGACAATGGATTCAAATCTATTGACCAAGGACACGATTGAAAGAATGAGAACCAAAGAGGAAAAATAGGTGAAAATAGGTGGTCCTTTCAAACTTTAGTCAAAAAGTACACTTTGGTCCTTATATTTTTTAAATTATAAGCTTTTAGTCTACATATTTTTTATACAATTTCATTTTGGCCCAAAACTTTATTTCTACTATTTTTTAGTCCTTTGTTTGAAAGATGAGAAAGAAAGTGGTCAAATTCTTGTCGTAAAGAGAAAGTTCTAGTTTACATTGCTTTTAACCACGAAAAATATTGATTTTAATGTCAGTTGCTTACACTCAATGAAGGGAGTGTATCCTAGGTGTTCTTTTATCTTAACTTTGACTAAGATGTTAGATTTGAGCTTGAAAAGTTATTTGATTTCAGGTTGATTTTGAGTTTTTTGTTGTATTTTTGGGTTTTTAGTCCATTTATAGGGTTATCAAGGTGTTTTGGGCATTTTATAGGTGTTTAGATCAAAATGGATTGAAAAATAGGTTTTTATATCAAAACACCATTGGCTCGGATTTCTCAACCACCATAATGGCAGGAATATATGGAAAAGTTGACGACGCATTGTTTTCTTCAGTAGGTGACTTATTGTCTGCTTAGTTTTTTTCAAAAAAATTAGGGTTGTCTGGCCTTTAATTAACAAATAAATAAAAAATTCAGCCCAAGCATGCGAGCTTAGGCTCAAAGGCGCATGCCCTCGGCCTTTTTTTCAACTTTAATAAATTTTTATCAAAGTTTTATAATGATTTTTGATAGAATATGATTCAATTTGCACTTATTTTATAGGTAAGATTTTATTTTTATTTTTTTATATTAGGAGAGATTCTTTATTTTTTGCCTTACTTAAATTTATTTCCCTTTAATTTTATTCAAACGCTCTCCTATGCGTATATTATTATTATTATTTAATTAAATAAAACATTTATTCCAAGAACAAAATATTATTAGATACAATAAAGTCAATACAATCAAGTTTATTATCCAAGTTTCGAGATTAAATGCCTAGAGCCACATCTATCTCTCAACTTTGCATTTTTTTTGGGTTAAATATCACTTGTTTTTTACTTGATTTTAGCAAAAAATTATTTTATTTTTTAAATATATGCAGCCTTGCATAATTTTTTTTTCTTTGATTTTATTCTAAGAAACAAAGTTATTAGACATAACTGGATACATGACCCATGTTGCGAGATCAAATATCTTGAACCACATCTAGCTCTCTATTTTTTTTTTTTTTTGTCTTTAGTTATCATTGATAGCTTTTTTAAAAAAAAATTAATGGCATAGATAATTATTTGACTAAATAAAGAATTTATTCAAACTAACAAAGTTATTAAACACAACTATGTATATGACCCTTATTATGAGCTCAAATATCTTGATCTATATCTTTCTGTTGATTTTTTAAGTTTAGTCTTTACTTATCATTAATATCTTTTTTATATTTATTGGCAAGAATAATTATTGATTTATTTAATTAGATATATGTATAAGCTTTTTATTTTTGTTTGTGATTTTTTTATGCTGAAAAAACACATTAAAAAAGTATGCATATTCATTGTTTTTGCTGAATAGTAAAATTATTTAATCTGCAGTGGAGCACATGTCAAATAGATAGAATAATAATTGAATGATGCAACTTTAAATATATTACATGTTTATTAATATATATGGAATTCTTACATGTCAATCTCTTGATCAATAATAGTTTACCATCTAATTAAAAATTAAAACATATATCTCATATCTTGTGTGCATCATATCAACACTCATTAAAAGGTTTTAGTGTCAACCTCATCTTAGATTGCTAATCAGCCACGAACTTGTCATCAGTGGAAACAATGGTCTTCTACTATATGTTATCATTAACCTTCATGGAGTTGCCAAGTCGTCTAGGCATGTATCTCATAGCTTGTAGTAAAAAGCTCATTGTTGCATGCTTAGTGTTCTTCTAAATGGATTCCTTTCGGTTTGTCTAATCAGATTGTGAAAAGAAAAGCATTGACATTATCAACAATGTTCGTTTTATAACCCATCTTCATGTGGTGAAATGCACTTTTGGGCTTCAAAATAGATGGTCTCGCAGTTAGTCTTGGTGGTGTGCATCTTTCCAACATTCATTCAAATGCAACTATGCAATAACATTTGTTGGGAGTCAAAGCCATGTTTAAGAGGGTAAACCGAGATGAAGATATGAAGATGTCCTTCACGTGCAACATTGTCCCACAGTTAGTCTTGGTGGTGTGCATCCTTCCGACATTCGTTTAAAAGTAGCCATGTGATAAAATTTTTTTGTCTATCATCAAAAGGCACTTGTCATCATACCTTTGATGGACTTCCTTGATTCACCATTTGATTATTTTTTTTTTTTTGCCAGCTGATCTGAATACTATTTGTTTTTTTTCTCAGGGTCCAGTGTATTACCCCTAAGTGGTCAGCTTTTCAAGGATGAGCAAGAAGTGTCAATGTCAGCTCTGTCAAGAATTTTGCAAACTCTATCAATGTTGTTCTTATTTGACAATATTTATTGTGCTAGAATCAACTCTCACATTTCAAAGATCATATATCTATTCAAGTCTAATTATTGAAATGAAATCAAAGAGATGTCTGTTTTTAAAAAGTATTTTTGAAAATCAATCTTGTTTGGTCAAAGACCCAACACACACCATTAAGTACATGTAGTCCTTTGACTATCTTGTATTTTGAAAACAGAAATTGACTTGTTGTACGATTAAAATAACTTTTCTATGGTTTTTTGTGTCCATTTTAATCTCTGATCTTGGGTACATTTTTTGATAGTACGTGATGAGGTGACCTTCCGTGAATTTCAAAAAATTAAAACTGGAGGCTTTATCAAGAAATGTTGTTTCTTCTGAGCACTTTTTTATCAGCATATATAACAACCAGTAACTTAATTCATGAAGCTATGAGTCTTATAGAAAGGCTCTTCAAGTTTTAAGAGTACCATTTATCGATTCAAATTGCTTACCTGATTAAAAAGGGCTTTTGAAAGCACGAAATGCAAGCCATGGTTCATGCCTATGAAATAAAGGAAAATTCACATGTTCAAAAGGTGTTTTGAGGGTTTCAAAGACCTAGGATCAACATCAACTATTCATCAGCTCTCTTTCTATTGTTGTCTTTATAAAGAAAATGACATATAACCATGTTAACCTCAACGATCAGAATTCTCTTAACATGGATCATAATACAAATCCAACTTTTGATTTGATGAATAATCAATCTAATCATTTGAAAATACTAGGGGCTTTATCATAGACACCAAAAAACATGTTTATAGCTTAGTGTTTTTTTTTCTGGTGTTGACTTTTGGCATTTGCTGTATCTGCTAAGACTCAACTCGCCTCTTGCTCACCAACTTCAGGACTCAATTCTTGAAATTTTTGTAACTATTCAATTGAATGGCCCAGGACCACACTATGATATTCACATCTCTTATCTGGATTATACCACCTAGCAAATGGTGGTTGCATGAGATTTCATGAAGTCAAGGCAATAAGTCCAAAATCTAACAGATGCTGGTAGATGAACTTGATTGGCAAAGGGATGTCACTCTTGACAAAGGAACTTGATGAGTTGTTGCTACAAAGAGACCTTAATGGATCATAAAACTAAGGTTCCCACTTAAGAGTCATCTTCTGATCATTGTTCTGGAATCCACGATAAGACCTTCAATATTTCCCATCTTGCTAGCTTGTTCAATTCTTTCGGCAATAATCACAACCTCTTGTCAATCTTCCAAGGTGGTTGTGGTTGTCTGGGGACTGTTGGAAACCTTTTAAGGTTGTTAGGTAATTTTGTCAACGCATGAAACCATGCAGCACTGCCACTACCGACGTATGGAATCACACGTTGTCTCTACTAGAGGAGAGCCTGATGAATCTGAAACTCCTCTATCTCCTCTTCAATTCCTCACTGACAGTGCAACAAACAGACACATGTAGAGGGAGTTCTGTTATGTTAAAGTTTTAATCTTCTTTTTATTTCTCAGTTCAAGTCTGTATCTTCTCCCTACTTCTATATTTTAATGTTGACACTAGTAAGAGAAAATTATAGATGATATGAAACTACTACATTTTTTCTTAGATTCCCCAGTAGTAAAGCCACCAACGGATCTTTATAGAGGGAGCTCTACTCTATTGAAGTTCAATGTATACTCTTGTTTTTTCAGACCCACATGTTGCATTGCTGGACTAAAATGGAGTTCATGATGGAAATGGCTAGAAAGAAGGCCCCAACTCATGGCATAGAAGGTTGACAGCTATTGGATGCTACTGGAAGGAGATGTAGACACCGTGAACAACTAACGATGTAGTTGAACAAGAAAGGAGGTTGTCTTTCTTTGATGACTGAAGGCGTTGTTCTTGTTGTTCATGACTGAAATGAAAAAGAGAATGTGCAGCTTCGATGTTGTGACCGCTGCTAGTGGAGTGCTGTGTAGAAGAGTTAATTATTTTTCCTTGTGTGGGACATAGACTAACAGTGTTTCCACAGGAGGTTGTGCAAACATTCCCTTTGTATTCTTGAAGCGCAACACTTGTTCAAGCAGATTTATGAGTCTAGCTATTTCACCTTTGATGCTTTCAATTTTCTTTTGATAATGAGCCTCTATCTGATCCCTTTCTTTATTTTCCATCTTTTTTTCGGTCCAGTGCAGTAAACCTCAGGTGGGGGAACCTATGTTTCAACCTTGGGGCAAGCATGATAAATGTATGTGCATGTTTTTATATGATGAACTCGCCCTTTAAGGGATGACACATGGTCATAACTCTTGCATGATGAAACAAGAATTTTGATTCTTGCTCGAACTCTACAACAGAAATTCCCTGAGTGACGGTCATTGTGTCACCTGTAAGTCCTGAATTCAAGATGATTCAAAAAGGGCTAGCTTTGATGCAAAACGATGTATAGCAAATATTTAAAATGAAATAAATATGCATGATAAGGGTTTCACGAGTCCTGGATGGTTTCACGAGTCTTACACAGGCTAAAGTCATTGGGGTACCGTTACTTCCCCACTTAACTTAAAGTTCATATAGCAAATATTTAAAATGAAATGAGTGGTGCGTGAAGGCACAAATCTATATCCAATATGTGCAGGATGACATGAATAAATATGCATGATAAAGGTGTAGAAATAAAATAAAAATTCATAATAAAAAAACACAACACGACAAACGTTTTTAGCAATTAACAAACAAAAGGCAAAGCTTAGTCCTAGAGTTCCCATATGGAGTCGTCATTCTGTCGTACCCGACATCGCGACAACCTTTAAAAATTCAAAATTTGGCGAAGAAAGAACATATTTTCTAGCATGTTGTTCTTGGGGGAAAATGTCTTGTTTAAGGAGTCGACACCTAGTATTATGATCACTAGGAACCCTAATTGATCAACAGAGATTCTATGATACAAGACTGATTATGCAAAAGAAAAGATGTTATCACTCCTTAAACGTCCTACCTAAAGTAGACTGTATTGCTAGTTTTGTCTTAAATTGCTAAGGATTTGTTATACTATGCTACCTATGGTATACTTGTAATATTCCTGACTCTGGCGTTAGTGAATATTCAACAATGGATACTTCCAACTTTGACATTGATAAATATTACGTAGCAAAAAACACGTAGGGTATTCCTGACTCTTTTGAAATTTCTCGTTTGGCCAGATATTAAAACAGAAGGGAATAAAATAAAGAAGATTGAGATGGCAAGGCCTGAGGCCCAGGCCCACCCTAGCCCCAATGTTTTTTTCTTTTTTCTTTTTTTTGAGGCCATGTCCAGCTCAGCCGGTACAGACTGGGCTAGATCCAGCAGCGCAGCCCGTTACTGGCCCATGCCAGTAACCGGCCCTTTTCTTTTTGTCAGGCGTGTGTGAACTGTTCACGCACGCCTGCTTCAGCAACTATGTAATGAAAATGCAAAACGGGGAAAACGAAAGCTTACCTGGTTTGCAGAGACTTTGAACAAGAACCTGCAGGTGCTGGGCGAAGCTTCTCTTTTCCGCTTCCTTTCTGCTCTTTGTCCCTTCTTTTTCTTGTTCTTCCTGTTTTCGTTTTCTCACGTTTTGTCTCTCTCTCGTCCCCTCTGTGTTTTTTCTGGTTTTCGTTCGTCCTCTCTCTGTTTTTGTTTTCTTTTTGCTTTTTCGTTCTCTCTATTCTTTTCTGGCTTTAGTTCCTCTGTTTCTGCTTCTTTTCTTTCGTTTTTTTCTCTCTGAAGTTAGTTCCTATCTATGCTCGTCCCCGTCTTCTATGTTTTTCTATTCGTCTTTGTTGTTTCCTCCTTTGACTTCTGTTTTTTATCTTGTTGCCCTGTGTTTTTCTGTTCGTCCCCTGGTTCTGTCGGTTTGCTCTCAGTCCCCCGGTCTACCTCTGTTTGCCTTAGTAATATATATGTAGTAGCATGAGGGGGAGTGTTGGTGTAAGGCTAGTAATATGTTTATTTAGTTTTCTTGTAAATATAGGTATCAATGTAAATAGAGCATCTACACACACTAATCAAGGAAATAACTCATCATACAATATTTTTACCCTAAAATTACTTGGTAACTGAAATGTACAAATGAATCAGCTAATATGTATATTGATGGTATCCATATAATATATTCTTTCTTGCTTACAGATAAAATACCAGGATATTGTGAAAAATGAAGAATGAACACACTATCTTGAAAATTTCCAAAACCATCTTTCAAGGTCTATATGAAGCAATAACCTCATAGTTCTCTCACTAACACATCTATCTTACTGTATATGGTAAGCACGAACATACAAAGATCCTGAACGTTAACTTAAACTACATCATCATCATAATCATCATCATCATCATCATCATCATCATCAATCAATCCTTCCCTAACATCTCCAGTAATGCCCCTTTGTCCCCCCTTACAAGGACCATAAGCCTTGCTACAAGCAAGATAATAAATGAAGTTAGCAAAACCCAAACTAGAAAGCAGCCAGTAATAGTAATCATAATGTCCTTTGTTGATGTTGCTTGAAACCCAACTCTCTTGATTTGCTTCACCAATAAACCCACGAACATTACTTACTATAAAACTGGCCACCAAGCTTGCAGCAGACAGTCCAATACTAAAAAGATTCGAGGCCACGCTAGACATGCTTTTAGGCAATTCAGTGTAGAAGAACTCATTCAGTCCAACACCATTCATAGCCTCAGAAAATCCAAGTAAGAAATAGAATGGCAATAACCACATTGCAGACATGTGCGTAACCGCGTCAGGAATATCTGAAATTCCTTCCCTGATTGCAATTTCTCGTCGCACCCTCTCTATAATTGCCAGTACTGCCATGGAAGCAGCCGAGACCAGAATCCCGATTCCTATTTTCTGTTTCAAGCCGAGACGTGTTGGTTTTCCCGTGATTTTTGATGCTAGAGGGATGATTACGCGATCGTAGAGAGCAATCCACATTGTTGCAGAGAGCAACAGAAATGCATAGAATGATCCAGCAGGAATTTCAAATTTCGAAGTGATATGTCGGTTCATAGTGGATGCCTGGAGTAATAGGAAAGAGTTTTGACAGACATTTACAGACACCAACA
>Ga0307510_10006700_pt1 | contig 13731 bp, 13 predicted proteins | sample 12_EM_MG_FD_207224 | JGI IMG/M metagenome (GOLD analysis project Ga0307510, IMG submission 207224) | Populus trichocarpa ectomycorrhiza microbial communities from riparian zone in the Pacific Northwest, United States - 12_EM | ecosystem: Host-associated > Plants > Roots > Unclassified | place... | reverse complement strand
TTATTTGCAAAAGTTGGCGGTAGTAAATTAGGACGATTTGCTGACTTAGGTATGTTATCCCTCCCCGGAGTTTTGGTTTTGGAGAAGTTTGCGCTGACGTCTATGGTTCGCAGGAGTGACTTTGATAACCTGGGTATTATGCACATTGGTGTTGCGGTGTTTGCTTAGCGGTAACTTATATTCCCCACACTCCGGGAGTATTCCTCTGCGGAGTGTGATCGAGTGTGGATGTTAGTGACAAAATGTTACTCGGTAAGGAACAGATTGATGACGTCCTGGGGCTCGATGACATCAGACACTACCGATGCGATTGATGGGGAGATAAAGGAGGCGACAGTGGCGGGGGAACTGTGGAATGGGGCCCCCGGTCGTGTAACGGAATGTGGGAGAGTTGATTCTGCTTTAGGCCCTTGTGGCAGTTAGTAGATGCCAAATATAACGAGTGATTTTCTGTGATACATGAATCTGTGTCTTTGATCTGTTTTTCTTCCATATTTCATTTTTTGCTTTTCTAGTTCCTAATAGGAAAGGGGTTTTCAAAGTAAAAAAAAGGTGTTAGAACTAAGGTAGAAGCTGGTGGGCGGCCATTGCAAATCGACCCCGCGCACTCGAGCTCTTCACAGCAGGTAGTATGTATGACCCTCATCAGAAGTATCCTTCCTTATAATCGTTTTTCCCCATAACTTCATAGAAGCACAATAACTGCTAATCTAATTTCTGATATACTCCCATTTTCGTTCAGCAGAGGATAAATTTCCAGGAAAAAAATAAGGGGGGAATGGGGAAAAAGACCCCGATTTTTAGTAGCCTGAGTAGGTTGTCGGAAGACACTAAATTTATCACTTCTGCGAATGATGGGGCGGGGAGCTCGAACAAAGGGCGGAAACTAATGAGCGAAAAAGATGGAGGGGGGCAAAGGTTCCCCTCCTTGTAACCCTGCCCATTCCTTGGAGTTCATTTAATATCATCATGCTCACGACCGCTCGCTGACCCTATTCCCGTACTTTCTACATTTGCTTGCGCTAGTCCATGTTCTCAGTTACCGCGTGAGGGTTATCAGACTATTCCGGCTGATCATACAGGGATATCTGCAAAAAACGGCGTGTGAACAGGGGAGAGGCGAAGGGATGGGGATGGAGTAGCAGTGTGAGTGTTGAAAAAAAGAGGAAGAAAGAGAAGGGTAGTGAGGTAGGAGAACCTAGCAGTTTTTTTTTTAGGCGGAGGTATTCTTGATGCTGAGCCTATCCCGAGGGACTGGGGGGTCGGGGTCTCCTGCGAGTGACCTTTCATGAACAGGTAATGGTACTTGAAGAATTCATTTTTTCTCTTCCCCCCTGTGCTTAGGATTTGGGGATTGATGGGTCTTGGAATATGGCGGTGCATCGTGGGTAGGTAGGTGAGGGAGTGTAGAGCAGTGAAGGGAACAAGTTGTTGGAATAGGCCTGGAGCGGTTGCGAATCAGATCTACCCCTCAGCGGAAGAGGAAATTAATGCTACGGTAGATAGGCACCAACTTTATCGGGATGAGTGCCATTACCCTCGCCCACCATCCCCAAGAGAGAAGAAAGCCGAGAAGAGAAGAAGAGAAGATAGAGTACTATAGCGAAAAACTCTCTTTTTTCGGGAAACGTAGTGGGAATAGTTTGAGCAAGAACCCGTTTCCTAACCCTCCGATTAGGCCACTCCACCACCAGTCTACCCACACCCACCTCCTCCGAGCACTAATAGGGATTTCCGAAATAGCCAATCAATTCGAGAATCCTAATAGTGATGCACGGCTCGTGCCCGGTAGGGAGCACTTTTTCGCAAAAGCGCGTTCTCAGCACTTTCCTGAAAGGAAATGTGGGTTTATTGCGACTTGGGTTACTCCGAGGATTGAGGTGGGGAGCGGTCGGGCGTGGACGTGGAAATGCCTCCTGTAAAAGTGTTTTTTTATGTGAGTGCAAAGATCCTTCCTGTGGGATTTGTGAGGGATTTGAGAGTTGGATTGGGCCCTGGAGATGCGGATTTGGTATATCATAATAAGCTGTCGGGAGGGTCTAAGTTATTGTGCTACCGGGAGTGCTCTTGTAGGTCACGTGGCATGGTAGGTTTTTTGTTCCGGGAGAGAGGGGAGCCTATTTGGATCTTAATCGATAGGGGACTGAGGGGAGGAATTGCTCTTGGGAATGCTGGTCTTGTAAGTGACTTCTAGGTTTTGTGGGTTGTGGGTGGGCGTTGGTGTCGGCCGATCCTGGTGGGGGCTCATGGATATAATATAAGATAAGGGCACAAGTGAATTCACTAGTTTCTTTTGCACTGGTGTCTCCTTCCTTCCTGCTACTCTACTCACAAACACCCTCGAATCCGTATCGTGATATAACATAATAGTATTACGGTAATTGGGAATACATATCCACAGCACCTAAGCCCAAGCTAGTCTATACAAGATACCCAAACCAATATTCACAACCGAACCCTGATATCCAATGCCATGCCAGGGCGACATCCAATTCTTCCAACGCTCCGTCCGAACCTAGCAGTGGGGGGCCACGTTGCCACTACCATAATCAGTCAGTGATTCTAACCCGTGGGGGAAGCAAAAAAAAAAAAAGTGGACTCACATCATCCGACAGCACTAATTGCAATCCCACCAGAAAGAGCTCCCGGACCATTGGACCCTACATCTGCTGGCACTTGCTCTGACACTCTGGCAGGGGCCAACTTTGTCCATCGCGGAATAGCTCGTCTGCTAGGATTTTCTTTGCCAAGCGAGCATTGCTCTCGGAGCTACTTGGTAGCCACGCTCGATAGCGCCTGCCTCTTGTTTTATCAAGCTCGCTAATGGGGTTTCGTTCCCGGGAAGAGCGGTCTGGGTGCGTTAATGCCATTCCTTTCCTTGATGATGAGAGAGGTGTCGCAAGTGAAGTGATTGTCGGGGCTAGTAGCGGTAAGAATTTTCTTTTTGTGCAGTGTCGTTTGGACTCGAGGCGGAATTGCGTCGTGCGGTTTTGGAGGGCTTATATTCTTCGGGAAATCGGGACTTTATGGATGCCATGTTTTTTTTAGTGTTTTTTATAGCTTTTTATATATATTCCCCTACTTTCGTTCCTTCTCTCCGATTCTCTTCTCTCTCTTTCTGTGAATATCAGGGGATGGCCTCCCACAATTTGAGCTGGTCGTCAGGCGCAAGTACCGGGGTTGATTCATCCGGCCCGTCAGCTCCCCGGGAGTCGGACCGTTGGAGTACGATACGAGAGAAATTAATGCGACAGCGTGGCCGATGGAGGGAAACTAGGGCTGATCGCCGCGAGGGCGCGGTGTAGCGGATAATTAAATTGGTGAGGTCGAGCACTGGGCGGGGGGCAGGTTAGCGGGCGATACTGTAACCCTAACCGTTGGGAAAATAGAGTTATTATACCCTGCCCGTAGTCCCTCCGACCCCACCCAACCCGTCTATGACATCGCGTCGATCTTCTCGTTGTTCGACCTGAATGCCATCCCTAAAACTGTCCTCATCCGGAACGCTGCAAACGCAATGAAGCAAGCAATGAGGAGGAAAACTAGGACGATAACGGCGATAACGTGGCTATCTTATGTTAGAACAAACCAGCTTCCTGTTCAAAAAATTAGCGAGATCTATCAAACTACAACGGAGGAAGGAAATTACCAAGGATAATGCCTCTGGGGGCAATACTTTGCTTGCATTAATACCAATCTAGATGGGGTGAATAGGACTAGTACTCGCAGTCGCTAATTAGTTGATTGTCGTCTTCGTTTACAAGAGCCCGATAAGAAATATAATAGTACTTACAAGCTCACAATCTCACACGCCACAGCCAGCGCTCGGGGTTCGGTCTCTCTCTTGACAGAAAATGAAAGCAGAGGATAGAAAAAAGTGGCAAAAAAGGTCACAGTAAAACTGCCAGCAGCGACTCGACGTTTCTCGCAGGATAACCCGGGAAAGAGAATACCGTGGGATATGGCTCTGTTATGTAGACAAACTCCCGGTAGTTGCCATGTCATGCGGCGCAGGTTAGACACGTTGACGTGAGAGAATCCACCCCTGCAGGAAGCCGTTCGATTGGATCGTGGGTCCCTCCTCTCGACGAATGTCGTTTCTGGAGGGGTCGGAGTATGTTATGGGAACTGCCAGAGTATCATAAGTTCAAATTGTTTGGGCGGAATGGGGTGAGAGTATTAGGTGCCCCTCTTTCTTTTTTCTGAGTGAAGTTTAAAATATTAGTGGACGAAGGGATGGGGCAATTGTGCCGGAAAGAGTTGTACCTGCAGCATGTGGCTTTCACTTGGGGTGAGTTCGAAGGTTTGTTTGGCCAGCAGGGTGAATTGAAGTTTTAGAGTACAAGCACATTGTACTGGTAGCGCGCTGGGATAGGGTGAGCGAAACGGTGAGAGTAACATGCGATAAGGAAACATCCTGACCAATTGATCACTGAATCTGGGAAACTTTAAGCGGGGGTGGATTTTAAAGCAAACTTGGGGTTGGGGTTATTGGCACCCCGGGCGGTGTTGTCTTGCGGAAGTTGGGCTGAAGGACCTCGCTACTATGAGGCTCTCGGGCACTGGTTGGGGAGGGGAGGTATGATAGCAGCAGATACTGTAGAAGCGCATCTCGGGTGGGGGCCAGAGGGCCGTCTAAAAGAGTTAATTTTGAGGGCTTACGGTTCCTGGCGCTGGGTCCCTGTCTTGTGTGGGTAATCTTCCCTTTTAATTCCTCGAAATAATTCATATCATACACGATTGTGTTTGGTTGGCGGTAAAAGTCGCCTTTTATCCGGAGTCTGAACCTCTTAAGACGCATATGGCGTTCCATTCATTAAGCCGGGATGTCCAAAACTTTGCCCAACCGACTACTCTCTCCAATCAACTCTACTAGCCTAATAACCCTCACCGCCTCTTCCGCTGGAACCGCAATACCCCCCTCCGCAATCTCGTCGTAAAACCTCCCATAATCACCCACTTCTGCGACTGTCCGTTCAACACTCCCGTCTTTCAACTCTAGCTTTCCAAAATGACTCTCCTCCTCAACTCCAAATCCTCTGGTCCCCGGCATTCTCCCGGCCTTCAACTGTGCCTCTTGGGTATCCAGGTTGTGTTTAATCCAACTGCCATCCAGGCCCCTGAGCACAAATCTTAATTGTGGTGTTTGACAGGACAGTGTGGAAGCTTCCACCCGCACCGTGAACGGCTTTTTGCGTTGGGAGGTGGAGGAGTAGTATAGTGTTGCCGTAAAGAAATCATCGACGAAGCCTTCCTGCCCCCAGGTTGCTGATGGGTTTATGCTGCAACCACGCTCGTCACGGACATCACCAAAGAGGCGCTGGGGCATACCGAAAAGGTGAACGACTTGATCTAAGAGGTGCACACCGAGGTCGAAGAGGGTACCATTTCCGGGGACCTGTGCGGACTTCCAAGGCTTGGAGGCGTCGGGGGTTGTATCAGGCTTATATCTATCGAAGTGCGTCTCAAGAGAAACGAGCTCCCCAACCTTCGGAAGCACTTTGGCAAGGGTAAGGAAGTCGGAGTCGAATCTTCTATCTTTACGTAGTGGCATTCTTTAGCTCTTGGAACTATAGGAGGTGGAAAGGGGCTTACTCTGATAAACGCTAATTCCAACTCCCTTCTCCTTCGCCAAGTTCATTAATTCCTCCGCGTCAACACTATTAATTGTAAACGGCTTCTCAACAACAATGTCCCTCCCGTTCTCGATCGCTTCCTTACAATACCGGAAGTGGGTGTCATTGCTCGTAGTTATAACAACGAGCTCGCATTCGCTGTCGGTCTCGTAAAACTCCTCCATGGACCTGTAGACTTTAACATCCGAATGATCTTTCGCGGCGTCATTCCCGGGCGTCGGATTTCGCTGAATGATTGCCGAGAGTGTTAGTTTCGAATTGTGCTGGATGAAGGGGATATGGAATATTTTGGCAGAGAATCCGTAGCCGATCACAGCAATTTTTCGGGGAGACATTGTTGGTGGTGAATGTGGTGATGGTGGGATGCGGGGTGAAGCGGGGTGTAAGTGAGGCTCGGATGAGGATGAGAGGTTTGGTCTTTGTACTGGGCCCGAAATTATGCAAACTTCTGCTCTGGGCGTGTGCACCGCCCTGAGTCGTATTGAAAGTAATTGTTTGAGGAGAGGTGGATTTGCGAATGCAAATTGGTACACTGTGGGAAGCCTTCTGCCGGCATCCGGCTTCCTTGAGGAGGGTTAGGGTTCAAATTATGTGAGGCTCAAGGGGCTGCTGGAGATGCTAACCGACGTCATATCCACGGGGGTCATAATTACGCGACCGGGGGTAGGTAGCCAGCGTTGCAACTGATGCCCTACCGTAAAAACTGGAATAATTGGACCTCACGCTAGTATGTTGACATAAGGTTGGGCGCACGGAAAGTCCCTAATTTGAAAGGAAATGAGTGTCTCAACACTGAAAACTGGGGTTCACTTCGCTGAGTCTCAAGGCTAGCTCTTGATATGACTGCGGTGGTTCGTAGAAAGAGGGAAAATTTAAACAAATGTATGAACCTTGGCGAGACATACCTTAAGTCAACATACTAGCGCGAAGTCCAATTATTCCAGTTTTTACGGTATCATACTCAACTCCTCATAGCTAATTCATCACCGACAAAACTCTCACTACCGGTACATTAATAGTCTAGGCTATTGAGCTCTGATTTGTTCTGCAGTCTAGCCCGGAGCATGCCTGAGAGGAAAAACACTGGTGAGTGGTGCACTTATTTGCTTCTATAGATTTTATTATTATTTTTATATCTATATTGTTATTATCATTTCGTATTGTCTTGAGTCGAGGTACATGCGTTGAAACGCTGGGTACCTACCCCCGGTCGCGTTATTATGACCCCCGTGGATATGATACATGTCCAACTTCAAGGTTACACAACTCAAGACGGGGAACGCTGCTCAGATAGGGACACTGGAAGGAGTATCATTTCATGTACTCGAGTGCACATGGAACTAGGCAGGCATGCAAATTTTGGTGTAAGGAGGCCACCTCGCCGATCCTTCTTTCACCATGAGGCCTGGTTGCGATACCGGATGGCGTTGGTTATTATGGTTTTTCTCGTCCCTCTCTTAACCCTTCTGATCGGTTTCTTGCTAGGTCTTCACGTTATTTTTTCTGGGTTTCGGATGGAGCACTCACAAATTCAACCTACCTCAATTCTATACGTGTTGAAATGTCTTCGCTCCGTGCTAGTAGTTGGCTCAAGCAGCTCTTCCTAGAGAGCGGCGTAAAAAATACCACCTAATCAACTGATATAGCACTTCTTTGCGATTTGAGCTCAACAGCTAACTCATATATCTACGGATAGAAAACAGAGAGCTACCCGGAACGATATTTTGCTACAGTACCCTCACGCCTCAGAATGTCGTATTCCGAGAGCAGTGCGTGGGTTGCAGCGGTGGTGCCGTAGGAGCTGGGGTAGCCGAACTTAACCCAAGAACCCCCCGCCCGTGATCCTAGAGGAGAAATCGCTAGGAAACTAGCTGTCACTTAAACCGAGACTAAACAGAAGGAAAAGTCCAAATACCCTTACCAGGAGAGCCAGTTCCAATATTATAGGTCGGTTATCCAGATGCTTGCCCAAGTCCCGGTGGAGATATGCATCTTTTTTTTTGGCTGGGTTATACTCCCCCCGGTCAAAAAGTCCGCATCCACCCTAAACCTCATAAACCCCCGTGCAACAAATTGATCCCAACTCAATGAATTTTAAAAGAGAAAAATATAATCGAAAGCTTATTTTGTTTCCTACTATAGACCTACCACTGGTGTTATTTAGAGATCCCATAATCGTAGAAATTGCCGAAGTTGTATCGTATAAGTGGTGCGGGCGAGAGGTTGTCACGGAGGTTTACTCGGTTCAGGGTGGGTGCGGACTTTTTGATCCAGGGAGTACCGTAATCCAAACGACCAGCATTCTAGGGTCAAGCCAATTCTAGGCTATCAGAAGTCTCCACCAACCCCCCCCCCTTGTTATCAAATCTTGTTGAGAAATAGCCCTCTGAGTTGAGGTACTACGCGAGATTTACCTGAGCTTCCTACTCACTATTGCTTACCGTATATGGAGCTGTGCGTGGAGGTGGGTATTCCACATGAATTGCGTTATCACGATAGTGTATACAGTACATATACCGTTCCTGTTCCCCTTAGCTAGCTAGCGAACTTAATGAACAATCTTCCGCTGCACAACTAAACAGTCCAATACTTGGCAAATATCGCTAATAAATTAAGGGTCGCAAGAGGCTTTAGCTGGCGAAACAGCTTTCCACTTGTAGTCGAGCGCCCGGCAGTCATGGAAGATCACTCGGTGAACTCATTCTCCTGGGACCTGACGGGATTTTCCCTGGGTGGCTGGGCTGGGGAGATTGCATGGGTGCGGGGTACCCGACCTGGGCATTTGGTGGAATACTCTGGGAAGGAGTTGTGGTGTTGAAAGGAGATGAGGGGATGGGAAATCCCTTCAACTTTGCTCGTAAAATATTATGGGCCGATATCGAACGGGGGTGTGGCTCGTTTGATCATTCTTAGTGAGTTAGGGTCGGAAAATTGAGGTATACCGGTATAAACTAGTGAAACTCGCTTATCCCTAGAACAGTAGGGAGGAATATACTCTAGTATCCAGGATTTTAGTACAGTGGGACACTGGCAGCCTAAGGAAGGAGAGAATACAGTAGTTTTTGAGGCCCGTTCGGGGAAGCAGGACGGGAAGAGTATTTAGGGATCAGGCTGAGCTTGCGTGGGTAGGGGGAAGTGTGGAGGCGCATGCTGAGTGCTGCTCTCGGGGGTCATACGCCATGTCAATCTGAATCTAAGCCAAGATGAAGAGGCCGGCTGCATAATGAGTTTTACTGGTCATAATGTGGCGATAATGGCATGTGGGCTAATTCCGGAGTTAAGACACTCCTTGGTGTATTGATTTTCCTTGGTGAGCAAGACAAACGCGTCTGTCCTTGCAACCTCATCTCTTCCGTAAGCTCGGACCGGAGGACAATGTCATATAAACATAACCTTCACAAAACCGTGCCCAGAGACTAATGCGAACCAGTCATCACTGTGCCTTAGTTAACAGCTATGGTAGCTTTGGCGTCGCTCCCCACTAATATTAGAAACGCTTGCACTTCACGGAGTACCCACCCGAAAACCTCTCGTCCAGTGCCTTTTTTTATTCCAAATGTACTCACCTTCACCCTTTCTCACAGCACAATGTCTATGAGAATGCGCCAAAATTTGGCAGTACATCAGCAAGCCTGTAGGGAACACGCAAGATGTTACAGAATTTTAAGTTTTACAAAGGAGTGGAGAAAACGTGATTTAAAGCGCAAAAGATCGGTTTCCAGGTGCTTTTTTGTATTGAGCCAATACGAAAATTTAAGTCACAATCACATTGGCCTAAACAACAACCATGAATAATAAACGTAGATTTGACCCCCTGGACTTCTAGAGATTTAAGTGTACAGTGATTGCCTCGCTGGCGGGGGGGCTCAGAGTGTTTTCAGGAGGTAGCGTTAGGGGTTATCGGTTTAGAGATGTCTATTTTTAGTTAGACTTAGTGTAAAACATTGTGCCGGAGGAAAGATTCTGAGCTATCATAGTACTGTATTTTCTGCTCTATGTCTAAACAACCCTCATGTCTATACTTTAGAATGGAGGAAAGGGGACAAAAGAGATTGTAAAAAGAGAGGTAAATGAATAACAGGGGTGGGTGAGATGATCTACAACAGGAGGGCAATAATAATAGAAAATGTAATGAAAATCTCGAGTCGCACCGGCAGGCCTCGCGGCTGCAGTAGCGCCACCACCCCCGCGTTGCCTTGCTGGGCAGCCCAGCAGAGTGGTGTTTGACCGTAGTTATCTGGTTTGTGGGGGTTGACGTCGTCCCGTTCGAGTAGCATTCTCACCACTCCCTCGTGCCCATTACAAGCAGCGCCAAAGAGCGGCGTTCGGCCGTAGTCATCTAGTTTGTCGGGGTTCACGTCGTTGCGCTCGAGCAGTATTTTCACCACTCCCTCATGCCCATTCCGGGCAGCATCAAAGAGTAGTGTTCGGCCGTAGTCATCTGGTTTGTCAGGATTGACGTGCTCCTGTTCGAGTAGCATTTTCACCACTCCCTCGTGCCCATTAAACGCGGCACTAAAGAGGGGTGCTTGGTCGTTGTTGTTAGGCTTGTCCGGGTCGACGTCGTCCCGTTCGAGTAGAATTTTCACCACTCCCTCGTGCCCATTCAGAGCGGCACCAAAGAGGGATGTTTGGTTGTCGTTGTCTGGCTTGTCCGGGTCGACGTCGTCCCGTTCGAGTAGCATTTTCACCACTTGCTCATGCCCGGCCAGGGCAGCGCGCCAGAGCGGTGTTCGGCCGTGGCTATCTGGTTTGTCGGGGTTCACGTCGTGACGCTCGAGGAGTATTATCACCACTCCCACCTGCCCATTCCGGGCCGCACAGCCGAGTGGTGTGAGGCCACTGTTATCTGGTTTGTCGGGGTTGACGTCGTCTCGTTCGAGTAGCATTTTCACCACTCCCTCGTGCCCATTCAACGCGGCACTAAAGAGGGGTGCTTGGTCGTTGTTGTTAGGCTTGTCCGGGTCGACGTCGTCCCGTTCGAGTAGAATTTTCACCACTCCCTCGCGCCCAGCCAGAGCAGCCCACCAGAGTGGTGTTTGGTCGTCGTTGTCGGGTTTATCGGGGTTGACGTCATCCCGTTCGAGTAGCATTTTCACCAATCCTTCGTGCCCATTCCAAGCAGCACCGAAGAGTGGTGTTTCGCCGTGGTTATCTGGTTTAGAGGGGTCGACGTCCTTCCGCTGGAGCAGAATTTCCACAACCCCCTGGCGCCCATTCTCGGTAGCGTGACGGAGCGGCGTGAAGCTGGCGTTATCCGGTTTGTCGGGATTAACGTCCTCCCGTTGGAGCAAAATTTCCACAACCCCCTCGTGGCCATTCTCGGCAGCGCAACTGAGCGGTGTTCGACCATTGCAATCCTGCTTGTCGGTATTAACGTCGTCCCGTTCGAGCAGTATTCTCACCACTCCCTCGTGCCCCTTCTCGGCAGCGCGGTGGAGCGGTGTTCGACCAGTGCGATCCTGCTTGTCGGGATTAACGTCCCGTTCGAGTAGTATTTTCACCACTCCCTCGCACCCATTCACAGCAGCCCACGAGAGTGGTGTTTGGTCGTACTGATCTGGTTTTCCGGGGTTCACGTCGTGCCGCTCGAGCAGTATTTTCACCACTCCCTCGTGCCCGCCCGAGGCAGCTGCAAAGAGCGGTGTGCGGCCATTGTTATCTGATTTATCGGGGCTGACGTCGGCTCGTGCGAGTAGTATCTTCACCACTCCTTCGTGCCCATACTCAGCAGCGCAAGAGAGCGGTGTTTGGTCGTCGTCGTCCGATTTGTCTGGGTGCACGTCGCCCCGTTCGAGTAGCATTTTCACCACTCCCTCGCGCCCATCCAGAGCAGCCCACCAGATTGGTGTTCGGCCGTAGTTTCCTGGTTTGTCGGGGCTGACGTCGTCGCGTCCGAGTAGTATTTTCACCACTCCCTCGTGCCCATGCCATGCAGCCCACATGAGAGGTGGGTTACCCAGACAGTCTTCTTGGTTGATATCACAACCTTCCACCTCCACCAAGTAGGCTACCATCTCAACGATGCCGAAGACTGATGCACAGTGTAGGCCGCTGAATAGGGTGGGTCCATCGGAATCCCCAAAATGCGAGTACGGATCTTGTGCTTCGAGAAGGATTTCGATTGATATGTGGTTATTGTAGTCGTCGAATAACTTTAGTGCAAGTAATTTCGCGCAATCTGAAAGGTCCCGTCTTGCATGTATTCCCCAATATAGAGAAGAATATTCGAGAAGGGGCGTACCCTGGAGATCGGGAGAGGGACCGGTCGAAAGAGCCTTGATTTGTCGGGAATTCAGATAACTTAGGCATGTTTCTGCTATTGTCGAGTGAGCTGTATCAAAAAGCTCGGGTTGAGCTCGGAGGTACTCGTGAAGGGTAAAGTGGATTAACCGGACAGTCGAAGCTTCCTTGTTAACGGCAACAAGTCCTTGACAACAGGCTAGCACTGTCCCTATTGAAGGGACATTATCGCTATTGAGATTCGGCGACCCTATCTCAACCGCTAGAGCGTGACACAATTCATCAGGCTCCAAGGGCCGCTCCGAGTGAGAGATCCACATCAAAGCGGCCATGCCAAGCCTCGCCTTCTCTCCCCCTTGTCCCTTTATCCGGCCCAACGTTGCACCGTAAGCACCCTCCAACCCCAAACCATCGGTCATTGAGCTGAGCTTTTGTCGCCTGTGATAGATTGTGGTTTCTTGCAGGATCGCATCGATGTTCAGCGAGACTAGAAGGAATCTAAAGCTCAGTTAGTGGATATCTTGAGGTAGCTTCGCTAGTGCTTCTACCCACATTTCCGAAATATCTTCAGGAATTTTCTTCAAGATGTCTGCCTCTAGAGTAGAGTCCATTGCATCCGGGATTGTGTCCTCGGCCAATCTGCTATGAAGATATGCAATGATATCATCTCTCTTGGGACTTATGGATACGCTTGTTACTCTTTCCGCAAGACGCCTTCCGATCTCGGGTAGAATGTGCGGCCTCCCAGTCATGAATACCCGAGTACCCGGAGACTTTTGTAGGATTTGATTTAACGAATCGAAAATTTTGACTCGATGTCCCGCAACACATTCATCCAGGGCGTCGATGCATATAAATGTGGGCTTTTTGGAAGAGGTACTCTGTAACATCTTCACAATATCAGAGAGTCGCGGTCCCCTCCCGCCAATGACATTCTCTTGGTCTTGGTATGCTCGTGATACTTCCTCCGGGATTTCCTGTCCGCAAACCAGCTGTTTCAACACGGAACCTAGCATGCTCGCGGGGGACTGCTCGTTTTGGACGGCAAAGTCGAAATAAAAACCCGCAATGGTGGCGTTCTGCCCTCTTGCCCAGTCACCCAAGTTGTCTATCACCAATGAGCTAACATCACCGCTTGTCAGTACTTGCCCTTTTTCTTCAATTCCTTAGTTTGCCCTTGTTACCTAATATAGGTTTTTCCAACCCCCGGATCTCCATAGCAGAACAAAACTGTGTTATCGGATTCGCCTCCCTCGCTGCCGGCGTACCAGCTTCTGAACTCTTCAGTCTGTAAAAGCCATTCCCCAACATTTTCGACCCGGCGGCCTTGGATATCGTGGTGCCGCAACTTGGGGTCTAGTGGGGATAGCCATGCGAGGATATTAGGTCGGCCATCGGTAACACTAAAGTTAATCTTTGTCGTGTTGAAAGAGCCGATATTATTACTGAATGATTGGGACATTTTTCGCTCTTCTCGGTTTAGGATATTGGAGACGATGGATGGAGGTACTTGAATACCTATATTCCTAAGGGCTGAAGAAAAGGGAGGCTTTTTGTGGAGCCTCATGGCTGCCTGAAGACCATCTAATCAATCGCCCTAAACATGTGGCAAAAATACCCTGGTTGCGTGGTACGGTACGAATACCGTAAAAACTCGATAGATCCACTAAAGTTCATCGACCTCGGATCACCCCGATCAGAGACAAAACACCCCGAGAAGGAATAGTGTTTTCCAGACTGGGTATAGGTTGGGGAGGCGAGCTTGCAGAATCTCATTTAACTTATATTCGCAATTTTATTAACCTACTCCTCTAAACCTATTGCGGTTTAGAAGGTGACTCATGCTAAGATC
>Ga0307510_10006699_pt1 | contig 13734 bp, 10 predicted proteins | sample 12_EM_MG_FD_207224 | JGI IMG/M metagenome (GOLD analysis project Ga0307510, IMG submission 207224) | Populus trichocarpa ectomycorrhiza microbial communities from riparian zone in the Pacific Northwest, United States - 12_EM | ecosystem: Host-associated > Plants > Roots > Unclassified | place... | reverse complement strand
ATAACTCCATATATCCATACCTAGATATCAAAACTCATTTATTTCCAAATTATATTGATGTCAATCATCCTGATATCATTTAACTTCCACTATTTTAGTGATATAGGTACCATCACAACCTTCCTAGAATCATTAACCTCCATAATTTGGAATGACTACTTAAATCGTAAAAATATTTATATCAACATAACCTTGTTGATATTTTCAGCTTCGATGATCCGGAAGAAAACACAAACTTGGTAATATTAATATCAACATAATTTTATTGATATCATTAGCCTTCAAAATCTAGTAGGCTAATCAAATATTTGTTTAATACCAATAACAATATTATCTTATTGATATCATTAGCCTTCCATATTTACGTAGATAATTAAGACCATTCAACATATAATCTCTTCTTTATATAAAGATGAATGTTGACGTTAATAATACTTTATTACCATCATTAACCTTTAAATCGTTAGAATAACTAATCAATTTCATATTTATAATTTTTTTATATTATTTTTCCTCAATAAAACTAGAAATAATTAATCTAGCTTATGGATAAATTTATTCACAGCTTCAATAATACACAAAACAATTTTCAAATCATAACTATTTAATTCTCTCTCTTATTCTTACCTGCCCGACGCCTTAATTAATCCTAACACTCTTACACCATGAGATCTCACCAAAATATCACTTTTCAATTTCTTCCATATATTAGCATTTATTCCTTACTTACGAACCACATTTAACCCCACATTTTCATAGGATCCCAAAATCATATTTTTATTTTCAGCGTATACAAATTAACACCATAATAACTAAACAAATAAAATCATCTTATTTAATTTTTCAATGATATTATTTTTAAATATTTTTGAAATTATGGTAATAGTTGTGATTCAAATTGCTTTTTACTTAAAAATACATCAAAATAATATTTTTTTTTATTTCAAAAAAATTATTTTTGATATCAACACATCAAAACAATAATATATATATATATATATATATATATATATATATATATTTTACCATGTTTTTAAACAAACCCCTAAAAAACCAATAAATCTCTTGTTGTTTTTTTTCAAACTTTGCAATCAAATTACAATTATAGCATAAACATCAATTTTGGTATCCATCTTGATTCTCACACGACAACTTTATATTCTTGCAAAATACAAAAAAAAAAAAAAAATTTAAACTATTATAAAAAGTTTTTTATATAAAAATATATTAGAATAAATTTTTTTTTAAAATTTTTTTTTAATATTAAAGTATTGTAACAATTCAAAAATATAAAAAAATTAATTAAAAATTAAAAAAACTTCAAAAACACATTGTAATTACAAACAGCCCAACAGGCTGCACAGTACAGCACAGCTCTGAGCACACTAAAGTGAACACCGATGGTCAATTTGGCGCCCAAATCCAAGAGCGCGTGAGACGCACCGCTCATTCCATCCCGATGTATATCCACATGCATACATAAAAGAGAAAGTGGGGTTTTTCGAAGAATCAAAGTTTGGGCAGAGGTATGGCGGACGCTCATCTCTTTAATAATATCTCTCTCGGAGGTCGTGGAGGCACCGTAAGTTCTCTTACCATCTCTCTCTTAACTAATAATCAAAACCATTTTGAAACCCTAGCTTGCTCGAACCCTGTCTCTTTTCTTTTGAATTTTCTTTCTTTCGATTCTGCTTTTTGAAACCCTAATTTTTATTCTATGCCTACTTTGCCTGTGTTCTAGGTTGGAAAATCAGGTGTTTAGATTGTGGTTCTTGAAACCCTAATTAGTTGCCTAATTCTTATTTGTTTCAGTATATGAACTAGGTATGAATAATTGTAACAATTAAGTGACAAAAATTAAAAAAAAAAGGTTTAGGGTTTAGGTTGGATTGGTTGCCGAGTAAAGTTAGGAGGGAGGCATCAAATAGTAGTTTTATAATAGCCATTTATTAAATTTATACCATAATTTAGTCAAGATGATACTTTGGCTACCTTGATTTGTTGTTCAGTTTCTAATCAGGTTTTCTGATTGTTGAGACCGGATGCATGGTTGTTTAGACATTTGTGGTTTCTTGTTGAGTTCATCGCATTGATGCCCTAATTTTTTGAAATGTCTTGTGAATTTTGGAGTCTATTGTTTTTTGTTTTTTGGGGAATGGAGATGCAAGATAAAGGAACAGAAATATATGAGATTCTCATTATCTAATGCAGAACCCTGGGCAGCTTAAGATATCTTCAGGGGGAATCCAATGGAAGAAACAAGGGGGTGGTAAGGCTGTTGAAGTTGATAGAACTGATATTGTTGGAGTGACATGGATGAAGGTCCCAAGGACAAATCAACTCAGTGTTCTAATCAAAGGTGGGCCCTGGTACAAGTTTACTGGATTTCGTGATCAGGTTTTTCTCCAATCTCCTTGTTATCTTATTTTAAAGTTGGAACTTGTTTGTGCATTTGTCTTCATGTTAGAGTTTGTGTATTCTATTTTAATGAAATCAATGTAATTCATGCCTATACTTTCTAACTTTGAACATTTTGATTCCCTTTATAACTTAGAATATCCCTTACTGCATGGCTTCTTGAACTTCTGTGTATATAGTTGGTGGGTATCTTAAATGATCACAATAGTCCAGTGCTTGTTAGTGATAGTTCATTAGTCTCCACTGTGCTGAAGTTTTCAGTGTTTTTTTTTCTTCTTATAAGTTTGATGTTTATAGTTTGCGACGCGTTTTCTTACTTTGTTCCATCCATTGCTGGCCATGTAGGACCTATCTACCTTGACCAATTTTTTCCAAAGCCATGGAATAACACCAGAAGAGAAGCAGCTTTCAGTCAGTGGCCGTAACTGGGGAGAAGTGGACTTAAATGGTGGGTGACTTTTTTTGACTTGCCTAGTTGCTGGACCCATTAGTTTTTTTTTTCTTTATTATTATTACCTTTGTTGTTTATGATAGAGGGGAGTTTCTTTAGTTGTACAACTCATTCTTTTATTCTCTCCTTGTTGTGCTGTTAACTCACACCTTCCTAATGTTTCTAGGAAATATGCTTACATTTTTGGTTGGATCGAAGCAAGCTTTCGAGGTATCTTTGGCAGATGTTTCACAAACACAAATGCAAGGGAAAAATGATGTCATCTTGGAGTTCCATGTGGATGATACTACTGGAGCAAATGAGGTGGGTCTATTGATGTTGTTTGTCCTTTCTGCAGTACAAGCCATATGGCTGCATTTCATGCATATGGGTCCACAACAGAGTTATCTGCAGAGGCACCTGTATTATGTTCTTGTTTTGTTCATTTCTGAATTGCATTAAGTAGCCAGTAGGAAATAATGGTTCTGCATTCATATTTTCTTGTTTAGGAGTGATGCTATCAATTTGTAATCATATTATGTTATGTTTACAGAAAGATTCATTGATGGAGCTAAGTTTTCACATACCTAATAACAATACGCAATATATTGGTGATGAAAATCATCCTCCTGCTCAGGTGAGTTTCTTCCTTTTTACCACTGTCTACTTGTGTCTGCCTTGTGTCTGCTGATTTCTTGTCAATTGATTTTGTGTTAGGTTTTCCGTGACCTAATTGTGCAAAGGGCAGATGTTGGTGCTGGAGGTGAAGAAGCTGTTGTTACATTTGAGGGTATCGCAATCCTCACACCAAGGTAGAAATTGTAGACCCCAACCCACACACATGCATACTCACTCATGTACTTCCATGCACAAACATAACTCATCCATGTCACATGCTGGTTCTTTAATGTGACTCTTTTCAATGAATTTATGACTTGTAAAACCATTTTTCAATTTAGGGGTCGGTACAGTGTTGAACTGCATTTGTCTTTCTTGCGGCTCCAAGGACAGGCTAATGATTTCAAAATTCAGTACAGCAGCGTTGTCCGCCTCTTTTTGCTTCCAAAGGTTTGCGTTTATTACCTCTCCACTTATATATGCATGTGTATATGTAATTTTATCATCTTCTCTCTATGCTATTCACGTAATGATTTCTTTAGGGTGTTGGTGTGATTTCAATCCTTTTCATGGCAAACTGATGACTAATGGAATCTCATGCAAACTTGAATTATTTTTTGTGCAGTTTAACCAGCCACACACCTTTGTTGTTGTGACTCTTGATCCACCAATCCGCAAAGGGCAAACTCTGTATCCACATATCGTGTTGCAGGTATTGTTGATTGTATTCCATTTGAACATCAGTGTTTTTTTTTTTTTTTTCATATGATTTGGCTACCATTCATTATTCTATTTTGTACAGTTCGACACTGACTTTGTAGTTCAAAGCAACTTGTCAATGAGTGAAGATCTTTTGTACACAAAGTACAAGGACAAGTTGGAACCATCCTATAAGGTAGTAACCTAGTTACATTCTGATGTGATTATGCTTCACGTGTTATTCATTTTCTTTTCTTCTTTTTTCAGAAGGTAATAGCATCTGTTGGGACATAGTTGATAAATTAATCTTAGGATAGAAGTTATATAAAATTTGTTTGTGCTGTGGATAAATAGGGGCTTATTCATGAAGTGTTCACCACTGTAATGCGTGGATTGTCTGCTGCCAAAGTTACTAGACCAGGAAAATTCCGTAGTTGTCAAGATGGTTATGCTGTGAAATCATCATTGAAAGCTGAAGATGGAGTCCTGTACCCACTCGAAAAGAGCTTCTTCTTCTTACCCAAACCCCCAACACTCATTCTTCATGAGGAGGTATAGTTCAGCAAACTATAATGTGTTCCTGATTTGTTCATTAACATGCATATGATATACTTCAATTGGATTTTGACATGTTTATTTTAATTCTTCTTCCTGTTTCTTCATACAAGATTGACTATGTGGAATTTGAGAGGCATGCTGCTGGTGGCTCAAATATGCATTACTTTGATCTTCTTATAAGACTTAAAACAGAACAAGAGCATCTTTTTCGGAACATCCAGAGGAACGAATATCATAATCTTTTTGACTTCATAAGGTTGGTTTGTTATCACCTAACAGTTTGAGTCTACTTTCCATTTTCAATGGCTTTACCTTTCATTTAACCATACAGTGGGAAGGGCTTGAAAATTATGAACCTGGGAGATATGCAAACCACAAAAGGAGTGGCTGCTGTTCTTCAGAATGATGATGATGATGCTGTTGATCCACATCTTGCACGCATTAGGAATGAAGCTGGTGATGATGAGAGTGATGACGAGGCAAGTTCTTTTATTTTCTTATAATTTTGTGCTGCATTTCCCACAAGCTTATGGCTGCTGAATTTTAATTGGTAGGGTTAATTTCATGTATATAGATAGCATTTTCTGCACCCCTCTTGTTTCCATTATATTTCCCACAGTTTTTTGTGTCTCCATCCTGTTTGAGATCTAATAGTCCTTTTGCATTTATGCAATGAAATCTAAGCATGGTGATGTTGCAGGATGAAGATTTTGTTGCTGGGAAGGATGATGGAGGTTCTCCTACAGATGACTCTGGAGATGGAGAATCTGATGCCAGTGAAAGTGGTGATGAGAAAGAGGCAAGCCATTCAATTCACTCTACCTGCATGCTCTATTGAAGAGAATTTGATATATGGTCATCTGTTTGAATGTATATATCCATTGAATGGCCCAATTGCAGAACCCGACAAAAAAGGATTTTAAAAGGGAGGCTTCATCTTCTAAGGCAACTACGAAGAGGAAAAGCAGAGATGGAGAGGAAAGCCAAAAGAAGAGAAAACCGAAAAAGAAGAAGGATCCTAATGCACCGAAGAGGTCGAAATCAGCTTACATGTTCTTCTCGCAAATGGAAAGGGAGGTGGGTTAATTGCTGTGCCATTGTAATTTCTGATTAGGATTTGTTCATTGCTTGTTATGGGTATGCTAACTATATTATTGTGATTGACAAAAGAATGTGAGGAAGAGTATGCTAACTATATTATTGTGATTGACAAAAGAATGTGAGGAAGAGTAACCCAGGAATTGTGTTCGGGGAGATTGCAAAAGCACTTGCAGACAAGTGGAATGCTATGTCAGGTCTGCATTCTTTTCAGTTCACTAATTTGTGGCGATTCCGTTATCTTTTACTACAAGAATATTTCACCATTTGGTTTTTACCTGTTTGAATGCAGCGGAGGAGAAGGAACCGTACGAAGAAATGGCTCGAAATGATAAAAAGCGGTATAAATTACAAGTCAATGACTACAAGAACCCACAACCAATGATGGTAGACTCTGAAAACGAGTCTGACAGTTGAATAGATAGAAGCCCTATGTTCTAAGACTTGTCATATATCTTAGGGCTTGGTCGGTGCTTTACCCGTCTTTATACAATTTTAGTGAAATCTAACTCTCAATTCTGTGTTTCCAAGGTGCCTTGTTTATTGCAGCTCGTTGCATTAAAGCAAATAGTGGTCTGTTGCGGAGCAACTCATTAGAGATGGCAGGAACTGGATTTTGCTCCATAAATATCTAAATCCATTTCTCGCTTCTGAGTTCAGCCCAGTTGGATAGGGTTAGAGGAGTTGTTTCTACACCCGGCAAGTATATCCATTGGGTACCTTATGTTTTTTTTTTTTAAAAAAAAAAAACCACTAAAATCTAAACTTAGACAATAAAATATATATTCATTTAGAACTTCGAATTCATGTGTAAAATATTGTTTAAACTTCGAATTCATGTGTAAAACTACAAAATTCCTTTTATGAATTATGAGATCAAAGTTCATATATTATATTGAAAAACAAAATTAGAACTCCACAAAATAAAAAAGGAAAGAAAGAAAATAGGTTAAAAAAGACTTGATGGGAGTTGGAGAAAATTGATTTGATCAACTTGGATGACATTAGAAATTCAAGTCTTATTCATGCTCTTAAAGTCTTTGATTGAAAGAAATGAAATGCACAAAGAAGTGAGAATTATTTTGTTTTCACTAGGAGAACAAAAATAAGAGTCTTTCACATGGAGGGAGGGGAGAATAAAAGCAATGATTGAGAATATAGTTTTGAGATCTGACTTAGTTATTACTAGGTTGTTAGATTAATTTACATGTAATTTGATTAACTAGGGTTACTTATTTTGTTCAAAATTATATTGTTTGTTTTTTTATTAAAAAATTCCTTAAAATTGTCATTGTTGGATTTCACCTGTAATTAGTTAGGTCAATCAAATTACATGTTAACTTAGCGAGTAATTTGAATTTAGTTAGGTTAATACTTTTAGGATTTTTGCATATTTTATTTTAGTTTCAATCAAGAAAAACAAATGATGAAGAGAAAAATATTAGAAAGAAAATGAGAAAAAATAAATAATGTATGAGAGTTAGGATATTCTTGACCCATTTTGTCTTAATCTAATTATACACTTAGAATTTTTCTTAAATCAAGCCAAAAACCCTAAGTAAGGTGTTGCCCTAAAGTTTTCCTATAAATTCATCAATTATACAAAATAAGGAAAACACACCTAAGAATACATTAAAAAAATAATAAAAATAAATAACACTCATCCTTCCATCTTTCTAAAAAATTCCAGCCACCCAAACACCTAAGAAAAACCACAAAACCACTTTTAACCCTCAAATAAATACCTTTAAATTAGTCTTCTATTATTATTATTATTTTTTTTTCTCGCAAGATAAACTATACAAAGTCTAATATATATAAAAAAAACCTATTAAGCTTTAAGGTTGTAAAATCAAAGTTTGTAGATATATAAATATTAGACCAGTGAACAATGCTATTTAGTTTATCTTAACAAGGCATGTTAAATATAAGACTGTTTTTAAAGAAAGCCTAGAATTCATACAAATTTTAATCTATAAACATGCAAAAACATAATTATTGCAAACATGCTTTCAACACAAAAATAATAATAGAATACTAGCATATATAATAAACATATATTAAAACTCGCAATTGATATAAAATAAATTAAAAACCAAGAATTATTTAAAATTAATTTATCATTCATCCATAATTTATTTAATAAAAACAAATTTCTAACAATTAATTTACAATTGTACAAGACTTAAACTCCTTTGTTTAATTTTGTTCTTTTTTTAATCATCATTTCACTCCTCATTTTTATTTCATTTTGATTTTTTTTGAAACATGACTTGAATAGAGGGTAAAAATAGGTAATGATACATTGTACAAGAAATACATGTGTTAGACATATTTCAAGGAAACCATAAGCAATTCATACCAATTTATTTTATAAGGTTTGATATTCTCATTCTCGAAATAAAACAAAGATATTTAATCTCGTAAAACATGATACTTACTCGGTTGTCTTTGCTAAATTTATTTATCAAAATAATTTTTTATTTAATCAAACAATAATAGAAATAAACACACACATTAAATTGATTAAATAAAATAAAATGAAAAAAAATATTATACATGGCTGTGCATATTAGAAATATTATATGAAAATAAGTTTTTTTTTTCAAATATAAAGTTCATCTATACAAAAGAAAAAAAAATATAGATGAATAAGAAAAACACCTAAAAAATTAAATGCATTGCCAAAAAATAACTATAATTAAAAAGAGGCTCTCTAAACAAAATAAAACAGAGAAATGATATTAAGCTAGATATATTGAAAAAAAACACATAAAAATAAGATTTAATTAAAAAAAAAAAGAAAAGGCCAGGCGCTGCTGACCCTAGCAACTAAGGTCAGCCTATCTAGCCCCATTTGGTTAAGGCCTGCTTTATTGGGCCTTTATTTGTTTTTTGCTACACCTGGGGTGGACGATATTTTTTTACCCAAAACACATATAAAACACTTTAAAAACCATGATAAACCTATCTATGACCTTAAAAATCCATTTCAAAAACTGAAATCAATCCAAAACAAAAAATCAAACCAAGCTTAGAATTTTTTTTTTCTCATGAACTTTAAAGGTGAAAAAACACCTAATATGAACTCTCTTCATTAAATGGAACCGTTTGACACAAACATCAACTGTTTTGGTTACCTAAATCGATGTTAACGATATTTCTCTCTCTATAATACTGGAATCCAATGACCTCTCTCTTTCCTCTCTCAACAAGGGATTAAAGATAACAAAAATAAACTTTTGTACCAAAATTGAATTGGAAAAATATTGAGGTATACTAAAATTATATAATTTGTGTAATTGTTAAAGTTCGAGGACCAAAATGTATATTTTCTGAAACTTCTGGCACACCATCCATGTTTGACGCCTGTTTCATTCTGGTCCCCTTTCTTTCATTGACTAAGAAATCAGTAGCAATTGACCTTGAATTAAGGTGAAATCATACAAAATAAAACTTTGAGGACCAAAATGAATTCTTAAAAAATGCACAGTGTCATTGATAGTAAATTGTGAGAGGATGCACAGTGTCGGCTCCACTGTGCAATGCCCATGCGTTTTAGATTGTAAGTAACTAGTTATGAATTTTTTGGCAGGCCCACACGACTAAGCCCTTATTTATTCTGCACTTAGGGTGGACAATATGTTGTCCATCCTAATTTTTTTGAAAATAAAGGCAACGTGTCGTCTGATCTTACCCAAAAAATTAGGTCCTAAGTTGTTTTTACCCAAAAACTCGTTTTCAACTCATTTTGATTCAAAATACCTATAAAACATCTTAAGAACAATGATAAACCTATTCATGGCCTAAAAAAAACTAAAAACCGTTTTAAAAACCGAAATCAACCTAAAACAAAAAATTAACTCGAGATCAGATTTGTTTTTTTTCCATGAAATTTAAAGGTAAAAAAAACACCTAATATGAATTTTCTTCATCAAAAGGAATCATTTGATATAAATATTGTCTGTTTTGGTGATCTAAATCGATATCAACGACATGTTTCTCTCTCTACCACTAGAATATGTGCGATCTCTCTCTCTCCTCTCTTAACTAGGAACTAAAAAATAACAAAAATGAACTTTTATACCAAAATGATTTTGATAAATATTGAGGTACCAAAATTGTATAATTTGTATTATTTTTAAATTTGAGGACCAAAGTGTTTCTTTTTCGATACTTACGGCATGTCATCCAGGTTTGATGTTTTTTTATTTGTTTATATTTAGGTCCTTTTTTTTTTCAATTCCACCATTTCATAAGAAATCAAAATCAATTGGTATTTTAATTAAAACTAAATCGCCGGAAAAAAAGTTTAAAAATCAAATAAAAAAATAAATTTTTTTGCATAATTCATTTACAGTAATGTATAAAAGAATAAACAATAAGACCATATTAAGTGAAAAAACCATGCCTTTTAATTTTATTGATGGTCACGTTCTGTCTCTGTCTCTCTCTCTCTCTCTCTCTTTCTCCCTATTGATGCATGTTTCTCCATTTAAAAACAACATCTAGACGACAGACATAGACAACGCAGCGTAGCGCTTACATAATCAAGAAAAAATAAAATCAGCCAGAAATTAAACAGAAGGGAATTAATTAAATCCATCCATTTTTCACTTCCAGACAGATCTAAAAGGCACGAACAAGCAGCAGCAGCATCATCATTAAAAGATAAATAAATAAATAAATTAAAAAACAACAAGAAAAGCAACGTTAAAATTGTTCTCATTCACATGTCCTTGGTGGTTAAGTTGAAGGTTCCACAGGTGGTAGGAAATTATTTTCTTAACATTTTCTACCCGATTTGCAATCAAGTGCCCCAGCAAAGAGTGTCATTCTTGTAGCAAGGGAACCGGGTTTGGCTGTGATCATGAACTTCTTATGAGGTCTCTTGGTTCTAGGTTTGCCTGATTCAATGAAGAAGGCTCCATTCATCATTAGATCATTCTCTGATCTCCATGTCCATGTTTTCCATTCAGATTCCGTCGCATAGTCCCTCTTCGTCACCTGCGCATATTGCATGCCGTGAGGTTACATGATATCAATATTAAAATCGAAACTGTATAATTAGTTAATATTTACCTGTTTCAGATGAAGTTCAGGTGGTGCGATGAAGCGGTTACCCTGGCTGATAATGGTAGGGTGTTTGCTACCACCAATAGCATACATGCGCCAGTGAGTGTAGTCATTGTTAACAACGTGGAAGAAACCCCATCGGCATCTTGGCATTCTCTGTACCAGTCCCTGACCAAAATGGTTGAACGCAACCGTGACTTGCATAAGCTCATCGCCTGAGAAGCTGTCACTTGCACCCAACAAGATGGCCTGCATGCATGCACTCGCGCATCAGTTTCAATATCATGAAATCATCACATGATCTACATTGATTGATTAATTAAAAAGATCATCATCGATAGTTAGCTTACATCGTTGTGGTGGGTGAAGTGGGAATTTGAAATGGTTATTGCTGTGGATCCCATAATTGCATCAATGAGACCATCGGTGCAGCGAGACATGGAAACGTGATCGATCCAAATATTGCTGGATCCGAAGATGGAAATTCCATCCCCATCACTGTTGGTCCTGATCCCATAGTGCTCCACAGAATCCCTAATATTGCCACCGCTAGTAGCAACAATGTGATGGATCCGAATTCCATGAATGATTACGTTCTGGATGAATTGTATTGTGATTCCAGCACCATAAGCAATGTGTATATGGTGTCCACGCCCATCAATCGTCTTATGGCTAGTCATAATCAGCTCTTTCGACAACCTAATGTTCATGTTCTTTGAAAATATGATCCACAATGGCCCCTTTTGGATCACAGCATGTCGCAAAGTCCCTGGTTTTGGGTTCATGACATCGTCGTCCGAATTTTCAGTAACCACATATACCCTTCCTTTCAATCCTCCAGTTGCCCTACGCCCAAAACCAAGTGCACATTTTGCCAGACGCTTACGGTTTCTTGCCCAGTTCCTCCTGCACCTCCAGCACTTGTCAATTGGGTTCGTCACCTTGCATGGACCTAGGTATTTTTTCTTTCCTTGCTTCAGGTTCCTTCTAGTGCTATTTGCGTGCAGTTCAAAGCCAGCATCATTACGATCATCATCGAAGTCCACAAGAGTGCTGTTTGCGCTCCCAAAATCATCAACAATGTCTGGTTTTAAACTGCTGTTTCTTGCAAGAGCGTATCTGCATGCCCCAATGAAAAAAATTGTAACAATCAGCTTTATATAATATCATATCGATCAAGTTCCTATATATATATATGGTGTGCGCGTGTGTCCAAAAAAAAACATAGAAAGAGAGAAATGTCATGGCATTGTGTGATATTAATTATCAATGAAATGGAGAAAAGGATGTCGAGGAATATTGATCACTTGTTAACTTCAAAGTTAAAATCATCGGTTGCATCTTCCGGGTTGGGTATGTAGGAGTTCAAGGTCACTTTCTTTGCTTCCTCTGCTCGTTTTTGCCACACTTCGTCGAAGAAGGCAATGTCTGCCAACAGCCCAGGAATCAATGTCGCAAGAGTAATAGCAAAGATCAGCTTGGCCTTACCCACTGCCATTTTGCTTTGTATGTATAGTTGAAAATTAACAGGTTATGACCGAAAGTGGTATTGGACCTAGGTCCGTAATAGGCGAAGGTCTACGGTTGAACCGGATGGCGCGGTGGGCTCGCAAGTTCTTGTATGGGTTCAGACCGAACTAGACCAGAAAAAATGGAACCTAGGTGAATCTTTAAGCTATCTTCATGTCTTGGTTTTGGCTTTATGAATAGAACACTTAAGTTTGAGGTTGTGGGCATGCTTAAATACTACCCAAAAAGACGTTGGGCATCTAAAATTAGAAGCGTAGAGAATGGAAAACCACATTCTAAAAACGGTTGACAGAGCGGCAGAACAACAAAAATTAACCACCAAGGAGAATTAATGGTCTTAAATCACACCCCTAATTAATGCCACCATTCAAGCAATCTTCTTTTCATCTCTTTTTTTACTCCTTTTTTCCCCTTTATTAGTATATTTTGATCAGATCATATATTACAATCTCCTTATAAGTTGCTCGAGCTAGTTAATAGAGAAACAATCTGCATCCCCGGCTCCTTAACACATCCATCCTGTAAACACGTCTTAATTACACACACATTGAGCACGGATCGATTAATTAGTTATAGTACTGCATTCTGCATTCTCTAGCTATATATAGCCGTAGCATTTGTTATGAGCTACGACCATAGGAATTCTAGCTAACATATATATTCGCCATGCATGCATCGATAGCCTTTAAGAAATCATGTTATTTATCAGCTAGCTAATCCATATACATATGCAATGCTTGATAACTACATTCTTGTGCGTGCATGTCTTTTGTTTAGAAATTAAGCTGCGACCTGCTGCCTTGACACTAATTCTGCGTCAAATATGAAAGTCTCTGTAGTGACCCAGAAGACAATTCAGATACATGGAGGTCCATTTCAGAGTCTAGCATGGTTGCAAAAGGAGAGGGACTTGGTCACTTAAGCCACTTAAATTATTGACTCAAGGTCTAAGAGAAGTAAAAGCATGACAAGGGTTCAGCATATAGAATCTATATAGGAGATGTAACAGCCCAGCTTTAGCAGAAATTAAGCTAAGCACAGCGTAAGCGGCATTGGCACTTCTCAAGGAGGAAAAGCAAGCAAACGTACTAAGCTTTACCTATCAGTTAGTTTCTCTGATGATTGCTTTAGGAAAAGGTTAACGCAGCCCCTTTCGATAAAGCTATACCAGTCCACAAAACAAGGACAGCACTAGGCAATATAAACATATATGTCTGGAGAGATTTTTCAATTCATTTTGCGTTGTAATTTATACAATATAATTAATGTTAATCTGCCTTAATTATTTCTAAATACATATAATATAT
>Ga0307510_10006698_pt1 | contig 13735 bp, 8 predicted proteins | sample 12_EM_MG_FD_207224 | JGI IMG/M metagenome (GOLD analysis project Ga0307510, IMG submission 207224) | Populus trichocarpa ectomycorrhiza microbial communities from riparian zone in the Pacific Northwest, United States - 12_EM | ecosystem: Host-associated > Plants > Roots > Unclassified | place... | reverse complement strand
TACTATCTCGTATTGTATTGTATGGTACGGTAGGCTATGTGTGAGGACTACATGAACAATGCATATAGACGAGTGACAGTCTGTGACGACGTTATAAAACAACCTACTGTAGGGCCGGAAGATAACTAAGTTAGTAGCTTGGAGGTAATAGTGTTTTAATGCGGTAGTGAGTATGAATATTCAGGACTATACCTCATTCTTGCACCTGGAATTCTAGTATGGTAGTTTTTTATGTTTGGGACATTATACTAAGAGTGCAGCCCATGTGGTAGTTTCTTTCGGAGCTGTTCACTAGAGATTGGCTCGGCCCCGTCTAGTTGGTTCAGTGGCAAAAAAACACTGGATCCTGGATTGTCGTGAGCCGCGATGGAACACTATTCACCAACATATTCGGCGGTTCCTCTGGCCACCACATAGATCAAGGATAGAACGGGATTTGGTTTGATGAACTTACACCTCGATCGTTGGAGAGGTGGGGTAGATTGTGATAAAAATAACAGCCGGCAATGGTGCTCCAGCCCTGCGCTCTGCAAGTACTGTTTGGCTGCTTTGGTGAATATTAGAAAACACGGTTTCTATTTTCATAGAACCTGGTACCACGTTCAGGGAATAGCTTTCAGGTCTCTATTTACAGAACGAAGGATATACTCGAGGTATTGGGTGCGGTGAGATTTGAGGGTTTCGATTGATTAATTCGTGAGACTTGATACGCCGTAACGAAACGAGTATGGTTGCCCGTACCTTGCGACATTCAACAGTTACCCCAATTACCCTTTGCTTGCCTTTCTTCTTGGGAAGGGAATATTGGATTCCCAGCCAAGCCGCGGGTTTGCCACCTATGCGGGGGTTTGGCTATGGATCTGCTAGCACAGGCCCTATCATGTTGGTCTGATCGGGAATGGCCATCGGGTTGGGCGTGGCCGCGTGGGGTCACTACGGAGGGTGCGGTAGCGGGGGGCAATTGTAGTGGAGCTTCTGTCGTCGGCTCGTCGAGTTTATGACAAGGCAGTGTGTATGTGTATACAAGTTCCGGGGGTCACTGGGGAAGTGGTAGGAAGGTTTACTTTGGTGAGTTGTGGGCAGGAATACAGGAGCTTTGTGGCTTTCTAAATATGTGTGTCTTGCAAAATCGGCGTGATAGGCATGAGAATTGTTATTCTATTGTAGCGTAAAGTATTTCCAGCGTGGGAGGTTCTTTCTCGAAGCTGGGAGCGTAAGAAATCTGGCGACCAGAGGGATGGTTCTTAATTCACGGTATAACAAACAGAAGCTCCTAGCAAGTCGGTTGCCCCTTCATTCATCTACTTAACAACAGTTTCGACCATTCCTATCTCGTAGACACAGCTGCTTCTCATAGATAGTGAACCCACCCTGCGCAAACCACTCGTACCTCAGTCCCTCCAACCTTCCTTCGCTAACCCATGTCTAACATCCTGTCTAACAGAAGAATTTCGAGTGATATGGAGTGATTGCGACCGGGGCTCCCGGAACAATGGTTTGTCTCGAGCTTAGTTATCACATTCAATACAATTCAAATAGCCGTAGGTCTGGGCTGATTAGATGGAAATCCGAAGGATGGGGATATGTCCTACCGAGCTCTGGACTTGAAATCAAAGCCTGCGGATCATCCAGGAACCGGTCTGATCTACTGTAGATCTGAAGGTTCGGGTGGGGAAAGTGCTGTAAATTCATCACCAACTAACGTGGGAATGAAATTTCTATGTTCGGATAGTAATTTCGCAATCGCATGGTGTCCACTCTTTAAAGCTTGCGAAAGAGGTGTTTCACCAGCGAGATTCGCAATATTGGGGTTGACGTCAACTCGTTCTAACAGAATCTTCACGATTCCCCTATATCCTTTGCAAGCGGCTGTCGAGAGTGGCGTTTCTCCAGCATGATTGGCAGTATTGGGGTTGATATCCTCTCGTTCCAGCAGAATCTTCACGACTCCTTCATATCCATTCCGAGCAGCCAGGAAGAGTGGTGTTTGGCCACGTCTGTCTCTAGGGTCGGCGTTGATATCGGTGAGCTCTAGCAATATCTTCACAATTATCTTGTGCCCGTACCAGGCGGCTTTGGAGAGCGGTGTTTGCCCAAAAGCATCGGTAGCATTGGGATTGACATCTCCTCGTTCCAGTAGCATCTTCACGATTCCTTCATGTCCCTCCCTAGCAGCTATGAGGAATGGCGTCTGGCCGCCTTTGCCTGCGGAGTCGGGGTTGACATCGTCGCGCTCCAGCAACATCTTCACCACTCCCTCGTGTCCTTTCCAGGCGGCGCTTTTGAGTGGCGTTTCTGCATCAAACCTCACAGCATTGGGATTGATATCATTCCGTTCTAGCAGCGCTTTCACAACTCCTTCATGTCCTCTGCAGGCGGCTTCGAAGAGTGGTGTTCCTCCATCATTATCGACGCTATTGGGATTGACATCATCTCGTTCCAATAGTATCTTCACGATTCCTTCGTGTCCACATGAAGCAGCCATCACGAGCGGTGTTCGGCCGGATCCATCGGCAGAGTCGGCGTTGACATCGTTGCGCTCCAGCAGCATCTCCACGGCTTCCTGATGCCCATAGCAGGCAGCTCGCCAGAGTGGTGAAATATCTTCACTGTTCACAGCATTTGGATTGATATCATTCCGTTCTAGTAGCATCCTGACGACTTCCTCTTGCCTATTCTCGGAAGCCATTAAAAGCGGTGTTTCTCCATAATCATTGGCACTATTGGGATTGATATCTTCCCGCTCCAGTAGCATCGTCACGACCCACTTATGTCTATTTCTGGCGGCCATGAAGAGTGGCGTTTCTCCACGATCATTGGCAGTATCGGGATTGATATCCTCTCGTTCCAGTAGCATCTTCACGACCCCCTTATGTCCATTAAAGGCAGCTATAGAGAGTGGTGTTTCTCCACCACTATCGGCAGTATTGGGATTGACATCATTCCGTTCTAGTAGCAACTTCACAAATCCCTCAGCTTCATTCCTGGCAGCCCATAAAAGCGGTGTTTCTCCATAATTATCCATAGTATTGGGATCGACATCCCTTCGCTTCAGCAACAGTTTCACGACTCCTTCATGCCCCTTCCAGATGGCTCTAGTGAGCGGTGTTACGCCACCTGCATTAGGAGTGTTGGGGTTGACATCGTTGCGCTCGAGCAGGTTCTTCACAACTCCCTCATGCCCCTTGCTTACGGCTCTGAAGAGTGGTGCCCGGCCGCGCCTGTCAGCAGTGTTGGGGTTGACGTCCCCGCGCTCCAGCAGCATCTTCACAACCTTATCATGACCCTCACAGGCTGCTACCAAAAGTGGTGTTACCCCCCCAACCAATACCGTATTAGGATTAATATCATTCCGTTCTAGTAGCATCTTGACGACTTCCTCTTGCCCATTCTTGGAAGCCATTAAAAGCGGAGTTCCTCCGTTATAATCGGCAATATTAGGATTGGTATCCCATCGTTCCAATAGCAGCTTCACGACTCCATCACGACACCTCCAGACGGCTCTAGCGAGCGGCGTTTCGCCATCTCTATTCGGAGTGTTGGGGTTGACGTCCTTTCGCTCCAGCAGCAGCTTCACCACTCTCTCGCTCCCCTTGCTGGCGGCTCTGAAGAGTGGTGTCCGGTCGCGCCAATCAACAATGTTGGGATTGACATCGTCCCGCTCAAGCAGCATCTTAACGACTGCTTCGTGCTCACCCTTGACAGCCCATGAAAGCGGTGTTAGGCGGGCCCTCATGTGGGGATCAAGGTCTGCTAACTCAAGGGCCATCTTCACGGTTATAGAAGAATGAATATCCACCCGGATACCGACAAAACTACTAATATCTGGCTCTAACAGGAAGAGCGAGGTGAACTAGTAATGGTTTGGTAAACGGCAAAACAAGTAATTGGGCCTGGTTTTGGGTGGAATGTTCACAATGGGAGCATATAGGCACAGGTTCGTGGCAGTTCACAAGGGCCCCACAAGATCAAAGGAAGAAACAATTGATGGAGGACTAGTCGTGCGCAGGGGCAACTGCCGCTGTACAAGCACCGCTTGGAGGCTGCTGTGAGGCGAGCGTCGTGAGAAGAGACCCGGAACGAAAGTGGTAGGAAAACTAAAGTATGTTCGCTATTCGATGTGTAGAGTGATGATGGTTATCAGAGAGAAGAGAATGCAGCTGAGACTAAATACAGTTTGTGGTAGACACTCGCAAAGTGGGCTCTCTATCGCACAAACACCAGAAACACCAGTCACCCTCGACATTGTAACAGTCCCACTCGCCTGCTAACTAATATGCCCCAACATGGCATCCCACGATGGAGTTACTCCATCAACAATAAAAGAGCAGTCGGATCTCGTGGTATTATCCAGAAGGGTGTCATTATCGTTTTCGTCTGTCGGTTCTATTTAAGTGGTCTATAGTGCAAAGTGGCCTCTTGAAAACATTTTCCTCCTGGAACTCGCCCAACGACAGATATGGAGAAAAAACCCTTTCAAACCTATACTAAGCCTATTAGGTCCTGTAATGTTTCTATCTGTGAGGTAATAGGTTATCAATCTGGAAACCGTTTTTTGACGTCCCGTGTTCAATTCCTCTCGTCGTTCAAGTTTTTTTCCCATATTTTTCCCTAAATATAGTGGGTGAAGGGGTAAAGACAAAAGAAGTACTAGCTTGCAGAAAGTAAAAGGTAAAAATGGATCGCCATTCAACAAAGCATATTCTTTTCTAGCCATCTGCCAAAAGTGCTATTTCCTGCTAGCCAGAAAATCGCTATTAAAATTTGGAATCCTCTAAACTATTCATAATTCATGATCACTACTAGTAAGTGCAGACTTATCAGAACCCTGTAATCATACTGGAATCCTAAAATCTTCTGTTCTTTTGCTAACTAACCCGCAATTCTACCGTCAATATACTTAACCCTTCCTTGGGGAATTTCAAAATACTCGTATTAATATCTAACAAGGCAAATCCTGTGAAGTTCCAGCATGGCAATAGAGGTTCCACTCATTTAACTAGTCAGACATCCTCTGCCCCTAGGGCTAGAAGTTATTATCATCCAAGGGAGTTGACTTGAAAGCTGGATCACTGAATAGTTTAAACTTATAAAGTTCTAACACTATATTATAACCGAGTTAAAATGGTCAGAATGCAGAGAGAAAATAAATGAAATGAAACGAAAGATAAAAAAAGGAACAGAAAACAGCTCAAAAAAGCGGATACCATAGGCTACTCCATATTTACGGGACGATTTTCTCCTAGTTACTCTAGGTAGAATGAACAGAAGCTCATAACCTGCCAAGTCGGGGGAATATGGTGGATGTCAGAGGGAAGGTCCTTGTTTATTTTCAGGAGCGAGTATGCTAATTAAATAGGACTAACAAACAAGTCTAACTCATAGGCTACCTTCAACGCCATTACACACTCTGCAAACACAACAAGAGTGGTTGCCTGTATCCTACAACACGCAACAGTTACACAGACTCCCCCTTGCTCTCATTCCTTCAAAGGAAGGGAGTATTGGATTCCCAACCAAGCCGCGGGCTTTCCACTGGTGCGGGGGTTTGGCTATGGATCTGCTAGCACAGGCCCTATCATGTCGGTCTGATCAAGTATGGCCATCAGGTTGGGCGTGGGGGTAACCACGGAGGGTGTGGTAGCGGGGGTAATTGCGGTGGAGCTTCTGTCGTCTGCTCGTCGGGTTTATGACAAGGCGGTGTGTATGTGTATACACGTTCCGGGAGTCGCCGGGGAAGCAGTAGGAAGGTTTACTTTGGTGAGTTGTGGGCAGGAATACAGGAACTTTGTTGCTTTCTAGATATGTCTGTCTTGCAAAATCGGCGTGCAAGGAGTGAGAATTGTTATTCTATTGTAGCGCAAAGTGCTTCCAGTATGGGAGGTTCTTTCTCGGAGCTGGGAGCGTAAGAAAGCTGGCGACCAGAGGGATGGTTCCCAATTCACGGTGTAAAAAAACAGAAGCTTCCAGCAAGTTGATTGCCATTTATTCAGCACTAATATACTACATGGACTTAGCAGTCACTCCGGACAGCCTGTCCTATACCATACAGACTACATCTCTAGCATGACGCACTACTTGGCAATTTAAAAAGTCTCCGGACGCTTTTGTGCCAAGATAGGTATTGATAAGTGCAGGGCGTCCGGAGACTTTTTAAATGGCCAAGTAGCGACACCCGATCTCGGTATCCATACAAAAATAATCCAGTGTGATCACCCACTAGTGACCGGATCCTGAGCAGCCAACACGAAAGCTGAGCACGAGTATTCTCTCGAATCTACTTAACAGCAGTTTCGACCATTCCTATCTCGTAGACAACTTCACAGCCGCTTCTCATAGATAGTGAACCCACCCTACACCAAACACTCGTACCTCGATCCCTCCAACCTTCCTTCGCTAACCCATGTCTAACCTCCTATGTGTTGAATTTCTGATTATTGTCTGAGTCTTCCATTGTCCTCAAACAACGGCTTTGTCTAAAGCGTTTCTTTCCTATATCCTTGTGGTTTATTGGGTTGCATCTTTTGTGGTGATGGTGAGACATCACCGGTTGGGTCTTGATTATTGAGCGGCTATTTTGTATCGGCTAGGCTTCATTGCGCTCTCCAGGTTTGGAGGCCTACACTCGATTGGAGCTCATGATGCGTTTGGGGCTGAAGACAGGAAACCGGTTACTTTTCATGACGGATGAGGTCACTTACGTTCCCTATATATGTTTGGCCTTTTGGCCCCTCTCTTTGTATAAGTAAGAATGATACGGCGAGCAGAATTTGTGCAAAGCCTTCACGATTTCGCGCTCACATATTGAGGCACAATTACAACACTATGTGTTGTAATATGCGATCGGAATATGTGCACGGAACTTGGACGAGGAAGTTATAACAGAAAGTAGTAAAGGTCTCGTATTGTAACAACGCTTGTTTCTTCAATAATAAGAAAGCCATTGCTCAGCTATATAATACTGCAATTGAGTTCAACCATTACCACCGTGTTCCCATAATAAGGAAAAACAAAGAGTATCAAAGAAGTATCCCGAGAGGAACAAAAGGAATAATGAAAGAACACACAATAGGCTTTCAAGTCAACCGGTAACGAGTATGAAAAGATAAAGGGCTGAAAGAAACATTTGAGAGGAGAAAGGAACCATATTTGAGAGGAGCAGAAAACCATATACGAACACTATGGAACAGAAGAATTTCGAGTGATATAGAGTGATTGCGACTGGGGCTCCCGGTACAATGGTTTGTCTCGAGCCTAGTTATCTCATTCAATACAATTCAAATAGCCGTAGGTCTGGGGCTGATCAGGTGGAAATATGGAGACTGGGGATGCGTGCTACCGGGCTTTGGACTTGAAATCAAAGCCTGCGGATCATCCGGGAAAAGCTCTCTAAATCTGAAGGTTCGGCTGAGGAAAGTGCTGCAGATTCAGCACCATCTAACGTGGGAATGAGGTTTCTATGTTCAGATAGTAATTTCGCAATGGCATAGTGTCCACACTTGAGAGCTTGAGAAAAAGGTGTTTCTCCACGATCGTTAGCAGTATTGGGATTGACATCCTCTCGTTTGAGTAGCATCTTCACGACTCCCTCATGTCCACACCCGGCGGCTCTAGAGAGTGGTGTTACCCCGCAATCATCGGCAGTATTGGGATTGATATCATTCCGTTCAAATAGCATCTTTATGATTTCCTCTTGTCCACCCCTGGCAGCCCATGAAAGTGGTGTTTCTCCGTTACCATCGGTAATGTTAGGATTGAGATCCCATCGTTCCAATAGTATCTTCACGACCCCATCATGCCACCTCCAGACGGCACCAGCGAGCGGCGTTTCCCCGTTTTTATCCGGAGTGTTGGGGTTGACATTCTCTCGCTCCAGAAGAATCTTCACGACTCCCTCATGTCCACGGCAGGTGGCTATGAAGAGTGGTGTTTCTCTACGGTTATTGGCAATATTAGGGTCGACATCCCCTCTTTCCAGCAGCAGTCTCACGATTTCCTCATGCCCCTGGAAGGCAGCTCCGAAAAGTGGTGTTTCTCCCCCAACCCTCTGAGTATTAGGACTGATATCATTCCGTTCTAGTAGCATCTTCACGACCCCCCCGTATCCGTTACGAGCAGCTCTAGAGAGTGGTGTTTCTCCAGCATGATCAGCAGTATTGAGACCGACATTCCCTCGCTCCAGTAGCATCTTCACAATTTCTTCGTGCCCATACTTAGCAGCCATGAGGAGTGGTGTCTGGCCATAAGCATTCGTAGGGTTGGAGCTGACATCGCTGTGTTCTAGCAGCATCCTCACGACTTTCCCGCGCCCATTCCAGGCGGCTATGGAGAGTGGCGTTTCTCCATCACCCCTCGCAGTATTAGGATTGATATCACTCAGTTCTAGTAGAGCCTTCACGACTCCCTCGTACTCATTGCAGGCGGCTCTGAAGAGTGGTGTTTCCCCACCATGATCAGCGGTATTGGGATTGACACCCCCCCGTTCCAGTAGCATCTTCACCATTCCATTATGTCCCGCCCAGGCAGCCATGAAGAGCGGTGTCCGGCCATTGCCATCAGCAGTGTTGGGGTTGATATCATCCCGCTTAAGCAACAGCTCAACGACTTCCTCATGCTTACCCTTGACGGCCCATAAAAGAGGCGTTAAGTGGCCCCTCGTGTAGGGAATAACGTCCTCTGGCCCTAACACCATCTTCACGGTTCTAAAAGAACGAATATCCATCCAAGCACCAATGAAAATACCAATGTCTAGCCTCTAAAGGTAAGGGTGAGGTAAACTAACAATGGTGTGGTAAGCAGTCAAAACAATAATTCGCGCCTGCTTTTGGGTTAGACACTCACAGTGGGAACGTATAGGCACAGTTTCGTAGCGGTTCACAAAGGCTCACACAAGAAAATAGTAAAAGAAGAAAGGGTAAAATAGCAATCGATTCCCGTAGTGTCCGCATCCGTCACTTCTCGTCCAGAGGGGTTGTCGTTGTATTTTTCGTGGTTCCTATCGTTTCTATTTAAACTGTCTGTGGCGGAAAGCAGTCCTGTGAAAGGATTTCCCCCCACGAACTCCAGGCGTTCTAAGCTACTCGTTCGCAATGAAATATTTGTGCTGTAGTTATAGTGGACCGCAGGATGGCACTTTAGGGTAAAGGTGTGTGAAATTCCCTGCAAATGGTGGGGAAGGTATGGTCTGTGTATTGGCACGAATTTAGGGTTGATTGGACGGTTCTGAAGTATCATAGGCATGATATCCAACCTATGAGGTCTCACGAAGGGCCCCGCTTTTCTTCATCCCCCAGGAATTTCGGGAATTCCTGTTCCCACTAACGTTATCATCTATCGTTTACAGTATCTTGAGCAGCAGGAACAGAAAATGTCTCAGTCTTTCAGTAACAATATCAACTCTTTTCACACCACTGCCAATAATAACTTTACTGTTGCCTATAACCGATCCAACATCCTAGCCTAGCCGCCCCCACTAGATCCTAGGTTACGACATCTCCAAGGTAGAAACGGGGGGAACTTTAGAATTTTTAACAGCAAGTTCTTATTGCGAGTCACTTATCTAATTCTAGTAGTTATCCGAGGGTATTCAGTTATACCTGATAATATGTAACAATACTTAGGTTGCGATTATAGAGCAAACTATGAAGGTGAATTGAGTGAGGAAAATGTAAGAAAAAGCGACATAATTTTCTTCAAATACCCCCTCTCCTCTCTTCTGGTCCTGCCACTGAGGAGAAAAGAAAATAAGAAAAAGGGGGGATAGAGAGTTGAGAAATAGGACTAGCGCGAGTGGAGATAATTTGAAGAAGAGATGAAGCTAGAACGACCTAAATAGAGGCTTGTTAATTCCAACCAGTAGCAGCACTTGATCTCCACCATTCTCCATTGTTGCCAATAAGCTAGGGGGGCGCCGACTCTTGGCCTTTCCCTGTGCCTCCTTCCTTGAGGGCCATCAACATGCTCTTAATATCAGCGAAACCTTTCTGAGTCTCAATGTGTGTCTCCTCAACTCTTCCCCGAAAATCCCCAATTTCATCCTCCAAAACTCCAAACCTCTTTCCTAAACCTCTAATCTCCCCCTCCAAATCTTCAACCAATTTTCCAAAGCAGAACACCTGTGTATTGAACAACAAACTAATTAAGGAAGAGAAGGAAAGAAGGTAGAATAAAGATGAATGACTGTGAAAGGGGAAACAAGACTATGCTATCCTCCGCCATGCCCGTTTAGCACATTCCACTGTCGGAGGCATTTGGTTTCCGTGCCGCTGCCCTTGCCGGTGGGGGGGGGATTGTTACCGCCGCTGTATCCCAATGTGAGGCAGGTGCTGTGGCCGCCAAGAAGACAAGCCTGCCGTGCGGTGGTGACACATCCCTCCCATCTCCAGGCAGGCTAGTGTTCGTTGTTAGCGGGTGGGGTTCTGTGGCTGATTGTGTTGAAAGCGTTTAGAAAGTGCAATTCGCTCCTTGCTAGAGTATTCGATATAAGCCTTGTAAGCATCGGATCTCCAGCGGCCGAGTGTCTGGATCTCCACTTCAGACATTCCCACCACGGCGGCCCAGGTTGCTGCCCCTCTTCGGAAGGAATGGCCATTCCATGTGCCCAGGGTGAGACCAGCGAGCAAGGCTAACTGTTGTAGCCTTGCCACTACGTATTCCCTTGTGAAGGAGTCTTGGCTGTTTTCTCCAATGCAGAACAGTGGGGCTCGGTAGGGTCGGTGGGAGTCCACTTGCTGAAGTTGCCTCATAGCTTTGACAGCGCATGCCCCATCTTCGCTTGCTGCAATGGTAAGTCTGATTCCTTTCCGAAAGGGGTCAGTCTTAGAGGCTGGTATGGTCAGGTCCATGTATTTCCTGTCCTCCGATATTCTAATACTCCTTTTCGTGATGAACCACTTAGAGAATGAGGTGCCTAGTTGCCTGTCTGCATTGTGGTAGGTGAACTCCCCTACTCGGAGAAAGCCAGCCAAGGCCAAGGTAAATGCAGCCCGAAGAGCTATATTGTCGTAATTGGATTGGGGGAGGTGGCTAAGAAGGCGAAGAAGATGCGGCCGGGTAAGAGGGGATCTTATCCGGCGCGCAGGTTCATTATGGTCTCGTTTGATCCCTTGGATGGTTCGTTCTACTAGCCGTGCGTCGGGGAAGGCGGTAGTGTCGATTCCGAGGTCAAGCTGGTAGGATTTCATACCGGTAAGATATTGCTTGAGGGTTTTTACCTTGACAGTTCCGGCTAGTGAGCAAAGCCACTCTATTAACCATGTGGCGAGCGCGGGGTAACATCCCCTGTTTGGGTGCTGGTAGTTTGCAAGAGTACAGAAAAGCGAGAAACGGGATCGTGGCGTATCGTAGTTACGCCTAGTGGAGGGGGCTAGCCCTCGCCAGAGATAGTGGGCTGCTACAAGTGACAATCCCGATTGCTGTATATTCGTAACCCATGACTCAGGAGCCTGCATCCGGGGTGTGACAACTGCGGTGCAAGGTTAGTAACTGTTTGGTAGTCGAAGCGAGAGAGCGCGTCAGCAAGGGCATTGTCTGTGGTGGAAATCCATAGTGCCCAGAGTTCCAAATCCCATTCTGCTGCGAGTAGTAAGCACCTCCGGAGAACTGGCATCGATTCTCCCCTTATGGTACCGTTTGACAGTCCATAGGCTACAGCCTGGTTGTCGGTATGTATTACGATTTGTTTCCCCTTCCATCCTCTACCCCAGTAGAGTAAGACTTGCTCGACCCCTCGCATTTCCTTAGTATTAATATGTTCTGAAGCGTGGGCTATCGAACTGGCCAGGGCGATGGAGAATATGGAGTCTGGCTGTGGGAAGGGTTGTGCTTCGCTTGTATAGTATCCGCCTAGGCCTTTTGTGCTAGCAGCGTCGGACCAGGTCAAGATTGTTTTGCGGGCTTGAAAGGCAATTGACCTATTGGGGGCTTGTGACAGGATCTCCGCCCACCAGACAAGATCTTCTCGGGCCTCACTAGACAATCGCCGCTTGTGGTGGCCGCTCCCAGGAGGGAAATGTAGTTCCATATTGTATAGTCTTCTGAGAAAAGTCCGACCTAAGGGTACTACCGTTGTGACAAAATTGAGGTAACCTGTGATCTTTTGGAGTTCTAGGAGGGAGACTGACTTCTTCCTGGCTGTGCGCTGTGTTATAAATTGCCCCTTAAGTAGCTTTTTGGCTGGAAGTTGGATGACCATCTTGCTTGTATCAAATTCCACGCCGGCAAAGCTCGCCACCGTTCCTTCTTCGTTTTTTGATTCTTTTATACTGAGGCCTACTTCGAGACAGAGATTGGTGAATACTGTAGTATACTGTGCGGTGCTCGCCTGGGGTAGTAGCACTATAAGGAAGTCGTCGAGATAGTGTATGATCCTTACCCTGAGGCCTAGCACCTTGAGTTCTTCTTCTAATATCCAGTGGAAGACTTCCGCGAAGAAGTTAAACAAGTAAGGTGCAGTTCGGAGTCCGAAGGGGAGGAAAGATTCTGCGTAGTAGGTCCCCTCCCAGTGGAATCCCAGGAGGGGGGAATCGAGTGGGGAAACGGGTATGTGACGGAAAGCGGACTCGAAGTCACGCTTTACTAGCAAGCAATATTTTCCGATATCTTGTATTGCCTGAATGGCATCACTTATACCGCAGTATATGATTGTTCCATAATGCTCTGGGATTCTACCATTTATCGAGTTAGTATCCAGAGCGGGATACGAGAGGTGATGGATACGTCTCTTGCTGCCGTCCGCCTTATCGGTCAAGCCTAGTGGCGATGCTGTATAGTGTATTGGTAAGGCTTCCTTGTCTCGGTATACTAGAAGGCGGTTCTTGCTCATCTCGGTTGTGATATCTGAAGTTACCAGTGCGATATCAACCGCGGCTGTTGACAAGTTTGGGTAGATTGTTGGTGACTCTCGGACGCCTTTGTAGCCAATTCTGGCTCCGAACCTGCATATTCCTCTTATCGCGAAGGTGACTGCTTTGTCTGGGAAACAGGCGGTGAGTCTCTCCCATCCTTCGGCTCTTAGTTGGCCTACTGGCATTGGGAGAGAGTGGGGAGTCAACAATGGGTAGTAGATATTCGTATTTGGGCGAGTGCGCTTATCACAAGGAGCAGGTGGCTGGAGGTTATATGATGTGCGATGTAGGGGGTCTGGCAAATTGGCAGATGTGATAGTAGCTGTAGGGGCAGGAAGCCCAGAGAAACTTAGCAAGAAGAATTGTAATCTATAATCAATATGGTGTTCCGGGAGGGGTGTGAGCCATGAGAGCAGCATGCCGGAGAGATCAGCGCGCAGGAAGGTTTAGGGTATAGCAGAGAAGCGCCCACGAGAAAAGAATAGTGCGGAAGAGAGAAGGAGTGCATGAGAGAGAACAGTGCGCAAGAGAAAAACTGACTGCACAAGAGAAAACAGCGCGCAAGAGAACGTACTGCGCCAGAGAAAAAACAGCGCGCAAAGGGAAGACCTGAGGAGTAGAAAAGCGCGTGGGAGTAATGAACACAGTGAACTAACATCCAATTTGGTTGTAGCGGGGTGCATGAGAAGTGCTATTGGTCCGTAGTGTGCAATGCGATATGCGGTGGCTATTGCCACAGGTGAGGCAGCAGTGTTGGTAGCGGCACTGGGGGAGGTTGCATTCTCTGAAATTCCAATTGCGGCAGGGCTGGGCTGCAGTGGACTGGGGTGCCTGACTGTGTGTCGCTGAGCTAATAGAAGAGCCAGCAGGGTGGCTATAGTTGCTGCGCC
>Ga0307510_10006697_pt1 | contig 13736 bp, 13 predicted proteins | sample 12_EM_MG_FD_207224 | JGI IMG/M metagenome (GOLD analysis project Ga0307510, IMG submission 207224) | Populus trichocarpa ectomycorrhiza microbial communities from riparian zone in the Pacific Northwest, United States - 12_EM | ecosystem: Host-associated > Plants > Roots > Unclassified | place... | reverse complement strand
TGCTTCTATACAGATGTGTCGAGTGGTTTCGAATCAGAGGTTCTGCAGAACAGGGCGACCAACAAGGCGGCCTTGCAGCGGCGGCTTGGCCTGCAACTCGCGCCCGATGTGCTTATGCTCGGCGTCATCGGTCGCCTGTCCAGCAAGAATGGGCTCGATCTCCTCCTCGAAAATCTCCCAACGATCGTACGCGAAGGAATGCAGTTGGTCGTGCTGGGGAGCGGGGGAGATCGCAGCCTGCAATATCGTTATCGTGCGGCCGCACAAGCCAATCCAGGACGGGTGAGCGTTACAATCGGACAGGACGAAGGTTTGGCCCACCTGATTCAGGCCGGCGCGGATGCCCTTGTCGTACCGTCGCGGTTCGAGCCGTGCGGACTGACGCAGCTTTGTGCGTTGAGGTACGGCACGGTTCCCATCGTGTCTCGTATCGGTGGGCTGGAGGATACGGTCGTAGACGCTGACGATTTGACCAGGATCGGTGGCGGACAAACCGGGTTCAAATTTGGACCGGTCACCGCCGAAAATCTCGCTGGCGTCCTCCAACGGGCCTGCTCCACATTTCACGACGTTGCTGCCTGGCGACGGATACAGCGTAACGGCATGTCGATCGACGTGTCATGGCGCAATCCCGCGAGTCGCTATGCTGATCTTTATAGCAGTTTGGTCGAAGTGCCTCAGGAGAAGGTTGCTTAAAGCTGGCGCTGCTGAAACTTCATTGAGGCTCGGCCAACTGAAGTCCGAGCATCGCATGCGCCGCATATCGGGAAAATTCAGAAGAAGGTTAACGCCACTTGCAGCAGCGCATGTTGGCTGCGCCGGTGTGCCGGGAATCTTGCGGAAATCTTTGTGATTGCTTTCACTTAGATCAGCGGTCACGGCGTGCTCGTCGCAAGATGCCCAAGTCGGATTCCTCATCCGCAGGAAGCGAAGGCGCTCTTGTCTACCGGGTTGCGTGTGCACCGGTCGCACTTTAGTCGAAATTTTTTCGTCACAACGGTGACTGGATCAGCGCGCGCATGTTGGAGTTTATAATGAACAGCACTGTTACCGCTGGCCCGCGTGCCCGCAGGCGATTGACACTGATCGTCGCAGGCATCTTCGTATTGCTCGGTTCGTCTGTGGTCACAGCACCTGCGCAGGCTGGTTACTACGGCGCTTCCTACGATCCCTGTTCCTACCGTTGCGGCTACCCGGCCTACCGCTACCGCCCAACCTACCGCTATGGATGTTCTTCGTGCGGACCGCGCCTTATTTATGAGCGTCGCTACATCGAACGCCAATATGTCGAGCGGCGTTATGGTTATGGGGGCTACCGCCGTCACTACGGCTATTCTCCGTACGGAGGCTATCGCCGTCACTACGGTTATGCTCCCTACGGGAGTTATCGATCCTGGTCGAGGCCGTGGGGGGGCTACGGCAATGGTTACGGCGGTGTCGGGCGCCGCTGGCCACCGCCGTATGCCGACGGATACGAACGGTCCGGATATGGATATGAGGAACCGCCGCGACCGCCGGCGCCGGTTTGGAGCGGCGGCGACTACTAAGCCGTTCCGGCGACCCGGACCCAACATCGCAGGTACCATAACTTCATAAGGCTTGGCGGACGTGTCGCAACGGCCCGCAGCGCCGACCCTTGGCGATGTTCGCCTCCGGCCCGTTCGGATCTCTCAATCTCCGAACGCCGTGCCCGCAAGCATGATGTAGGCGCCGACCGCGAACCAGAAGGCGTAATTGCTCACGACCGGTATCTCGATGAATACGCTAAGGACCGCGGCGATTATCACAATGAGCGAAGCAACAAAGCCAAAGTTCACTGCGCATATCTCCTCGGGCTACGACAAAAGCTCAAGATCTTGCCGCATGATCGCACTGCAAAGTGCAAGATCTTGTCGCAAGCTCAAGGCAACGGCTCGGCCTGACACTCGCCATGCGAGTGTTTTAGGATCGTGGTGATAGAGTGAACTGGAATGACTGCTCTCTAGCCCAGACGCCCGCCGCAAACTATCGCGTGTTCCGGTAAGCCCGCTTCGCGAATTTTTCAGGGCGTTTGTTGGAACGTTTCAAGGCCGGACTTCGGTTTTTGCGAAAAGGGTGGGTTGGTCGGACGCGACAAAGGCCTTGAAGGTTACTTCGCAGAGAGCGTTCGCTGGCTTTGGCGGCGAGCCAGCGGTCGCATTGATAGACGCCGTCGTATGCCCGTTATGTGAATGGAGAAAATTCCAATGCTCGTGACCGAAGAAGACGCCGTGATGAAGAAATGGTGCCCCATGATCCGGCTTCGCTGGGAACAAAGGGCATTTGCCTTCAATCGCTCCAATCCGGGGCCCAAAGGCCGCCTCAACAACATGCTGTACCGAATGTTCTTCCCGCGCCTGCATCACCAGATGAGGGGCCATTTCTTTCGCTGCCAGGGGTCGGGTTGCATGATGTGGCGATGGGAAACCAAGAATCCGCGTCCGTCAGAGACTCGCAAGGGATATTGTGGCCTGGCAGGCGCCCCCTTCACCTTCACTGAGCAATGATGGGTCCTGCGTTGCGTGGCGGAGGCCCATCGCCAATGTCCGACACTGTTTTGCCAAGTGTTTGACACTGCTTGGGCAAACGCCGGGTCAGTAGAACGTTGCGTGATGAGCGTTTCGGAAGAAGGTAAACAATTCGCACCTGTCGCTAACTACCGGTCATAAAAGCAGTTTGCGATCTCCGCCGAGGACGGACCAATGTACGCGCAAATTCCGCTCTCACTTTAGCCAAGAAAACACCCCGATTCATTTGCTTTATCCACAGGGGGACGAATCGGTGGAGTTCGTTATGCGTGGCCATGCGGTTATCCTGGCAGCGACACTGGCATGGTTCATCAGCATCAAAAGCGCCGAAGCAAAGCTCGACATTCTTGTCGATAAAGCGACGCAGCGCATGCTTGTCATCCAGGACGGCTACATTCGCTTCATGTGGCCCGTATCCACCGGCCGCGATGCCACGCAAACCCCAAACGGGCTCTATACGCCGCAGCGATTGGAGCGCAACTGGTCCTCCACCGCGTACTACGATTCGCCGATGCCTTTTTCGATCTTCTTTTACAATGGCTACGCGATTCACGGCAGCTACGCGATCGACCGGCTTGGGGGACCCGCATCGCATGGATGCGTGCGCTTGCATCCCCATCACGCCGCAATACTCTTCGACCTGGTGCAACAGGAAGGTCCGAGCCGGACGAGTATCGAAATAACAGACCAAGGACGCCCTGCGGAGCCATCGTTGCTCAGGCGGGAGATGGCTGCGGGACCAGGCGTGAACCAGCCCATGCCGAGGAAAGTGCGTTACCCGGTCCCGGGTGACATGGATAACCTGCCTCCTGCACAGCGCAATCGGCTGATTGCCGCGAAAAACGCCTTGCCGCTCAGGCCGGCGCCGCCGGCCGATCGTCGTATACTCGCCGATGTCAGGCCGCCAGCCAACGCGCTGCGCGCACCCAGCGGGGCAGGCGAGGCCGATACAGCAAACGGGTCTCCACGGCTACCGACCGAATTTTCCGACTCTCGTTCCAAACCGAAGGTCGTTGAAGGACCGAAGCTCGCCGAAGGATCGTATCCAGAACCGGCGGCATCGACTTCCAACATCAAACTCCTGCCTGCATCCTGTTGGTCCGGTGGCGCTTCCCGATGGAAGTGGTGGGCATCGAGCCAGGGAAATCCATGCAAGTAAGTGCGCTTTGCCTCTATTCTCGGCATTGGCCAAGGTTCACGGACTAATTGAGGATCGAACTGCGGCGATCGCTGCGTAAAGCAACCGGCTCCTGGAAGCCGCGCAGCATCAGATGGTCGGAGCGCACCTCAAAGCTATCGAGCCGATCGAGAAAGCTCATGCCGAGCAGGTTAGTCTTCATTTGACCGCGCGGCACCACCAGTGCTGGCACTGCGCGTTCGACCAGCTTGCCGATCGCCATCCGATCGAGCCATAGCCGCGCCGCCTTGGTCTGCCCGCTCGCGGTTTGAACATCCACATTGTATTCGAGCAGCTCTATCGGGAGGCCAACGGCCTTTGCGGTCTCGTAAGTCAAGACGACGGAGGTCGCCCCGGTATCGACCACCATCGCCGCGGCAATCCCGTTGATCCTGGCCTGCACGGCGAACCCGCCGTTCGAGCCGCGCGGGATCTGCACGACGTGGACCGGCTCAGGCTGGCGCCAAAGATCCGAAACCGTGGCGTTGGCAAGCGCGGTCCGCTCCGGACCCTTGTGCGGACCCTTGGGAGCAATAACGGCGATTAAGGCCAGCAGGAACAGCAAAATCAGCATGCGCTTCATGGTTTGACTCCTCCGACGGCGCGGCGATGCCTTACTCGCGCTCTGGATCCGTCGCTATCGTCGGCAAGCCGGCGTCCGCCATGCGTTGTGGCAATTTCGCCATAACGGCGCGCTGCTCGGCGCTGTCTATGCCGTGCCAGCGCGCGATTTTGGGGAGCGTGCGGCCGCGGCCAGAACAAGGGCGGGTTTTGGGATCGATCATGCAGACTGCGATACACGGCGTCTCCTTGTTCATTCAAACAAAAGACCCCGGTGCCAAGCCGCGGTCCTCGACGTTCCAAAGCTGCCATAACTGGATCAATATTTGATCAATACTCGGCGACCATCGGCTTGTAGAATTGCTAGCTCAGACGGGTGCGGAAAAAGATGCGCCTAGATCTTGCTCAAAAAAAGCCAGAATTCGGAAGCGTCTGCTGGCTACCGCCGCTGAAATTGTTTGCTGTCCAATTCCTGCCGAACAGATCCCTGCTAGATGAGGAGCGGGAGCGTAGCGCGTTACTTTTTGTCTGAACTTGGAGGGGATGGATCGATTGGAATCTGGGATTGAGGAGGTATGAGCTAGCGGCTGCATCGCGGTACTGCACGAGCTCATTCGGCACTGCTGCGCCGTACCGCGCAAGGTGTGAGCTTGATGGGGCCGAACAAGCTCTTCCTGTAAGCGTTTGAGACGAAAAGAAAATGTTTCAGTTGTTCACTTTGAAACTTCCGTCGGCCCCAAAATCAACTATTGCGGCTGATACGAAAAATAGAAATAACGTCAATATGTTGGACCGACGTTTTAACATTGTCGCCCCCCAACCCGGACACCGGCCTCGATTCGCGCATTCAACATGTCCCCGCGGGCAGCTTGGCTCGTTAAAATCCTCAGAGATGCGATCGGCGTCCGTCAGTCGTTGCCGCAGGCGTCATCGTAAGTGGCCTGATCAGTCGGGGAGCGTGACTGGCAAAGTGAGAAGCGCAGAACTTTCTGGGCGTGCGAGCTCGTCAACCATCGCCGGCGGCAGCCCAATGGTGACGCATTGGGCTAGCCGCATCTTGCGCCAAGTCGGGGCTAAGGCCACACAGCGACCCATGCCGGCAAGCTGCTCCGCTCGCCGCTCGAGGACTTTCCCGTCGAAGACTGGGAGCAACTGCTCGCCACCAATGTCAGGCGATCGCTTGACGAATATTGAACGATCATTGCTCGGATCCGATCACGTCGGGGGTAGGGAGCGAAGCTCTCCCTGAAAATTGATCACGGGATTGCTGGCACCGAGTTGCCGTGTGGCAACAATTCGCCCGATGAAGATGCCATGGCTGCCGACGATCTGATGCTGCTGCAGCACGCAATCGATCGCGCATATCGCCGTATCAAGCAATGGCGCGCCGGTTAATCCCTCGCTCCACGGCGAATCCCCGAAGCGATCGGCACCGCTGACGCCATCAATGCCTGCGAAACGCCGCGCCAGCGCCTCTTGTCCGGCTCTGAGCAGACTGATGCCAAAGTACCCGTTGGCGAGGATGGAATCGTGTGCTTCCGATTTCGTATTGACGCCGACGAGCAGGCAGGGAGGGTCGGCACAGATCGAGGTCACGGAACTCGCCGTCAACCCCCGACGGGCCTCGCCCACACCCGTGGCGACGATGGCGACGCCGCTCGCCAGATTTCGCAGGGCGTCGCGAAATTCGGTCGCCTCGATCGCCGGGAAATGAGCGAGGTTCGCATCGGCCGGGCGCAGACCGGCATCCCGCGTCTCCGTTGATCGCGCTGCGATCATGCCACGGCGCTTTCGTTGTCGCGTTTGGCGTGGCTGGCACCCTTGCTCTTCAACTCGCGGCGGACGGCGGGAATGATCCGTTCACCCCAGAGATCGATCTGGCGCAGCATCGTCTTTTGGTCGAAATCGCCGAGTTGGGTCTGCAGCGCGATGTGCGAAGGTTTCAGCACGGTGATCTCCTCCAGCAAGCGGTCGATCACCTGATTGACGCTTCCCACCGGCAGGTTCTTGCGCATCGTCTCCAGTGACATGTCGTTCGGGCCGGCCTCTTCCTTGATGAGGTAGCCGTCCTCGCTCTGGGCGCGGCGGAACTTGAGGCTTTCCGATACCCGGCGCTGAAAGCGGGCATTGTCGAGATAGGACATGATCTCGTTCTCATTGTCGCTGGCATATCCGCAGCGCAGGAAGCCGAAGCGGGTATTGTCGATCGATCGCCCCTCCTTGGCCGCGATCCCTTCCAGCCGCTCGCGCAAGTCTTTCACCGCATCGAGGCCGTTGAGAAGTGCGGTGACGAACAAATTATGGTTGTCGCGGATCGCGCGTCCGAGTGTCTCCGGATGGCCCGACGTCACCCAGATCGGCGGCATCGGGGTTTGCACCGTCCGGACCGCGATCGCGGTTGGCGGCATCTTCAGGTGCTCACCGTCGTAGGAGAAGATGCGGTCGCGCATGCCCGCTTGCAGGATGTCGTAGAATTCTGCGAACAGGGAATGCGAGTCCTTCAGATCGACGCCGAAACGATCGAACTCGAATTGCTGGTAGCCCGAGCCGATGCCGAGATCGAGCCGGCCGTCTGAAACGGTGTCGGCGAAGCCGATCTCGCCCAGCAGGCGGGCCGGATTGTATAGCGGCAGCACGCAGACCGCGGTGCCGAGCCGGATTCGCTTGGTCAGTCCCGCGCAATGCGCCACCATCAACAGCGGCGAAGGGCAAAGGCTGTAATTGTTGAAGTGATGCTCGGCGTACCAGGCGGTGTCGAAGCCCGCGGCTTCTGCCTGAACCGTCTGCTCCACCGCGTGATGGATCACCTGCTGCGAGGATTGGTGATAGCCGCGTTGCTGGGCGAGAATGAATACGCCAAATTCCATGGGTGTGTTCCTCGGTAGGCTTGTTGACGGGCGGACGCTAGAGCCTTGCGCATTATCGTACAATCGCTCTATTTTGAGCATGTCCTTTGCAGAAAATGAAAAGATCGAAATGAGCAGGCTGCAGGCCATGGAGTTGTTCGTGATCGCGGTTCGGGAGGGAAGCTTCTCCGCCGCGGGCCGCCGTACCGGGCTCTCGCCGGCCTCGGTGTCGCGCCGGATCGGCGAACTGGAAGCGCGGCTCGGTGTTCAGCTCTTCAACCGGACGACCCGCCATCTTGCGCTGACCGAAGCTGGCAAGACCTACCTGCAGCGAGTCGAACCGGCGCTGCACAGCATCGAGGATGCGGAGGCCGCGGCGCTTGCCCTGCAAAGCACGCCACGCGGAACGCTCAGGGTTCATTCCCGCATGTTGTTCGGCATGACCGTCGTCATGCCGCTGATGCCGCAGTTCCAGAAAATGTATCCGGAACTCAAAGTGGAACTGAGCCTTTCCGAACGGCGCATCCAGCTTCGCGAAGAGGATTTCGACGTCGACCTGCGGATCGCCGCGCCGAAGGATGAGAGCCTGATGCAGCGCCGGCTGCTTGCCACCGAGCGCATCCTGGTGGCCGCGCCCGACTACATCGCCCGGACGCCGGCAGTGCGCGAACCGGACGATCTCGGGAAGCACAACTGCCTGACCTATTGGATGGGTGCGAACGATGTGGTCTGGCGCTTCATGCGCAAGGGCAAGCTGAAGGAAATGACGGTGCCGTCCTCGTTCAGTGCCAACAATGGCTACGTGCTACATCAGCTCGCGGTGATGGGACACGGCATTGCGCTGCTCGACGACTACACCGTCTCGGGCGAAATCGAACGGGGCCAGTTGCAGCAGCTGTTACCCGGCTATCACATCACCAACTCTACCTTCGACGAGGGCATCTACGCGACCTTTCTGCAGACGAACTATCTGCCGGGGAAGATCCGCGCCTTCATCGATTTCCTGGCCGCTAATTTGCCCGGCCAGATCAGGAAAGGCGGATTGAAGCCGACGCGATCGCGGGCCGCCAAAAGCGTCAATCCGCGGTGAATAGGCGGGCTGGAAGTCCGCGGATGCCGAGGCCTTCGACGCCAAAGAGCCCGCCGGCGTCAGGTTCGGAGGCCGTCAAATTGGTGCTCTTCGAAATCGACGTCACATAGAGGATGTCGAGATCGGGCCCGCCAAAGGCGACGCTGGTCGGATGCTTGACCGGCAGTTCCACGGTGCGATCGAGGCGGCCGTCGGGGGCAAACCTTGCCACCCCACCGGCTTGCACAAGCACCGACCAAAGATAGCCCTCGGCATCGACGGTCGCGCCATCCGGTGCCGAATTGAGGGCACGTGTATCTGCGAACAGCCGCTTGTTGTCCGGCGCTCCGTCGTGGCGGTAATCGTAGGCCCAGATCGATCGGCGCGCACTGTCGGCGAGATAGAATGTCAAGCCGTCGGGACTGAAGCAGGGACCGTTGGTGACGCCGATGTCGGTGTCGAGAAGTTCAAGAGTTCCGGCGTCCAAACGATAGAGCCCGCCGAGCGCTGGCTCATCATGGGCCCGGCCATGGTGCATGGTACCGGCAACGAAGCGGCCTTGGGGATCGGCCTTGCCGTCGTTCAACCGCACCATCGAGTGCTTGCAGTCAATCTCCGCAACCGACGACGTCACTTCGCCACGTTCGAAATCATAGCGGGAGAACCCGTGATGCAGCGCCAGCATGGCGCCACCGTCGCGCCGCAGCACCATCGAGCCGACGGGTGCCGGCGCGTGAAAATCCCTGAGCTCGCCGGTTGCCGAATCGAGACGATGGATCGTTCCGGCCAGCGAATCGATCCAGTAGAGCCGTTGCGTGCGATCATCCCATACCGGGCTTTCGCCGAGTTGATCGCGGGTGTCGCCGATACGCCGGATGCGCGGTGAACTCATCTCTGTCTCCCTCGTACCGGCAGCAGCGCAGCGGCCTCGCGCGGACTTGACCGGTCGGTCAGTGAAAAATACAGTGAAGTTCCTTGGTCGGCGTTGGTTTCGATCCAGAATCCAAGATTAGCTCCGACCGGATGTGATGACCGAGATGTCGACGACAAAAGATGGCCAAACCGATAAGGCCGATGGTTCTGATCGCGTCGCGCAAATTCTGTCCGAAGCCGAGCGCATCTTCGCCCGCAAGGGCTATGAAGGCGCCTCGATGCGCGATATTGCCGTCGCCTGCGGCATCTCAAAGGCACTGCTCTATCACCACTTCGCCAACAAGGAAGAGATTTATTCACTTGTAACCGTTGGCTCCACCGATGAGCTGTATCTCTTCGTGCGCGATCGTATTCCATCTGGCCCGCCCTCAGCCAAGATTCGCGCGTTTATGGTGGCGACCGCCGAGTATTTCCGGCGCTACCGTTGGGCGTGGATCGCGTCCACCACCGCATTCTGGAACGATCCGGCTCGCCATCGCCAGAAGGAAAGGATGACGCGGCGAGACCGTTACGAAAACTTCCTGCGCGGCCTGATCGAGGAAGCGATCGAAGCCGGCGAAATCCGCAAGGTTGACGTACCGATGGCCGGCCGCCTGATCCTTTCGTCGCTGAACTGGATGCATCGCTGGTACAATCCCAACAAGTCCTTGACGCCCGAGCAGATTGCCGACGTCTATTTCGATCTCGTGTTCAACGGTCTGCGGGCCGGCGGCGTCTCTCTGCCAGCGCCGCCGCCTTCGCCTAAGCCGGGGCGCCGCAAGCCACGTTGAGCGTTGCAGGAACCGGCTTTCCGGCCGTGGCATTCCCTTTGGTTCCGTCCTCAGGACGCTCAATCGAGCGCGATCTTCTGTGACTCGATCACGGGGCCCCACAACGCCGCATCTTGCTTCAGTTGCGCATCGAGCACATCAGGCGCGCCGATATCCGCAAATAGCCCGTCGATCTGCAACTGGTTGGCGATTTCGGGTTTCTGCATGGCCGCGTTCGCGGCGGCGTTCAATCTGGCGATCATTTCGGGCGGGGTGCCCGCCGGGGCGTGCAGCGCCGTCCAGAACGAGGCCGTCAGATCCGGATAACCGGACTCAGCAAGCGTCGAAACGCCTGGCAAGTTCGGCATACGCTTGTTAGACGAAATCGCCAGGATCCGTAATGTGCCCGCGGTCGCATGTTCCATCACCGCGGCCGGCGTTGCAAAATTCAGGTCACACGCGCCGGATAGCAGGTCCATGATCGACAACGGATTGTTGCGATAGGCGACGTCGGTGACGGCAAACCCCATCGATTTTCCCATCATGATCCCGAACAGATGCGTGACGCTGCCGGGGCCCAGCGTGGCGTAGAACAGCGGCTTGTCGCGGCTCTTGGCATAGGCAACGAAGCTCCTCACATCGGTAGCCGGCATCTTCGCGTTCACGGTCAGCGACAGCGGGCCGTTGCAGAGCATGGCTACCGACGCGAAATCCACAAGTTTGTAGGGCAGGGCCTTGCGCAACAGGACGTTCAACGAGATTGGGCCGGTGCCGCCGGCGAGCAGGACGGTGCCGTCCTTGGGCGCGCGCGCCACATATTGCGATCCGACAATGCCGTTGGCGCCCGGCTTGTTGTCGACCAGAACCGGCTGGTCGAGCGCCTCGGACATTCCCTTGGCGATCGAACGCATCAGGCTGTCGATCGAGCCGCCGCTTGCATAGGGCACGATGATGAAGATGGTCTGTGACGAGCGCGCGCTCACGATCGCAGGTGCAGCAAACGGCGCGACGATGGCACCGGCCATGAGGGTTGCGGCCTGACGCCGGCTGAATTTGGTCATGGCGATTTCTCCCCGGGGAATTTGTTGTCGCTTGGCCGAAATCTACGACCTGACCGATCGGTCAGTCAATGGGTCTATCGTCGAAGCTATTGCAAGCCAGCAACCTTGATGTTATGAGCCAATCGACTGACCGATCGGTCAGGCGACAAATTGTCGTCGTCCAGGGTCGAGGCACCAAGATCAAACAAGAGCCAGGAGGAAGCCATGTCCGATGACATCGTGACGCTCGAAGTATCCGACCACATTGCAATCGTGACGCTGAATCGTCCTCCGGTGAATGCGCTCAATCGCGCGATGCGCGACCGCATCGTCAGCGTGTTCGACGAAATCTCCGAGCGCAGCGATGTCCGCGTGGCGATCCTCACCGGTAACGGCAAGATCTTCTGCAGCGGCGCCGACCTCAAGGATCGTCCGGATCCGACGAAGGTCGGCGCGTTCCACGACCACAACCGCATCACCCGCGAGACCGGCAACTGCATCCGCGAATGTTCCAAGCCCGTCATCGCCGCGATCAACGGCGTCGCATTGGGTGCAGGGCTTGGCCTGATGGCATCTTGCGACATCTTCTACGCCTCTGAAGACGCCGTGTTCGGCATGCCCGAGATCAATGTCGGCCTCGCTGGCGGCGCGGCGATGCTCAACACGCTGTTCGGCCGCTCGCTGATGCGGCGGATGTTCTTCACCGGCTACCGGGTGCCGGCGGCCGAGCTTTATCGTCTCGGCATCATCGAGGCCTGCACCAGCAAGGAGGATCTCATTCCCGAAGCGATGAAGATCGCGCGCGAGATTGCTGCCAAGAGCCCGATTGCGATCGAGTATGCCAAGAATGCGGCCAACATGGTCGAGCTGATGCCGCCGCGCGATGCCTATCGTTTCGAGCAGAACATCACCATGGCGCTGTCGAAGACCGAGGACGCCAAGGAAGCGCGCATGGCCTTCCTGGAGAAGCGCGCGCCGGTGTTCAAGGGGCGCTGATCATGCGGCCGGGAGAGGGTCTCGATGCGCTGATGTCGCCGCGCTCGATCGCGATCATCGGCGCGTCTCAGGAGCCGACCAAGATCGGTGGTCGGCCGGTCGATCTGCTGCGCCGCTACGGCTATGCGGGCCGGATCTATCCGGTCAATCCGAAGGCCGCGGTGGTCCAGGGTCTGCAGGCCTACGCGTCGGTAGAAGATCTGCCTGAGGCTCCCGATCTGGCCATCATTGCCGTCGACGCCGAGAGGGCGGCCGAAGCGGTGGAGCAATGCGCTGCGCGCGGCGTTCGCAGCGTCGTTGTGTTCTCCTCCGGCTTTGCCGAGCTCGGCGAGCAGGGGCGCGCGATGCAGGACCGGTTGCAAACGGCTGCGCGTCGGAGCGGCATGCGGCTACTGGGACCGAATTGTCTCGGCGCGGTCAGTGTCGCCGAACGCGCCATCGCCACGTTCTCGATCGTGCTCGAGCACAGCATGCCGACGGCCGGCTCGCTCGGCATCGTGTCGCAAAGCGGCAATCTCGGCAGCTACACCATGCGCATGGCGAGCGATCGCGGCGCCGGCATCAGTCGTTTCATCACGACCGGCAACGAGTGCGACATCGACATTGCCGACGGAATTGCCTGGCTCGCCCGCGATCCCGCCACCAAAGTCATCCTGTGCTGCTTCGAGGCTTGCCGCGATGCCGGTCGGCTCATCGCCGCGCTGACCGAGGCGCGCGACGCCGGAAAGCCGGTCATTGCGCTGAAGGTCGGCACATCGGAGGCGGGGCAGGCCGCGGCGGCGTCGCACACCGGGGCCATGGCGGGATCGGACGCCGTGTTTGATGCGTTGCTGGCGCGGTACGGCGCCGTTCGGGTGCGCAGCATCGAGGAATTGATCGATCTCGGTCATGCCGCCTCCATCCTCTTGCCGGATCGGTTGCCGAAGGGGCCGCGCCTTGCGGTCGTGACGGCATCGGGCGGCTTTGGCGTGTTGCTCGCCGATGCGGCGCAGGCCGTCGGGCTGTCGCTGCCGGAACTGAGCGAAGCGACACAGCGCGCGATCCTCGAGCTCGTGCCGTTCGCGTCGGCGCGCAATCCAGTCGACGCCACCGCGCAGATGTCCAGCCGACCCGATATGCTGCAGAAGATCCTGTCGGCGGTCGTGGCTGACGACCGCTCCGACGTGATCGTGCTGCCGCTGCCGTTCTCGCTGCACATGCCGCGCCTGCGCTCGGTCTATATGGAGACCTTGCGCACCATCCGCGCGCAGTATCCCGATCGCCCCGTCATTCTGTGTGTCGAGGGTCCGTCGGATGCGCTCGGTGAACTACATGCCTTGGGCTATCCGACGATCGCGAGTTTTGACGGCTGCTGTGCCATCATTGCGGCGCTGGCCCGCTTGCAGGCGTTGGCGACCGCGCCAAGGGATGCAAGGCAGCCTGCCTTTGGGAAGGCCTCGCCACTTCCAGCCGATGCATTCCGCCATGAGCTCGGCGCCAAACGCGCGCTGGCTGAGGCCGGTATCCCCGTGCTTGGCGAGCGGCTGGTGTCGGACGCCGATGCCGCGGTGCGTGCCGCGCGCGAAATCGGCTTTCCGGTAGTGCTGAAGATCGCTTCGCCCGATCTGCCGCACAAGACGGAAGTCGGTGGTGTCGCTGTCGGCCTTCGCTCCGAGGAAGAGGTGCGGCAGGCCCATACCCAGATGCTGGCGCATGTTACCACGAAGGCGCCGCGCGCGGTGATCGATGGCGTCATCGTTGCCCCGATGGCGCACGGCCTGTCCGAGCTCATTCTTGGCAGCCGGATCGATCCGGTGTTCGGCCCGGTCGTCATGGTCGG
>Ga0307510_10006695_pt1 | contig 13738 bp, 15 predicted proteins | sample 12_EM_MG_FD_207224 | JGI IMG/M metagenome (GOLD analysis project Ga0307510, IMG submission 207224) | Populus trichocarpa ectomycorrhiza microbial communities from riparian zone in the Pacific Northwest, United States - 12_EM | ecosystem: Host-associated > Plants > Roots > Unclassified | place... | reverse complement strand
GACCTGGCCGGAGACGAACAGCAGATTACCGGTGCGCACGAACGGCACGTAGTTGGCCACGGGGGTGGGGGCCTCGTGCAGCTTGATGCCCTGTTCCGCCAGTTTCTGCTCGACCGTGCCCGCCATGTTCGACCTCGTTGTCCAAAAAATCATCCGCCTGACCGCGTCCGTTTGGAGGCCGGGCGGCGCCCTGTTTCGCCCATCGTGCCGCCACATGCAAGCAACCGGAGGGGGATGCAATTTGTTGAGGCAGGGCAGGCGGTTCAAAGCGGGGGCAGCAACTTTACGTGAAACGGCCTCAGTTGCGACGCAATGGAACGGTCATTAAAGTGTCGAATCTGCGCTTCCCAAAGGACGCATCCTCAAGGAACAGACATGGTGCACCTTTTCCGGACTTCGCTCGGTGTGATGGCGCTCGCGGCGGCCGCTTTCGGTCCCGGCGGCGGGGCGCAGGCTGCCAGCGGTCCGTTCCTCGCGCACCAGGCGCTCTACGATCTCAGCCTTGTCAAATCGCGCTCCAATTCGGTCAACAGCGCGCGCGGCCGCATCCTCTACAATTTCACCGGAAGCTCCTGCGAGGGCTACACCTCCGAATTCCGCCAGGTCTCCGAGCTCGACAGCGGCGAGGGCAAGATCACGCTGAGCGACCTCCGCTCCAATTCCTGGGAGGACGCCGCGGGAAAAAGCTACCGCTTCAAGATTGAGACGCGGATGAACGAGGCCGACGCCGGCCGGGTCGACGGTTCGGCCGAGCGCGACGGCGACCACATCAACGTCAAGCTGAAGCTGCCGTCGCCCAAGAGCTTTACGCTCGACGGCAAGATCGTGTTCCCGACCGAGCAGATCCAGCGCATCATCGCCGCCGCAAGAGACGGCAAGTCGGTGCTCGAGCTCTCGGTCTATGACGGCTCCGACGACGGCCAGAAGGTCTACAACACGCTGACCGTGATCGGCCAGCCGATCGCCGCGGACCGCGCTGCCTCGCCGGATCCGTCGACCTCGGACGAGCACATGAAGTCGCTCAAGCGCTGGCCCGTCACCGTCAGCTATTTCGACCGCGAGTCCCAGCAGAAGGAAGGCGAGCAGACGCCGGTCTATGCGATGGCGTTCGAGCTCTACGAAAACGGCGTCTCGCGCCAGCTCGTGCTCGATTACAACGATTTCGTGATTTCGGGCGCGATGGGCAAGTTCGACGTGAAGGACAGCAAGCCCTGTAATTGAGGGCGCGACGTCTAGCCCTTGTCGCACTCAGCGGCTACGCTGCTCCCAACCACAAACTCCGGGAGCCAGCCATGCCCAAGCTCGATCATCTCCGCCCCAGCGGCCTCCATCACAATCCGGCTTATTCCCACGTCGTTACCGCCACGGGCGCGCGGACGATCTACATCTCCGGCCAGGTATCGACCAACGAGGAGGGGCGGATCGTCGGCGAGGGCGATCTCGCCGCGCAGACCACGCAGGTGATGCAGAATCTCGGCCATGCGCTGAAGGCGGCCGGCGCGAGCTACGCCAACATCGTGAAGATCACGACCTTCGTCGTCGGCTACAAGCCGGAGCTGCGCCCCATCATCGGCAAGGCCCGCTCCGCCTTCTTCGAAGGCATGGAGCCGCCGGCCTCGACGCTCGTCGGCGTCTCGGCGCTCGCCGCGCCGGAATGGCTGATCGAGATCGAGGCGATCGCGGTCGCGGATTGATTCCGTAGCCCGGATTTCGCTGCGCTCCATCCGGGCTACGCGCGGGACATCACTTGCAGAACCGCCATCGCTTCGTCCGCCCTGTCAACGGGTACAAAGAGATGGTCGTGGTGGAAGGCGGAAACGGCGTTCACGCTGATGCCGGCGTCAGCGAGGCGCGCTGTGATGGCCGCCAGGAAGCCGACCGCATCGAGCGCGGAGTGAACCGTCAGGGTGATCAGGCGCGAGGCGAACGCGTAGCGTAAGCCTGCCGTTTCGGCTTCTTCACGCAGGATCACGAGCGTGGTGCCTTCCTGCTCACGGAACGTCAGCAGCGGGTTGAGTGCGGCGGGAATGGGTTTGCTCGTCGGGATCGTGCAGAACACGAAAATGCCCGGCCGCAGCTCCGGCCTCATGTGTCTCAGCAGCGCGGTGAGATCGCGTTCGGCCGTCATCACTCTTCCGCCTTCTCCGGCCCATCATACGCGATGCCGCGGATCACCGCGGCGCTGCCGAACTTCTTGCGCAGGCTGTCCACCGCGCGTTCGGCATGGGCGGCGCGGCGGTCGAGCATGTCGGTGTCGTCGGCGACTGATCCTTCGCGCAGCGCGCTGACGCCGGCGCCCATCAGGCGAAAGGCGGTGCCGTCGATCTCTTTCGCCAGCATCTCGCGGCAGATCGAGAAGATCTTTGCGGCGAGCTGCGTCGGGGCCGCGATCGACTGCGAGCGCGTGCGCTGGCGGAAGTCGGCGGTCTTCAGCTTCAGCGTGACGGTGGAGCCGGCGAGCTCGCTGCTCTTGAGGCGCGACGACGTCTTCTCGCACAGCCGCCACAAAGTCTTTTCAAGAGTCGCGAAATCGCGGATGTCGGTCTCGAAGGTCGTCTCGCTGGAAATCGTCTTGGCGCCGCGATCAGGCTCGACGCGACGGTCGTCGATACCGCGGGCGAGCCGCCACAGCCTGCGGCCCTCGCTCGGAAACTGCCGCATCATCTCGATCTCGTCGGCCTTTTGCAGGTCGGCGATGATGCGGAAGCCGCGCTGCCCAAGGCGCTCCTGCGTCGCGGGCCCAACGCCAAAAATGAAGCCGACCGGCTTGTCGGCCAGCATCGCGCGCGCTTCCTCCTGGTCGAGCGCGGCAAACCCGCGCGGCTTGTCGAGGTCGGAGGCGATCTTGGCCAAAAACTTGTTGCAGGAGAGGCCGACCGAGACCGAGATGCCGATGTCGCGCTCGATGTCGCGGGCGAACCGCGCTAGCACCTTTGCCGGGATCATGCCGTGAACCCGCTCGGTGCCGGAGAGATCGAGGAAGGCCTCGTCGATCGAGAGCGGCTCGACCAGCGGCGTCAGCGCCTGCATGGCCTGGCGGACCTCGCGGCCGACGCGGACGTATTTTGCCATGTCAGGCGGGATCACGGTCGCATGCGGGCAGGCTTCCAGTGCCCTATACATCGGCATGGCCGAGCGGACGCCATAGGTACGCGCGACATAGCAGGCGGCCGACACCACGCCGCGCTTTCCGCCGCCGATGATGACGGGCTTGTCGGCGATGTCGGGGTTGTCGCGCTTCTCGACCGTCGCGTAGAAGGCGTCGCAGTCGATATGGGCGATGGTCAGGCTCGCGAGCGTCCGGTGGCGGACGAGGCGAGGGGAACCGCAGGCCGAACAGCGCCGCACGCCCATATCCAGATCGGCCGAACAATCCCGGCAGAAGCAGCGGGGCCCGGCCGAGTCGGGGACGGTCACGGCACGTCGCGCTCCCAGGTGCGGTCGCCGAGGGCGTCGCCCAGCACCTGCCGCGCCGCAGCAACGTTGGTCGGATGCAGCTCCGCGGTCGCGGCAAAGGCCTTCACGGTGGCGTCATCGCGCATCACGAAATCGAGCACGCTGAGGAGGAAATTAGGGTCCGAGGCGGCATTGCGCAGGGTCTCCGGGCCGACGCCTGTCTCAGCCAGGAACAGGCCCAGCCGCTCGGGATCGCCAGCCACGAAAGAGAGTGCCTGAAGCGCAACGATTTCAGCGACTTCGCGGGGGTTGTGAACAGGCTTTTTCAAGGGAGCGGTTTGCCTTTCCGTTAACTTTCGGTGTCTACTTTGAAACCATCATGCCCGAGTCTCAAGACCGCCGACAAGCAACTGGAAACCACATCGCAGAAAGTCGACCCTCGGGTTTAACGAAACTCAAGCGAATCTGAGGCTAGTTTGAATCCAGTTTTCGAAGCGCCCGCGAGCGGCGCCTGAGGCGTCACATGTATCCGGCTTCGTGCCAATCAGGAGGGCGGGATGGCTAAGACCGTCCTGATCGTGGAAGACAACGAGCTCAACATGAAGCTCTTCCGCGACCTGTTGGAGGCGCACGGCTATCAGACCTCCGGCACCAGCAACGGCTACGAGGCGCTCGACCTGGTTCGCAAGATGCGGCCCGACCTTGTGCTGATGGATATCCAATTGCCGCAGGTCTCCGGGCTCGAGGTGACGCGCTGGATCAAGGACGATCCGGAGCTGCGTTCCATTCCCGTCGTCGCCGTCACGGCGTTCGCGATGAAGGGCGACGAAGAGCGCATCCGCGAGGGCGGCTGCGAGGCCTATTTGTCCAAGCCGATCTCGGTCGGCAAATTCATTGAGACGGTCCGGCGTTTTATCGGATAGGAAGTGAGTACAAAGTGTCCGCGCGTATCCTGGTTGTCGATGACGTTCCTGCCAACGTCAAACTCCTCGAAGCCCGTCTGTCCGCCGAATATTTCGACGTGATGACCGCCTCGAACGGCACCGAAGCGTTGGCGCTGGCCAGCCGCGCCGAATGCGACATCATCCTGCTCGACGTGATGATGCCCGACATGGACGGCTTTGAAGTCTGCCGCCGCTTGAAGACCGATCCGGCGACGCACCACATCCCGGTCGTGATGGTCACCGCGCTCGACAGCCCCGCCGACCGCAATCGCGGGCTCGAGGCCGGCGCCGACGATTTCCTGACAAAACCCGTCTCCGACGTCGTCCTGATCGCGCGCGTGCGATCGCTGACGCGGCTGAAGATGATGACCGATGAGCTGCGCATGCGCGCCATCACCTCGCTCGAGATCGGCATGCAGGCGCCCGAGCGCAGCGCCGTGGCCGACACCGGCAAGGGCGGCCGCATCCTGCTGGTCGACGACCGCGAGTCCTCCTATGAGCGGCTGGCGACGATCCTCGCCGCCGAGCACACCGTCGACGTCGAGCCGAACCCGACGGAGGCGCTGTTCCACGCTGCCGAGGGCAATTACGACCTGCTGATCGTCTCGCTCGACCTCAACAATTTCGACGGCCTCAGGCTCTGCAGCCAGGCGCGCTCGCTGGAGCGCACGCGCCATGTGCCGATCCTGGCGATTGCCGATCCCGAGAACTCCACCCGGCTGCTCCGCGGCCTTGAGATCGGCGTCAACGACTATCTGCTGCGCCCGATCGACAAGACCGAGCTCTTGGCCCGCGCCCGCACCCAGATCCGCCGCCGCCGCTACACCGATCATCTGCGCGACAACGTGCAGAACTCGATCGAGATGGCGATCACCGACGCGCTCACCGGCCTGCACAATCGCCGCTACATGGAGAGCCATCTGGCGACGCTCGCCGAACAGGCCTCGACCCGCGGCAAGCCGCTGGCGCTGATGATTCTGGACATCGACTATTTCAAGTCGATCAACGACAATTACGGCCACGACGCCGGCGACGACGTCTTGCGCGAATTTGCAGTCCGCGTGCGCAAATCGATCCGCGGCATCGATCTCGCCTGCCGCTACGGCGGCGAGGAGTTCGTGATCGTGATGCCGGAGACTGATCTGCACGTCGCCGGCATGGTCGCCGAGCGCCTGCGCCGCTCGATCGCGGGCGAGCCGTTCGCCGTCCACAAGGGCAGCAAGCGCATCGAGGTCACGATCTCGATTGGGCTCACCACGCTGGAGCAGAAGGGCGAGGCGGTGGCCGACGTCCTCAAGCGCGCCGACACCGCGCTGTATCGCGCCAAGCATGACGGGCGCAATCGGGTGGTGTCGCAGGCGGCGTGAGGCTGCCGCGATACAAAAGTGCGAAAACAACCCCATGCACAGTAGCCGGCGGTAGTCGGATCAATGGCTTATGCGGGTGGCAAAAATCGCTTACGCGAGTAGCAGGCCTGTTTGACTCGTCGGGCAAAACAGGAGCATGTTGGTATCGTCCCGAACTGGTCCCACTAGCTCCGCTGTCATTCCCCGCGCAGGCGGGGAATCCAGTACGCCGCGGCCTCTCGGTTCTAACTTCGCTGTCTCTGGAATACTGGATGCCCCGCCTTCGCAGGGCATGACACCGAACGATGCGGCGACGGCAGTTAGTGCGGCGCGCGCTTGTCTCGTTTCACCGTTGGCTTCGTATCACCACCCACATCCACCCCGGCATTCCGCAGCAGCACCATCGCCGCCTCCTTCGCCGCGCGTGCCATCGCGGGATCGTCGCGGACGAGGTCCTGCGCGATCGAGCCGTCGACCAGCAGCACGAGCTGCGTCGCGAGTCCCTCCGCATCCGCAACGCCGAGTTCGTTCAGGCGGTCGCGAAACCAGACACGGCGGCTCTCCTTGAAGGCGATCGCGATCTTCTTCACCGAGCGGTCCTGAGGCCCGAGCTCGGCGACCGCGTTCACGAACGGGCAGCCGCGAAAATCTTTTGCTGCAAAGCGGCGCTCCAGCGAATCGAAGATGGCGAGGATCTGCTCGGCCGGCGGCTTGTCGGAGGGGCGCGGAGCTACGAAGCGGCGTTCGAGATAGGCCGCGATCAGCGCGTCCTTGGAGGGGAAGTGGTTGTAGAGCGTGCGCTTGGAGATGCCGATCTCGGCTGCGATGGTGTCGACGCCGATGGCGCGAATGCCTTGCAGATAGAACAGCTTGTCGGCGGTCGCGAGGATCCGCTCTTTCATCGTCTGTGGGGTCGTCGGGGGAGCCATGCAGCGGGATGCGTCCTGTTCGCTTGACAGCCTGCACCTTTCATAGCCTAAGTACACAGGTCTGTGTAACTAAAATCAAGCGATATTGCAGATGCCGGCGCGCGCGCCGCGCCCACGAGGGAGAAGAAAATGCCCCTGTTGCAGGTCCTGCGTCCGACATTGCCCATCCTGATCGGCGCCTCGATCATGCTGACGCTGAGCATGGGGCTGCGGCAGAGCCTCGGCATCTTCATGCAGCCCTTGACGCATGACATCCACATCTCGATCTCGGATTTCACGCTGGCGCTGGCCGTGCAAAACCTTGCCTGGGGCTTTCTCCAGCCGCTCGCCGGCGCGATGACCACGCGCTACGGCTTCCGCCCGATCATGATCGTGGGCGCACTGATGTATATCGTGGGCCTCATTCTGATGACGACCGCGAACGGGCTCGTCGCCATCATGATCGGTGCCGGCGTGCTGATCGGCACCTCGCTCGCCTGCACCGCGGCCGCGATCGCGATGTCGGTGGCCGCGCGCGCGGTGCCCGCGACGGTGCGCTCGACCGTGCTCGGCATCGTCTCGGGCGCGGGCTCGCTCGGCGCGCTGCTGTCGGCGCCGCTCGGGCAGATGCTCAATGAAGGATTTGGCTGGCGCATCGGGCTCGCCGGCTTCGTGGTGATGTCGGTGCTGATGATTCCCGCGGCCTGGTACGCCGGACGCGTCGACAAAATTCCGCTGCCCAAGCCCACGGCCGACGACATCGGCGATGCAACGGCCATGACCGCGGCGAAAACCGCATTCGGCAACACGTCCTTCGTGGTGATGACCTGCGCCTATCTCGTCTGCGGCATGCAGCTCGTCTTCCTCACCACGCATCTGCCGTCGTACCTCGCGATCTGCGGCCTCGATCCGATGCTGAGCGCGCAGACGCTCGGCATGATCGGCGGCTTCAACGTGCTGGGCTCGCTGTTCTTCGGCTGGGCCGGCCAGCGCTGGAACAAGCTGGCGCTGCTCGGCGGCATTTACGTCCTGCGCTCGCTCGCGCTCGCCTGGTACTTCATGCTGCCGGCGACATCATTCTCGACGCTGCTGTTCGGCGCAATCATGGGCTTCCTGTGGATGGGCGTCGGCCCGCTGGTCGCAGGCGCGGTCGCCGAGATGTTCGGCCTGCGCTGGCAGGCCATGATCCAGGGCCTCGCGTTCATGAGCCACCAGATCGGCAGCTTCCTCGGCGCCTATGGCGGCGGGGTGATCTACGACGCACTCGGCTCCTACACCATGGCCTGGCGCATCGGCGTGGCGCTGGGCTTGGCCGGTGGCATCATCCAGGTCGCGTTCGCGCTGATCCGGCCATCGCAGCCGCCGACGCCGGTGTTAAGGGCGGTGTAGGCGGGGCGTGGGGGGCACTTTCGTCAGCTTGGAGCTTATCACGCTGTCTGACGCCCCGAAGCAGCTATCGGCCGCTTCGTGCAAGGAAAATCGCAGAAGGCTCGACCTCGATGAGGAACTCCTCCTTGGCGAGGTTTGGCACTCCGATCCAGGTTGTGCACGGCGGGTTATCGCCGAACGCCGCTTTGAGAGCGACGCTAATGGCCTTACCCTCGTGCATGTGGCTTTGCTTGATGTAGAGTCGCAACGCACCGACCTGATCGAGTTCCGCACCAACCGACGCCAGCGCAATGCCAAGATTTTCGAGACTTTTGCTGAGTTGACGACCTATGTCGCCAGCACCAACAACGTTCTGATCTGCGTCCCAAGCAACCTGGCCGGACACATACACGACATCGCCGAACGGTGTGGGGACAGTAGCAACCTGCGCGAAACCGTAACGCGAGCTATCGAAGATTCCGACAGGAACATGCGCCGTTCGGCTCATGAGGGATCCCTTAGCCAGAGCGCCAGTCAGCGGCGCCGCCGCCAGTAGAGCAGAAAGCCAGCAAAGGGAAAATCGGCTCGTGGACCCAAAACAGACGCGCGCTGATCCCGTCAATCAGCCGCCGCCAAATTTAGATGGATCATCGTAGGCAGGAGGATCGTCGTGATCGGTCCGCAGACCTCCCGGAACGGAGTCGTCGCGATAGATGCGCACACCGCCCGGAGTGACGTAGCTCGGGGTGATAGACTGGCCAGGACGCGTGATGGCTTGTCGCGAGTTGTGATGCCCCCTTGGTGCGGCGCTTGCAGAAGCACACAACGTGACCGCAAGGCATAATCCCAAGACAAAACGCATCGCATTTCCTCCAAGCCGCTAGCCCCATTCTATGTGGTGCGCGCGCCGCTCTTTGCTTTCACGTTCGAACGACGCTTTTGACCCATCGCTCCCGTTGACGCGGTGCAGCTACATGTCGATCCATAGGGGCAGACCGGAAGCTTGCAGCCAAGAGCCAAACCGACACTTTTGACCCTAAGCGGACGTAAGGAAGGTCCGCGGCTACACTCGACACGCGTTGCACAGGAACGACCATGCGCGACTATTTGCGGGCAGGCGATTTCGCGCACTTGCCAGAAAACTTGATCGCACTTCACGATGACGACACCGGGAAGGGCGAACGGATACTCATTTCGGTGACAAGGCTTTGGACGGTACGGTCGCCGGCGGCGGACGGTCGCCAACACTACGATAAATTTCCCGCAATGGTTGTAAGTCATTGTTGCCGCGCCGCTCGGGTTCCGGCTCGGCCTGGCTGTTCTTCAGCGGCTACTTGGCACAACGAGTGCATAGCTAACCAACAACTTGGAATGGTGTTGTTTGGCGATGTGCGCGGCTTAAGATGCCACCTTGAGGGAAGCCATGGCAGTTTCAAAGAAGGTCGGCGAGCAAAATTCCGAAGTGGCCCCGGCTGAAGCTTCCGGGATCGATGTTTCCAAGGAAAGCGGGGCTGCCCCTACGCAGCGCGGTATCGAGCACGAGGGCATGTCGAAAGCGCAGTATTATCGCGCTTTGCTCATTTCTGCCGCGCTCGCCATTTTAGCGATGATCTGCCTCATTGCGGTTATCGAGGGCATTGATAGCGGACATCCTGCCGCCGATGATTGAACAACCGCACGCGGGCGGGTGAGTCCGTTGTTGGCCCGTTGTTGACATCGAGCCAGTCCGCGTCGACGTTGTCTTCTGCGCGCATAGCGGACGCGACAATTCCATGATTGCGGACGGCGTAGCCGGGGCAGCAGACGCTTACCACGGCTAGGACGCCGCGACGTTCACCTTCACCGAGGCGGGCAGTGGAAGCCGCAGCCCCCGAGCCAACGCCGCGCGGCGCGAGGCTGGCTGGCTTTCCGGCAGCCTTCCGAAATGCGAGAGGGTTTGCATCAGCGCGCCTCTCGCGGCTGGCTCGATCTTCGCGCAGATGAACCAGCAGACAACCACAAGCATGCCCAGCGCGATCCATACGGCCGAGGTGGCATCCAGGCCGGCCTCGACCAGGGCACGAATGATCGTAGTGCCAATGACGTTATGCGTGAGATAGAGCGGATAGGTGATTAGTCCGAGCGTTCTCAACCAGGCGGGTGCCTTGGGGGAGGCGATGCCGGCGGAGCGCCTGCTTCGGTTCGCGGCACGGGCAATGAAGAGCACTGCGGCCGCCCAGACCATAATCGGCACAAGGGCCGATTGATCCGCGAGGGCGGGGATGGACGTCAAGAAGAACGAGGCAAAGAAATAGATTTCCGCGGCGCCCGAAAGACAGGTGACGGCAATTGCGATCTGTTCGAGCGCCGTCAATTGTCTGTTCGCGGAAATGAACAGCCAGATCCCCAGCGCGAAGAAGCAGCCATGGCTCAGCAGGAATGCCGCGCACGGCACCCGAAACATCAGGATGACGAGATAGGGCAGGTCGGATGGCGTCGTGCAGGCCAGCACGAGCAGCGCGACGGCGTTGAAGATGGCGCTGTAGATGGTGAGGCCAAAGGCCAGGTGTCGCAGCGTGATCCTCTTCGTGAGCATCGCGCAGAACACGAGTCCATAGAACGCCGTCTCGGCGGCCAGCGTCCAATAGACCTCGTCGAGCCATTGGCCTGTGACGCCCTTCGGAACCATCAGCATGGCGTGGATGTAGGGCAGAACGAGTTCGGATGCCGGTCCACTCCCGAAGAGAAGCAGAACGAGGAAGGTCGCGGTGGCGCAGACCCAGACCGCTGGATAAAGCCGGAGTGCGCGACCGAGAAGAAACTCGCCCGGTGAAGACTGGCTCGCGGAATTGGCGATGACGAAACCGGAAATGACAAAGAATACTTCAACGCCGACCCAGCCGAACCATGTGAAAGGCGCGGCGGACGGGTAGAGAACATCGGCGGCGACGGTGCGCTCGAAGCCCGGGACGCCAATCGAAACCCAGGCCCAGGACCAGAACATCTGGTGGAAAATGGCGACTCCGAGGGCGGCCCCGAAGCGCAGCGGATCCAGCAACGGCAAATGGCTCTTCACGGGAACAGACCAAATTCATGCAACGATCCCGCTGGAGATATTGGATCCTTTCACCGGGCTCTTTGAGGTGGGTCACACTTGCTCCGGCGCCGGCCAAACGTGCCGATGGCAGCATGGGTTAGCGCAACCCAGGCTGTGGTTCAGGACAGCGTCGCGTTCGTGCTGATCCGGCCGTCGCAGCCGCCGGTGTTGCGGACGGCGTGACCGGAGCGTGTGCACGCTGGCGTTTGCTTGGGCATAAATGCCGATGCCCGCCAATTCCTGCCGGATGCGACCATTGTCGTCCGTCCTTGCCCCAGTTCAAATTGATTTTTCGTACCGTCCTCATTCGTCGGATCCGCGGTTGAACTTTAGGCCCTTGAGGCTATTGTCCTGATATCGCCGAGTTGGACCTGGCATCGGCGCCTGAGAGCCCATTTCGCTCCCGCCAATCAGCGGAGCGAGCCCATGCACGAAAAGTGTCTGGCAATCGACGCGTCGATTGCCCGTTGCCACCGCCTCAAACAACAAGATCAACGATCGGCAGATGCACGAAGCCGCTCGCCATCCCGCGGCGGACCCGGGCGATTATCGCCTAGGAGGGGACGCCAGGCAGACGCGCGTTTCCGTCGTGCCGTTTCCAAACAACCAGTTGGAGCCAGGGCGTTCGCATGAAAATCCGTGTCGGCTTCGAGATGATCTACGACTTTCCGCAAGCAACGCCTTTGATCGCGGTGGTTGGCATGCACTTCACGCGAGCCTCCGACATCATCGTGCCCGATTACCTCACGAGCCAGCCCTCCGTGCCGATCACGCCCTATCGCGACGGCTTCGGCAATTGGTGCAGCCGGATCGTCGCGCCCGCCGGTCGTGTGCGCCTCTCCGCCGATGGATCGGTGCGCGACAGCGGTCTGCCCGACGTGATCGTGCCTTCAGCTGCGCAGCACGCGGTCGAGGATCTGCCGGCGGACACCATCGTCTACCTCCTTGGCAGCAGGTATTGCGAGACCGACCGATTGTCCGACGTCGCATGGAAGCTGTTCGAGAAAACGAAGCCCGGCTGGGCTCGGGTCCAGGCCATTTGCGATTTCGTTCACCATCACATCGCGTTCGGCTACGAGCACGCGCGTGCAACCAAGACGGCGTGGGAGGTCTTCAACGAGCGCAAGGGTGTTTGCCGCGACTACGCGCATCTGGCGATTTCGTTCTGCCGCTGCATGAATATTCCCGCACGCTATTGCACCGGCTATCTCGGCGATATCGGCATGCCGCCGCCGTATGCCGCCGGCGATTTTGCCGGTTGGTTCGAGGCCTATATCGGCGGCCGCTGGTACACGTTCGATGCGCGCAACAACGTTCCGAGGATCGGCCGGGTCCTGATCGCGCAGGGCCGCGATGCCGCCGACGTTCCCATCACCCAGACTTTCGGACCCAACACGCTCGTCAGTTTCAAAGTGTGGACCGATGAACTCGTGGAGACTTCCAACGTCGCGGCCGTTCTGTAGCGACCGCTCTGCTCGGCCGATATCTGCCGAAGCTGCAAATCGATCGCTCGAAACCGATCAGGAGCTGGAATGGCGAACACCGCAATCATCAGGGACGCCTACGGGGTGCCCGCAATTTTCGTTGGTTCAAAAACCGGCCGGGACGACGCTCCCTTTGTTTTCGTCAGGGTTGGAGACGAAGAGCGACGGATGCGATGGTCCGAATGGGATGCGCTCCCCGCCTGGACCGGCGCACGTCCATCCTGGGCCGGCAAACAGAAACAGTGATAAGCTGCCGCGAGCTTATATCGGAGCGCGCAGACCGGGCGACGTCACCCATTGACTGATCTGGATAGCGTTATCCATCTGACCAGCCTTCCGGAGAAGCTCGTCACGACGAATGCCAAGAGGCAAATGTTCAGCTTGCTTTCGCAGGTTGAAGGCCTCTTGCGTCAAGCGGTATTCCAGGGTCGGAGATTCTTCGAGAACGCGCAGATGCGACATGATGGGGCTCCCTTGCTTGGTGAGGGCGCGAGCGCAAGGGGCGTTCTCATCACCGGCAGATGCCACGGGCCGAGCGGTGATAACCCCTATATGGGTGCTTGATGGCGTTTGAACCAGACCGCGATCAAGTCAAACTTCGATAGTTTGAAGTTGCAACGCGCGATGCCTGCGGACGCCGAAAAGGCGCCCAACCGATGCTGCGACCATGCGCCCGTTATGCAGCAATAACCAGCACTATCGTCAACGCCTGGCGCGCGATGCTTCGCCCCGCGACGCCTCGCATATTCTTGTTCAATTGGTCGCACACGGTGTCCCCATCTACCGTTGCCAGAGATGTCATGACGATTTGCGTTACCGGCCCCGGCCTGAACTGCGCTATGTTGGTTCATGGAACATCAGGGTGTCGAGTACACAATCGTCCAGACCATCGGTCCCTCCGGCTGGAAATGGTCGTTTGATCGAAACGGCCGCAAGCCCAAAACCGGTATTGCCTATAGTCGAGCGGAGGCTGTCGGCGCAGCTGAACGCGCAATCGGCCAATCGCTCAGAGATCAGCAACGGCAATAGGCATCCGCAGTCACCTTCAAGTTTGACGTGTAACCCGAAGAGTGATTTTCCAGTCCCTCTGGCGGCTGAACCTTCGCGTCCTCGCTTCAGACCAATCCATATCGGGATTTACAATCTCCCTCCCGGGGCTGGAAGGCCGCCGCCCGCGCTTTATTTAAGCGGGCGGCGTTTTTGTTCCAAATCGAAC
>Ga0307510_10006694_pt1 | contig 13739 bp, 13 predicted proteins | sample 12_EM_MG_FD_207224 | JGI IMG/M metagenome (GOLD analysis project Ga0307510, IMG submission 207224) | Populus trichocarpa ectomycorrhiza microbial communities from riparian zone in the Pacific Northwest, United States - 12_EM | ecosystem: Host-associated > Plants > Roots > Unclassified | place... | reverse complement strand
GACAAGGACCCATCAGGCACCCAGTCCCTCACACCGCCCAGCACGCAGTTTTCGTATGTCCCCTTTCTGCTTCCCTTCGCCTCGATATTCTTGGGCCAGACCCCACTCCCCTATATCTATTTCATACAGACAAAGGTGCAGCTAAATTAGTTACTTTTCTCCTTGCTTCGAATTCCCTCCTCCACCCCCTGCCTCCACGCCCAGACCCTCCATGAGTTCTCTTTGCGCGCCCCACTACCATACCCCACCTCCTACAGTCCAATGACTCCCCTATACATTCTGCCACTTTATTTACCTCACCCTACACACCGTAGCTACTCATAGCATGACTCTTGTTGTCGATAGACAGTGGAGTATAATCATGGAATTCAAAAAAAAAAAAAAAAAGGTTGACCGGTGATCAACGGCATGTGCCTGCTCTTTGATCCCAAAAAGGACACGCATCTAGGGTTAGGATTACTGAACTGGCATAAGGTCTCGGTCTAAACGTAACTCACCATATGTCTGTCACCCCATAGCCAAAAGCATAGCGCAGGTTATGGGCAGTACTGTGGCCTGAACTTAATTCAGCAGACAGAGGACGGTCAACCGGCCAAGTGAGTGAAGAACTTGAAGGAACTTGGAAGTTGTCACCGAGTGATAAAATTGATAAGACGTCACAAAGTGACACAAACGACCTTCAGGTGAACTCCATGCCGACATACAGCTAAATGCGCAGAAATTTCAGTTCTCACTCAGACCAGTTTATCTTCCAGGCTTTCCAGTCCTTGTGGAGTCACGTAACTTGGATTCGGGGATCATGAACACGTATTGCTTGTTTGCTGGAACGGGAGGGCATGAGGCCGGCTACTAATTTGACCAGTTTCAATTTTCAGATCACCGATTCACCGTTTATTTTTGGATCGACACTTTCAAGTTGCTCCTTCCAGGCCGTTGTATGTAATCACGGATCGGTTTAGAAACAAGCGCCACCGAGCGCCCGTAGCTAATGGTTACCTTGCACCTCCCTTCCCTTTGTTCTCGAGCTTCGCGCGCGTCCTCATGGCCTCACCTCCGGTCCTGCCTCATCTCGGCACGACATGTTCGTCTGGAATTTCTCCCTTGTCGTCGTATTCACACACCACCGCGTAGGTTTGACCTCGTTGTACCGCTCGGAAGGGTCGTCGTCGTCATCCGAATAGTAGCCGAGTCCAGGAGTTCGATCACGGACAGCATCGGCGCAATCGCATCAGGACCTGTATCGCGGACCCCACCTGCCAGTCGAGGTGCGTACAAGCTATCTGTATGCGAGAAGGATCCAGTCCCCCTCGAGCGCTTGGGTGCGATCAAGACCGCTTCGCCTGGGTAGAAATGAATCCAAGCAGAGTCGCATTGTGGTTCTTTTATACGGATTGGGGACTGCGATAGGTGTGGGAAGTTGAAAGCACAAACTGATGGAAAAACCAGACGTGAATGATTTCACATTGGGGGGTATTCATCCGAGCGAGGAAGGCTTCCAAATAGGCATTGCCTCCGTGGAGGAAGAGAGAGCGAAGGTTGGGAAGAGTGACCTGGGCCACGGTCTGGGTATGCGACAGCTGTCCCTCAACGTTGTCCGCTGGGCAGGGAGGGCAAAGCCGATGGAAATTGTGACGGTTCCATACGATCGTCGTTTTCATGTAAGCCTCAACCGTACTTCATGCGAATCGCACCCTTTATCCCAGGTCAATCGACGATGACGACACGTACTACGACCTCCATCGTCATCGATGCTCCTATCATTTTCTCGAGAATCCATGCCCAAGACTCAGGCTTCCGCGGAGAAATCGCGGACAGGGACATGGCACGACGGACTGTCCCGATAGTGTGGCCCAACGGAAGCCAGATAGCATTTTCGCGTCACCTGGTCACTTGGTCTGTCGTGGGTGTGTGATTTGGCATACCATTTCTCTGTGCCTCGCTGCATATTAGCGGTCGTCATCGAGCCGCGCGCTGTGCGAGAGCGGATAGCCGACGCAGGCGTGTGCTTATCGCTATTACATTGTGCGTGTCTTCTAGCGATGCGAGATATGCGTAAGGGAAAGGTTGACACTAAATACTGTTCCTTACTTATCTGCAGATATGGCTTGCGGCTGCAGAAGCCATGCATATCCCGGTGGTTGCGGCAGCGCTGTCATGTTGGTGAGCTGGGCAACACGTTTTTGGGATTTCTTAGCGACCTGTCTGGCCCACACGTCTGACTGCCGGGTGTTAGACATCCGCTCATTCATCCATTCGATGACAGGCTTTTTCCCGTTACCTGTCCTCGAGTCCTAGTTGAACCAACGCCAATCCTTGCCCTTCGTCACACAAGGGGGCGAGCCTCCGACGCTTTTAACTAACGGTTCAACATTCCCTCACCCGTCCTATCATCTCAGATCCTAGTCGAATCGGAAATTCGGAATTATCCTATACTAGTACACTCTTTTGGCTGGTCTACAGCAGTTCCGTAGCGTGTCCCGTTGAAAACTTGTATCTTTTGTTCTACTAGTACATTATATTGGGAGTGGACTGTGGTGTGTGGAGGGGTCGAGGCTAAGGTCCAGCCAGGTGTCGTGCATGGGTCGAAAGGTTCCCTGATGATGATTTCAGCAAGACAGTACAATTATTTGTTCTTCGTACCTGGCCTGCTGGTGAGCACATTCACACGGTAGTTGGCATTTTCGATCCCTCGTACTTCGTTCTGTCTTATCACTTCGCTTCACTCCCAATAACCGTAACTTACTCGAGACAGTACTCTCACCTTGCTTTGTGAAGCTTTGCCTCCTTGTATCTGGAAAATCTATCTCACGTTCCCCAAGGCCTGCGAGAACATCGTCAAATTAATCAATCGTATGTCTGGGGTAGCGAAGCGGGGATTAGATATTAGAGGCCCGATTAGTGGCGAAGGACGTTTACAGAGCGAAGAAAAGGCGGCCATACTCTGATGCCAACGTACTCGTAAGGTGGAGCTGTAACTGCTACGATATGTCCTTGATGACATGTGCTGACAACAATTTCGTGATCTCATCACGTCCTCTCTCTGAAGCAACCTGGAATGCGGTCTTGCCGTCTCCGTCCAAGGCCTCTACATCCGCACCGTACTTGAGCAGAAGTCGTGAGTCCTCGACCGTCCCCATGGACGATGCAAGATGTAAAGGAGTTGAGCAGTCATCCATCCGCGCGTTTGGATCTGCACCGTTCTCGAGCAACAATCGAATGGTCTTGGAGGAGGATTTGGTCGGAAATTTCAACGCTAAGTGTAATGGAGTCTCGTCGTACCCACACCTGGCATTGATATCCAACTTGCAATCGAGTAATACTGGAATTATCTCACTAGTACCCTGACAAGCTGCGGAGTGGAGTGGAGACCACCCGTTCAAACCCGGGAGATCCAAGGAGGAACCATTTCGATGGAGCATCCGTGCCATTTCGAAATGTCTTCTTCCCAACGCTGCCAGAGCTGGTGACTTGTAGTAACCACCAGTAGCGTTCACGAGGTGTGGATACTTGACAATGAGGTTTTCTACGAGGCCTTTAAATCCGCATAGTGCGGCATAATACAGGGGACCTGCTTTGCGTTCTCTGTTCTCGGTGAATTGGTAAAGGGGCGAGGTGCCGAGATCCACGTCTACGTCATACAGCTGGAGCCAAGCCGCAAAGTATGGTTTGTCCGGGTCAAAAAGACATTCCATGGCATTTCGTACACGAAACAACACGTTCTGGAACTGCGCATGGGCGACCCAGTATTGAGCAGCATATCTGGCCAGAGAGGAGCTATTCCCAACGCCATTCTCCTCAGCGTTATCATCTCGCAGCAATACGCTCAGGCACGCTTGGGCCATGACCGTATGCGAAGGCTCGAGGTCGATATAATAACGTGAGACATCTCGACTTGGAGTGGTGAGGCGGGGTGAGGTCAAGAATTCTTTGACCGAGAAGTGCGAAAACTGCACAACCCGTGAATCGTCGTCGTCGCTGTAGTCGCCACTGCCTCGATCGATGTCGACGTGATCATTTTCGACGATGGAAATTAAACTTGAGCATGACAACAGGAGAGCTTGTTCATGGTCCTCCCACCGCCAACTGGAATTCAACTTCGGGGTCCCTTCTTCGTCATCGAAGTCGACCGCGAGGACTTCCGCAAGCTCCACCACCCGAAGCGGCCGAATAGCAACGACGAGGCATTGCAAAAGACGACGAGCATAATCCCTGTTCGGTTTCTTGATCTCTCTAAGCACGCGCTCGTACGTCTCGTCCAAAGATTCCGGAAGTTCCTTCAGGGTACGACGGATACTCGATGGAAGACAGTGACGCAGGGTATCCAACTGGCAGAATACCCACCGAAACCTGCTTGACAATTTGAACAAGTACCACAAGCTAATACTAATTTGCTTACATTCCATCGGCTCTCTCAGAGAGCATCTCAATCACGACTTCCTTGTCCTCGGTCCTCCATTTCTTCATGATTGCTTCCGAATCCGAGTAGACTACCGACCTAATGTAGTTGGTGATATCTTCCTTTTGTCCAGTTTGATCGTGAAGGCACACCCGCCGAGAGGTAAGAGGTTCAAGGACTTCTCGGATATCGATCTCCGGCCGACTGGTAACACAAACATAAACATTGAGAAGACGAAGCTCGACGAGCTCCACGATGAGCTGTAGGACCCGTTCGCGAGGTGTTGGAATCCCAGAGCTGTTGGGACACTCGTCGACTGCGTCGATGATAAGGTAGATTGGATATTGATCAGGAAGCGCGAGCATCTCTTTCAAGCACTGTGCCAGATCATCATCACTGGGCTGACTCTTGCCCTTGTTGTGGTCCAAATACAGTTCTGGTAGAATGTCGCAACGAGAAGAAGAACGAGCAGAAAGCTGGGTAAGAAGGGAGGCCACTAGGTCGCGCAAGTTTTGCTTGTCGGCGTCTCGAAAGTCAAAATAGAAATATGCCATTGAGGCTTGTCCGGCCTCGCGCAAGGCTTCAATATCTTGGATGATTGTGGAACTGAAGGATGATATCAGTATTTTCTTTTAGAAGGGCACTTATTTCGAACCAGAGGATGCTCTTGCCCGAGCCGGCTACAAATACACTATTTCGTCAGAGGGTGTCAGGCGGTGAATGTACGACCCACGTTTCCCATGAATCCAAAGTAGCGAATCGGAATCTGTTGACTTCCATCCGGTGAAGATACTCCCTTGAAAGAACCAGGTTGCCGTTCTCTTCTGATGAGTACCACACGCAATGTTGTGATTGGTGGACGGGTCTGGTGGAGAGAGCCATTTATGAATGTTGTCCCATGACTGAGTTACTGTAGGATGTATGAGCCTCCACAGTCAGGCACGATGAGGTTAGAGACGACGAACGTTTCATTTCGTCCATGACTGCCCTCGCTTCTTTTCCGTCTAGTTGCACGATGGTCAAACGTTTCCTTTTGAGGACTGATCGAAGATAGATTGCGTACCATCAATGACTTCTGAAACCTTGGCAGTGACGCCTGCCATCCGATCGTCGACACCAGCCACCTGATCTGAAACTCCCCTCACTCGATTATCAACGGCGTGCGTGGCCTTCAAGACTTCCGTAGTCGCCATCCGAGCCTCTTCCTGTGTCAGCTTGTCAAGCCTCTTCAGCGCATCCTCGATATCCGTTCTGCCCATTAACTTCCTCATGTATGTTTCTGACCACCGTTCAGTTGGTCATGACGTATTTGTTTACGAATAACTCACTTGTCCGGCCTTGCCTGATCTCCTTCGTCGCGATTGCCAGAATAGAAAGGACCTCAACCATGATCTTTCCAATTATGTCCACCATTTCCGGTGTCGGCGGCACCGCAGCATAGTTTTCAAGACGTCGGAAAAAATTCTCTATGCGTTCGAAGATGTCGATGAGAGTGTCTTGGCTTGCTCGAACATCCTTGACTGCCTGAGGGTTGTAACTGTTAATTTTCCTCGCTCGAAGGTAAGAAGGATACGCACTGAAAGGAGGACACCGACTCCAGCGAAGATCACTTTCGCTGGTGAGAATACCTATCAAATCATAATCAAAATGCACATTTCAGTCGATTCCCTGTTCTGAGGCATACCAGACTGATGCCCTCTCCAAGTGTCTCCGAGAAGGCAGATAAGACATTCACGGTCGGGTCAAGCCATTTTGTCAACCTCTGGTGGGTATTTCGGGATTGATTGAGCTCCTGAATTTGTTGGTGAAGCACGTCAAGAATGGCGGAAGGAGAGTCGCATGACTGGAGCTGGGCTGCGAGGGGATGTGAAAGGAGGTCTTTTTTTGTATGTTTTTCGTATGTCCTCAGAGCATTGTTGAAAACTACCTGGAAGTTGGAGGATGAGGCAGGTTTAGGGTGAGTCTGAGACATGCGCGTAGGAGTGGGGACTCGTTTGTGGTGAAAACGTCTGAGAAGACAAGCTGTTTAGGCCGAGGGGAATCGTGTTCAACGGACGCACGGGGAGTGTCACTGGATTACTACAGATAACTCCAGGAAGGCTCTCTTTGTCATCCACTTAACCCTAACGATTCCTCTCTTAACCCTAATGGTTTCCTTCAACCCCATCACCCACGACGCAACTTGTCGTCTCCTCAATGCTTAAAGAACCCCAATGTGAACGAATGAATCCCCAACTCCCACCCTCATGTCTCGCACTCACCCGACGCCGACATCGTCTTCCAACTTTCAACTCGTATTCAATAATGCCTTGAAAGCGTATGAAAACAAAGAAAGAAAGATCTTCTTGCCCATCCACTCGCCGCCGAGCTTCAGTCCTGCGATTCTCCAACCCCCATTCTTGCTGTGCTCCAACAGCAAATGCAGGACTTCAACCGATCTCGAAGCAGCAACGAGAGGTTGACAAAATGGCTCGAACCAACCGTGAATGTCTTGTATTTGTCCTCTGAGACACTTGGGGAGGGCGTTAGTCTCAGGATAAGAGTGCCGTGTATCCCATGCTTATTTTGCAGTTTTTTTCACCCGCGAAAGTGATCTTTGCTGGAGTCTGTGTTCTCCTCTCGGTGTGTGTCCTTCACAATGATACCTCAACCAAAATTAACATTCCCGATCCTCAGGCAGCGAAGGACGTTCGGGCAAGCCAAGATAGTCTCGCCGACATCTTCGAACGCATAGAGAACTTTTTCCGACGCGTCGAAAACTACACTGAGATACCTCCGACCCCAGAGATGATAGATATAATCGGAAAGATATTAGTTGAGGTCCTGTCGATCCTTGGGATAGCGACTGAGGAGATAAAGCGAGGTTGAATGAGTGAGTAACCTGCATATAATACGTCACAATTGACCGAACTTTCGGCAGAAAAATACATGAGGAAGCTCATAGGGAGGGCCGATGTCGAAGATGCGCTGAACAGGCTAGATAAGTTGACAGACGAAGAGGCATGAGAGTCACGCACACCGTATCCGAGGACGTAGATCAAGTCAAACGTTCGTCATTTGCTGGACTTGTCATTTCTGACTGCGGTGCTCACACGTTCTTGCAGGGAACCAACTGTGGGACAGCCTTCACAAATGGCTCTTCCCACCAGGCCCGTCCACGAACTATACCATTGCATGTAGCACTCATCAAAAGCGAACGACAACTGGTTCTCTTCAAGGTAGCATCGTTGCCGGGTGGGAGTCAACGGATTCCCTACTTTGGATTCTCGGTAAACGTGCGTCCCATATCACTGGCATTCTTCCTGCATCACCCCCTCTGAAGATGTATTACGTTCGTAGCCAGCTCTGGCAAGAGTATTCTCTGGGTCGTCGATCCTCAACTATTTCTCTAGAAAATACTGAGTTCTTCTCTCAGTTCAACGATCATACAAGATATTGGAGCAGTGTGCAAGTCCGGAAAAGTTTCATTGGGTTATTTTTATTTTGACTTCCCAGATGCCAACAAGCAAATCTTGCACGACCTGGTCCCTTCCCTTCTCTCTTAAACGTTGCATGGCAGACTCGGATGTGCCTAGTCACGGTCAGTACATGTTGGTTACCAGTTTCGCACCGGTTGTTCGTTGGTGTCCTCCCTGGGTGGTGCCGTGTTCTTAGTACTCTGCCTGCGTTTGAGGCCAGCTGCATGGCAGATGGTGGTTGTTCAGATGAGTTTCATGGTTGCTAGGTGCTGGTTAGTTTGTGGGAGGTTTATTGGTCGTACATGGGTTCATTTCTGGTTTATGGTTATTGGTGTGTGTTCACTATTGTCTTAGTTAATGTTATACGTTCTTTGATCTCTCTGGGGTGTTTCTTATATGTCCTACTGGTATGTAGATTTGGGGGACAGTGGTGTTCGTGGCTTTCCCACTCCTTGCCCCGGTTCTGCCCGTGGGGAAAACGCGCCTGGTGGTGGTCGCGGCTCAAGGAGCTCCGCTGGCAAGGCATTTTCCTCGCGTAAGCTTTCGTAGCTCGCAACGAATTACACCTCCACTCACATTGACTGATGTGCAACGTTTTCAACGCGTGGGATTATGCGTCCTTCAACGCGGGCATGGTACGCTCCACACGGACTTCCAGTTCGCATGAGCCTCAACCATACTTGATACGAATCACGCACCATTTATCCCAGGTCAGTCGACGATGATGACACGTACTATGACCTACTTTGTCAGAAATGCTCTCATGAGTATCTTCTCGAGAATTCATGCCCAAGACTTCCGCGGCAAAATCGCAGACAGGCATATGGCACGATGGACTGTTCCGATAGTGTGGCCCAACGAAAGCCGGATCGGTATTTTCGCGATGTTGGTCACCTGATCGGTAGGTCTGTCGTGGTTGTGGCCGCGGTGTGGTTCAGCACACCATTTCTCTGTGCCTCTCTGCATATTGGCGGTCCTCATTGGGCTGTGCTTGTGCGAGAGCGGACAGCCGACGCAGGCGTGCTTATATCGCTATTATATCATGCGTGTCCTCTAGCGATGCAAGCTATGCGTAAGGGAAAGGCTTGAATTAAACCGTTCCCTACGTTTCTGCAGATATGGCTTGCGGCCGCACATGTCGTGCATATCCCGATGGTTGTGGCAGCGCTGTCACGTGGATGAGCTGGGCAACACGTTTTTGGAATCTCATAACGACGTGTCTGGCCCAACGTCCAATGGCTGCAGTAGAAATCCCCTCATTCATCCATTCTACGACAAGCTGTTTGCTCTTCGTACCTGGGCGGCTAGTGAGCGCTAGTGAGCACTTTCGCACGGTATTTAGCATGTTCGCTACGCCATACTCAGTTCTCGTGCCCTGCTTGCACGCGCTCAAGTTGACTGTGGCGAGATTCCTGTCTGTTATCGTTTCGCTCCCAATACAAGTACTTACGAGACAGTACTCTCATTCTCTTGCTTTGTGAAGCCTTGCCTCCCTTTATCCAGTAAATCTAACTCATGCTTCCAAAGGCCTCTGACAACATCATCAATCAATCCCATGTCTAAGGCAGCGGAGCGGAGATTAGAGGTTCTATTTAGTGGCGAAGGGCGTTTACAGAGCGAATAAAAAACGGCCATAGTCTGATGCCAACGTACTCGCAAAGTGAAGCTGTAACCGCTACGATATGTCCTTGCCACCATATGCTGACAAAAACTTCGTGATCTCATTACGTCCTCGTTCCGAAGCAACCTGGAATGCGGTCCTGCCAGCTCCATCCACTGCCTCTACGTCCGCACCATACTTGAGCAGCAGTCGTAAGTCCTCGACCGTTCCCTCTCGCGATGCAAGATGTAAAGGAGTTTCGCCCTGAGAGTCCCGGGCGTTTGGATCGGCACCATGCTCTAGCAACCACCGAATGGTCTCGAAGTACTTGGGTGGCAAACATTCCAACGCTAAGTATAATGGAGTCCGGTCGCCGCTACACTTGGCGTTGATATCCAACTTCCAATCGAGTAATACTTGAATTATCTCACTATCACCCCGTTCGGCTGAGGAATGGAGTGGAGTACGTTCGTACCAACCCCGGAGATCCACGGGCGAACCAATTCGATGGAGCATCCGTGCCAATTCGAAATGTCTTCTTTCCAATGCTGCCAGAGCTGGTGTCATATAGTAACCGCCAGTAGTGTTCACAAGGTGTGGCGAATACTTGATAATGAGGTTTTCTACGAGGCCTTTAAATCCGCATAGCGCAGCATAATATAGCGGACCTGCGTTGCGTTTTGAACCGCGGGTGAACCAGAAAAGGGGCGAGGTTGAGAGATTCGTGTCTACGTCGTACAGTCGGAGCCAAGCCGCAAAGTATGGTTTGTCCAGATCAAAAAGACATTCCATGGCCTTTCCCACGCGCGACGACACGTTCTGGAACTGCGCATGGGCGACCCAGTGTTCCGCAGCATATCTGGCCAGGGAGGAGCTATTCCCGACGGCATCCTCCTCAGCGCTATCGTCTAACCGCAGCAATATGCTGAGGCACGCTTGGGCCATGACCGTATGGGAAAGCTCGAGATCGATATAATAACGTGAGACATCTCGACTTGGAGTGGCGAGGCGGGATGAGGTCAAGAATTCTTTGACCGAGAAGTGCGAAAACTGCACAACCCGTGAGTCGTCATAAGAGGCGTCGCCGCCGTAGTTGCCATCGTCCCCATCGGTATCGACGTGGTCGTCATTTTCGACAATAGAGATCAAACTCGAGCATGACAACAGGAGAGCTTGTTCATGGTCCTCCCAACGCCAGCTAGAGTCTAACTTTGGGGTCCCTTCTCCGTCATCGAAGTCGACCGCGAGAACTTCTGCCAGCTCCACCACCCGAAGTGGCCGAATAGCAACGAGACATTGCAAAAGACGATGTGCCATATCCCTATTCGGTTTCTTGATCTCTCTCAGCACGCGTTCGTATATCTCGTCTAAAGATTCCGGAAGTTCCTTGAGGGTACGACGGTGCTCGACGGAAGACAGTGACGCAGGGTATCCAACTGGCAATATACCCACCGAAACCTGTTTGACAATTTGAACAAGTACCACGAGCTAATATCAATTCGCTTACATTCCATCGGCTCTTTCAGAGAGCGTCTCAATCACAAGTTCCTTGTCCTCGGTCCTCCATCTCTTCATGATTGGTTCCGAATCAGAGTAGACTGCCGATCTGATGTAGTTGGCGATATCTTCCTTTTGTCCAGTTTGATCGTGAAGGCACACCCGCCGAGAGGTAAGAGGTTCAAGGACTTCTCGGATATCGACCTCCGGCCGGCTGGTAACACAAACATGAACATTTGGAAGGCGAAGCTCGACGAGCTCCACGATGAGCTGTAGGACCCGTTCGCGAGGTGTTGGGATCCCAGAGTTGTTGGGACACTCGTCGACTGCGTCGATGATAAGGTAGATTGGATGTTGATCAGAGAGCGTGAGCATGGATTTCAGGCACTGTGTCAAAAGGTCGCCACTAGGTTGTCTCTCGCCGTCGTCGTGGTTCTTATAAAGTCGCGATAGAATGCCACGACGAGAAACTGAGCGGGCAGAGAGCTGAGTGAGAAGGGAAGGGACCAGGTCGTGCAAGCTTTGCTTGTTGGCATCCCGGAAGTCAAAATAGAAATAACCCAATGAAGCTTGTCCGGACTTGCACACAGCTTCAATATCTTGTATGATTGTTGAACTGAGAGAAGAATTCAATATTTTTGTAGAGAAATAGTTGGAGATCGACGACAGACCAGAGAATACTCTTGCCAGAGCCGGCTACAAACACGATACATGGTCAGAGGTGGTTGCAGGACGAACACCAGTGATTAGGACGCACGTTTACCATGAATCCAAAGTAGTGAATCTGTCGATTTCCACCCGACGAAGATGCTCCCTTGAAAGAACCAGTTTGCGGTTCGCTTTTGATGAGTGCTACACGCAATGTTATGGTTCGTGGACGGGTCCGGTGGGGAGAGCCATTTGTGAAGGCTTCCCCACAGTTGATTTCCTGCAAGGACACGTGAGACACCGCAGTCAGAACTGATGAGGTTAGTAAATGACGAACGTTCTACGGTGTGGGTGACTCTCAGAACTTGTGCAGTCGCCATCCGGGCCTCTTCTTCTGTCAGCTTATCTAGCCTTTTCAATGCATCTTCGACATCGGCCCTCCCGATGAGCCTTTTCATATATTTTTCTGCCGAAAGTTCGATCAACTGTGATATATAATATCCACATTACTCACTTGTCCGGCCTTGCCTTATCTCCTTGGTCGCTATCGCGAGAATCGACAGGACTTCAACTAATATCTTTCCGATTATATCCACCATTTCTGGGGTTGGAGGTATTTCAGTGTAGCTTTCGACGCGTCGGAAAAAGTTCTCTATGCGTTCGAAGATGTCGACGAGAGTGTCTTGGCTTGCCCGGACGTCTTTCGCTGCCTGAGGATCGTAGATATTGATTTAGGTCGCGTAAAGGTATTCAGAAGGATACGCACCGAGAGGAGAACACCGACTCCAGCAAAGATCACTTTCGCTGGTGAAAAAACCTGCAAAATACGTATAAGATACACAGCTCAGTCGAGCCCTCATCCCGAGACATACTAGACTAACGCCCTCCCCAACTGTCTCAGAGAACGCAAACAAGACATTCACGGTTGGGTCGAGCCATTTTGTCAACCTCACATTGCTACTTCGAGATCGATTGAAGTCCTGGACTTGTTGCTGAAGCACGGCGAGAATGGAGGTCGGAGAGTTGCAGGACTGGAGCTCGGCGGCGAGCGGATGGGCAAGAAGATCCTTCTTTGTTTGTTTTTCGTACGCTTTCAAGGCATCATTGAATATCAGCTGGAAGTTGGACGACGAGGCGGGCATCGAGTGAGTATGGGACATGAGAGTGGGAGTGGGGGATTCGTTGAGAAGACGATGGATTGCGTCGTGGGTGGGTCGTAGGTGCTAGGGTTAAGGGTAAATCGTTATCTGGGCGCAATCGGACTGCCCCATGTATGCTCAGATATTCTCGGGAAGCTGTCAGACCTTGACACGATGGTGGTGGTTTATTCACTGTATGAGGAAGGTCAATTGAGACATGTTGACAGTGTAGGTGGTTGGTTTTTTTCTACCGCGATCGGGGGTCGACTAAACAACCCCGGTCACAAAGTTCCGGTCCGGATTCCTTGATACAAACCACGGGGCAATGTTTGAAGATGATGGACAGGAAGATGTACCCTCAAGGTCGGACTGATTGAAATAGACAGAAAATTGAATGGTTCAAGGATTCGATTTGGTATAAGTTAGCACGCAACGCGTCGTTGTCATGATTAACAACCCGCCACCCCCATCTCGCTCCGTGACGTGGAGCGGCGAGGACATCAATTCGTAGGGTTTTTGAGAGCTCGGGTGCAAGGGACCGGTATTGGCGGGTAGGGGTTAGACCATGAGTGTGGTCAACTGCGTTCGCGTTTGGGTCGTTCCCCAAGGGCCTTCGACTTTGGCTTTGGGCCATGAACGTATGAACTGGGGCGAAGCGGATGATGTAAATAATACGAAATTATTTGTTACTCGTATCCATGTCTGATAAGGGTCTTGTCGCAGCTCGCGTGCGCAAAGACCACCAGTGGCGGCCGCATGTCGCAAGTCATTCATCCATTGATTGACAATCCCCGTTGATGGTGGCCATTCGCTAGTATAACTTACGTTACTCCACCCTCCGCAGAAGTGACAGAACAAGTTCTGTTTATTTAGCTATCTTGAATAGCCTTACTTTTGCGATCACCTTTGACACCCGTAACCTCAATGACCGTCATCATTGATGGTGCTTTGCGGAACACATCTGTTGCCTAGCTGACTGGTCCAAGACGAATCGTCTTGAA
>Ga0307510_10006693_pt1 | contig 13740 bp, 9 predicted proteins | sample 12_EM_MG_FD_207224 | JGI IMG/M metagenome (GOLD analysis project Ga0307510, IMG submission 207224) | Populus trichocarpa ectomycorrhiza microbial communities from riparian zone in the Pacific Northwest, United States - 12_EM | ecosystem: Host-associated > Plants > Roots > Unclassified | place... | reverse complement strand
ACCCACAGTCAACCATGCAGGACCTTCTTAAATGGTGACAAGACTCACACCTCTAGAGTCCACTAATAACCCATGACAATGCTACAGTTCGTGGGGTAGCCTGGGACTGGCTTTGGGGTGGTTGTCCTGGAAGCCTTGTAGCTTCCCCGGTCAGCCCCAAGCCCTCTACTGTTAACCATTCAACTACCGGGAGGTCAAAGTATGCCCGCAGGTGGTTCCCAGGTGTTATCCGGGTGGCGCCCCACCAGGCGGTCACCCTCACACCCCTTATATATCCTGCGAACACCTTCTGGTCGGTTGGACGGCCACAACTCATACCGTGTTGTGGGAGCGTTCCAATGGATCTCACTTTACTAGGAAGCACACAACTACACAGCCGTACCGTGCTGTCACGCCGTACCAACGCTGGGGCGGCAGGGGGGTGTTAGGAATATCCCCTGAAAGTTACAGGAGGTTGGGACCACTCCTGCTCTGTCAGTAGTCCGTTTCGTACCATACGAAGTGGCCCTATGAACATCTTAGAGCTCCACTATAGTGGGATAACTTTCCCCTAAGACCGCAGATGACTTTGTCGGTGAAGGTAAGCTAACTGGGGTACCTCAGTGGTGTAACAGGGGTCCCAAGGTAGGGTAATCATGTTTCTAAGGTAGGGTAACTTCACCCAGCGATGCTTTTATTTCCTTCGGAAGTCCGCGCGACAACATCTAATGTTGCCCCGGAGACCCGTGCAACGTTTACTATAGGTCCTTAGCTTTATGCGAACATACCCTCCGAAGGTTACCCTGCCTAGTTGGGTACCTTTGGCCTACCTAGGTTACCCTGTCTAACTCTATGTCACCAAGTCACTTTGTAGACACTTGTACCAACTCATGTCTACCCGTAGTATACTGAGTATACTGGCCTATCCTCAATATGGTTACCACTTGGTATACTATACGGGCTTGAGTTTAGTCCACTGTAGCTACCTATCTATAGGGTGATTACACCACTCCCCTCTTCTCTTGATCTGTCCGCAAATCTTAGCGTCGTCTTTTCTTTCCACGCATAGGTGCATCAATAACTCTATGGTATCTAGGTTTTGATAGGTACCTGTCATGGAAGTTTACTAAGGCCTGCATAAGAGTACCTTCTAACATTTCGAATGGTTCCCACGAATTTTTCTCTGGTCCATACCCTTTCCAAGCAACTAAATATTGCACAAAGCTGTGAGGAAACTCTGACTTAGGATTTTTATACCACTGACTGTCTACCACCTGCGCGACAACATAACTGGGCTCATTATCTACAATGTCTGGTGCCGGTATCGCCAACTGAGGTCTTCCTATAAGATCCTCAGGGTAAGGCTCCAACAACCGGACATTAAAGACCGGATAGATGGTCCATCAGGTAGGCAATTCTAACTCATAGGCTCTGGCTCCAATTTTCCGCTTGACCACAAATGGTCCAAACATTTTATGGTCCAGCTTTTCCATACTCCTCTTTGTGCAAATTTCTTTTTCTGTTCAACATTACACGGTCTGCTTTCTTTGCCCTGCCCTGGCTGACATCCTCTAGTGTGACATATTCAGGGGAAGGGTGTCATTTTTGATCATGCCATTTCCTTTGTCTTTCTTGTGCCCGTTATAATGTCTCTCGGACTTCTTGCCATGTTCCTTTCCAATCCTTGACTACAAGCACACTGTCTGGTTGTATTCTTTGATTATCTGACACCATCCCGGACCATGGTGTCTGACGAGCGAATCCGTAATTAATTGCAAAAGGACTAGCTTTAGTGGATTCTGATAGGGAAATGTTATAGGCGTGCTCCGCAATAGGAAGTAGCGACACCCAAGCATCTTGCTTATACGTACAGTAACTGCGTAAGTACTGTTCCAGTTTCTGGTTGACCCGTTCAGTTTCTGGTTGACCCGTTCAGTTTCTGGTTGACCCGTTCAGTTTGCCGTTCAGATTCGGGATGGAACGTGGTGGAAACATTCAACTTGACTTGCGAGAGTTGCATGCGGCTCATCCAGAACTTGGATGTAAACCGGGTATCCCTGTCAGAGATAATTGTTTCAGGAAGCCCATGAAGGCGCCAGATTTCCTTCAGAAAGATTAGAGCCAGTTCCTTGATATGCTCTTGTGTCTTGCGGGGGATAAAATGTGCCATCCTTGTCAACCTGTCCATGACGACGCATATTTTCGTATACCCTTCTGATCTGAGTAGCCCCACAATGAAGTCGATGGATATGGAGGTCCACGGTCTCATTGGAACATCTATAGACTCCAATAGCCAATACTTCTTGTGCCGGATGACCTTAGTATGTTCACATATGTCGCATGACTCGGAGCGAACATATTCTGTAATCTGTTCATCCATCTTTGGCCAGTAGAAGTTTGCCCTAACTCTTCCAATTGTCTTGTAGGTTCTGAAGTGTCCAGCCATGCCTGAATCATGTTCAGGTTCCATGATTATTGGCTTCAAGGCCACGTCCTTGGGGATGCACCACCTGTTTTTATAACAGAGTAAATCCTTTATGATACTTAGACTTGTATCAACATTCTTCGCGCCCTTGAGTACCGACTTGAACGTATCCAAGTAGCTTTGGTCTTGGTTAGCCGCTTTGAGTAGAGCTGTCCTAAACGCGGACTGCAGTTGAAACCCTTGGCAGGACTGCAACACCTGTGGTCGCAAGATGTCCCGCTCCTGACCAACATACTGATGCGGACAGAAAAAAGCGTAAGGATCAGAATTACTCCCCCCTTCAGGGCGGTAGTCCCTACGCCTAGACAATGCATCGGCCTTTTCATTTAGCCTTCCCTTGCGGTAAACAACCTTGAAATTGAATGATTGTAGGAATTCAGCCCAGCGGTGCTGTCTTCTGTTCAGAATCATAGTAGTATTAAAGTACTCCAAATTCTTATGCTCAGTATAAACAGTTATCTGTTCAACAGATCTCAACATGTATTCCCATTCGGAAAATGCAGGAACTATAGCTGTCATTTCCTTATCGTGAACATGATAGTTTACTTCACCGGGGGCGAACTTTCGGCTATGAAAGGCTACTGTGTCCCATCGCTCATCTTCACATAGCTGCGATAGAACAGGTCCAAGGGCCCAGTCACTAGCATCGGTTTCCAACTTCGTTGGACAAGTTTCATCAAAGTGAGTCAATAGTGGACGTGTTGTGAAAGCTGTCTTGAGCTCATCAAATGCTGCTTGACAAGCATTGGTCCAATGCCACTTGATGCCCTTCTTTGTTAGGTCGGTTAAAGGTTTTGCTATCTTACTAATTCCCTTAATGAACCGACGGTAAGAATGGGCAAAGCCCATAAAACTTTGCACATCAACGACCTTTTGTGGCGGTGACCACGCCGTAATCTCCTCAACCTTCTTGGTTCTCATTGATATTCCATGCTCAGAGATCTTGTATCCAAGGAATTCTACTTCTCTAGCAAGGAAGGTTGACTTTTTTATGCTGACACATAGGCCTGGCTTCCGCAGCCTGTCCATTACTTTCCTTACTATAGCAACATATTCTTCTATGGTCTCGGAATAGATTAGGATGTCATCCATATAGGCGATGACCCCTACATCCAACATGTCACGGAACACATCATTGATCATTCCTTGGAATGTTGATGGCGCGTTACAAAGTCCAAAAGGCATGACAGTATATTCGTATAAGCCATACCGACTTTTAAAGGCCGTCTTCCATCCTTCTGCTTCCGCCATGCGGATGAGGTAATAGCCATTCTTGAGGTCCAGTTTGGTGAACACTGTGGCTTTCCCGAGCCGACTATGTAGCTCGTTCATCAAGGGTAATGGATACTTATTCTTAATGGTATTCTTATTTAACTCTCAGTAATCATCATATAGTAACCGAAGTATTTCATCAGGCTTGGGTACGAACAGGATGGGAGCACCTATCGGAGAGGATGATCTCCGGATCTTGCCGGACTGTTCCATCTCATTGATTTACTCCTTTAATACCTGTAGCTCCTAATTAGTAAGCGGGTATATGTTGTTTTTGAGCAAGTCAGCGCCCGGGACAAAGTCAATGCGGTGGTCATACTCGGTATGCTTCGATAAGACGTTGATCATATCTTCGCTGAATCTATCAGCCTAATCCTGGTATTCTGGCAGCCGCTTAAGAGTTATGTCTTCTCCATCTTCACCAGTCCAAAGGCGCATCCCACATACTAACATGTTGTTGGGATCAATGGCTAAGAGTTCCTCGCAGGTAATAATCTCTATGCGACTCTTCCTTCCGAGACAATGGGTCTTACAATAGTCTGAGCGCCACTTCAGACTTCCCCTTTCCCAGTTGATATCTCGGAGGTGGTCCTTGAACCACGCCATCGGCAGATAACTGTCCCGGTGTCCTGAAAGCATATCAGCAAGCTCAAATCTCATCTTATTGGTATCGTCTCCTCTTGACATATCAACTGTCTTCGTATAGTGGAGACATGAACCAGGGATGTGATTCCCGCTTGCATCAGAAATAGGTGTCGGAGTCTCCCGACGTATACATGGTAGCTGGGCATTGCTAACCCAAGGGCTAGTTAATACTGTGCCCGTAGCGCCACTATCAAACAATAATAAAGCCTCATGGCTCTGTTTCTTCCCATTGTGGCTCCACTCAAGCCTTGCATTCACATGTATAGACCGAGTGTGTGACGGAGCGCCTGCAAGCCTCAACCGCTTAGCGGGTCTCTCGTCGCTAAACATTGTTGGTTAGTATCAGGTATGTGGTGGTGTTTTCTAGAGATTACTGCTCAATATCTCTTGCCTTCCGACAGAAGAGTGGCCACAGCGGGTCGTGACTAGTTATCAAATGGGGATTACGGGGTTTCAAAGAGCTTGGGGGTTTACTATCACGCCAGCATGATTTCGGGTCCTTAACTCTCCTCAGGTAAACTAGCAGAATAACTTAAATTGCTAAGCCAAGTCCAGCCTGAGGAAATCAAAATGATAACCCTCATAACTCAATACCTAAGCCCAACACCATTTCCTTCCTTATGAAAATAAAGCATACTTTCACAAAATTAGATAAGAAATGAAATCAACATAAACACCAAAGAAAGAGCCGTAACCATCTCCAAAACCTCCAAAAGAAAATCAATGCACGCGGTCATTCCTGTAATCCATGTTGGTTTCAGCTTGTAGGTTCTTGGAGGGAGGAACATATGGTCCACATCTTCCATCTCCGTCCTTCATGCCATCTGGGCTTGGACCCGGAGTCAGTGCTTTTCTAAAACTAAAGGATACAGGTGGGGACTTGCCTAGTCTGACGCATCCGTATCCACTTCGAGTATTTGCGGAGCCGATCCGCGAATCTCTGCCTCTACTTGTTTAACAGCAGGTGGAGGAGCTTCAATGCGACTTGCATTTGGAAATGAAGCACCGTGCAGGTGTCCTGCCTCATGAACGGTCTGCTTACGATTAAGCCTGGCCGAGGCAACAACAGGAGGGGCTGCAGGACATTTGCGCCAGAACTTATTCGGATCTCCACAGCGGGAGCATTGGTTCAACCGTTTTTGACGATCGATCAGAGTTTGCCCTATATCTTTATGGGCTTTTGCATGCTCTGATTCTGGCGGTCGGAAAGACCGCTGCGCTGGCTTGGTAGGTTTGGGATTACCAGGGCCCGAACCTTTTCGCTCGTTTTTCTGCTTCTTAGTGGAGGTATGCCTATCGTCGCTCTTGTCACGAGGAGAGGAGTCTTGTGCTCTGACCACAGTACGGTTGAAAGAAGCGACATCTTCTAACTAGTGACCTGTATTTCGCAGAAGGTTTAGGTAGTCAACATAGTCTTTCGGGTGTGGAGTCTTCATATCCCACGCATTACGGAGATCAGTTGTCATCCCCACGCGAGCCTTATCCTTCACATAGTTATCACCATATTTCAACGCATTTGCTAGCTGGATTAGTTCATCTACGAATAGATGATGAATCTTTCCTGGCTGCATGGATAAACCATTCCACTCACGAAGAGCACGATCTCGATCTGAGTGCCCACAAAAACTGGATACCAACCGCTTGCGAAAGCCGTCCCATGTTCGAAGGACATTATTTGGGTCAAACGGCCTCTTGTCACGGATGGCTGCATCCTCATTGATATAGACATGGATGCTATGGTACCATTTTTTGGCTCCCGCACGAAGGAGGGGAATGACGAGGCTAATTTTATCCCTATCATCCACGTGGGATTGTGTGGAATAGTTTAGCTTAATCTCGACATCTTGTATGAAACGTTGGGTGTCCTTAGAGTTACCATCAAAAGGGTCTACCGCAACGCACTCAGGCCTTTTGGGCCCATGAGGGGATCCCTTTCTATTCTGTTGCTTCTTGCGAAGCTTCCGAAGTTGCCTGAACCGTTTATCATACTTTGGGTTCCTTGCCTTATCGCAGTGGTCCTTACGACTAACAAGGATTTTGCACGGATTGACAGGTGGGGAGTCAGAGTTGTCACTATCGGAGGAGGGGTTGGAATCACCCAGGTCTCCTCCACCAGCAACATTACCACCCGTTGGCGGAATTCTACCTCTGTCTCCTCTGTTACGTGCGGTATTTCTACCTCGGGTAGACCTAGGCCTATCATACCCACTAAACCTTAAACCTTCCTCACTAGCTTTATCCATTCTATCGGAACGGAGTAATGACATAGTCAAAGATATAGGAGGTCGGTTGGTGGTATTCTGTCAGGTGGAAATTTCTTATTGAAATCCTAACAATCGTCTAAAGCTATGTGCGTTGATGCATCACAAAAGGGGCAACGGATCTTTCTCAACTTCGAAGGTCGTGGCTCAGGACTTGGAGGAAGTACAATAGGGTCACCCTCACTTCGTAGACAAGGTACCTGACGAGTCCAAGTCAGTGCACTTCCTTCTCCCTTGATCCTGCAACCAGCAGCACAATAAGCTGTAGCTGACAGCGCCATTGGTCCTGGAAATCCGCCCCATCCCGCATTACCCGAAGGTTTTGCTGGAGCCGCGGGCACTGCTGCCGGAGCAAAGGCTGTTGGGTTGTGAGGTGTCGCTGGCACAGGAGTCGACGCAGAGACGTCAAAGGGAAGTTCGCCTTCTACTACAATCAGATGGGTTCTTGGTTCGACTACAGGGAGGGCAGCCCCCAGAGGATTGGTAGTAGAGGTTGCCGGTTGAGGCGAAACAGGACAAGAACCAGCACCAGTCCTCCATTCCTTGCTAACCTTTCGTCTCGCGCTTGCTTTGCCTAGGCCAGTAACGGCGGCAAGGGTTTGGCCTGTCGAACTGAGGGCTTGTGCGATTGCGGTTGCGAATGGGGATAGCGGTGATGCGGACTGAGCAAGCTGCAGTTATTGCTCTCTAAACTGCTGCTGTTGGGCATCTAGCTGCATTTGCTGTCGCATGTTTAGCGATGCAAGCTCGGTCAGAAAGGACTCGTATCTTTCATCAACCATACACTTTGCCAATTCGGCAGCGTAGTGAAAAGGGGGTGCTTGCACCAAAAGCAACGTGGGAGGTGCTGTCATCACAACATCATTCTCCAGGTGAATCTCATAGTTTTCGCGTCGGGCTTGTTCGAGGACTGCTCCTCTTCCCTGCAACATCTGTACTGACATGGCTTGCCGACGGAGTAGATTCTGCTATTCTCGCATTCATGAATTCGCACTATTGACCATTTCTTCTTGGAATATCAAGTGTTTCTCTGCGAGGAAGCTTTCTACAAGTAACTGACCTTGGGCCTCTGGAAAACGTTTGCCCACTTCCTTCAGGAGATAGGGCTCGAATATGTCTCGAACAAAGGTTTGAAATGTGACATTGCTCCTGCGCTGTTACGGCACTCTTTGCCTCAGCGTGTTATCTCGGGTCAGGGTAGCCAAGTGGCCACATGGGTCCTCAATAACTACCTCGACCAACTCCTCTACAATAGGAGTGGGTTCGTACTCCAACAAACCTGCCACAGGGGTCCAACCTAATCCCATCAAGTCCACATGGGCATTGAACATGGAGAGGTCTTGGAAACCCTGGTTTGAGCTTTGATTGGAACGGGAACAGTGCATAGCCACTGAGGTAGACATTGTTCTTTCCACCCGATGCTTCTTGTACCAGACAAGCAACTGGTATTGAAATGATGTCGACAGTAGGCATCTGCAATCAACAATTCTCAGAAGAGAGTTAAGCGAGTGCGCTTAACAATATACAGTAACGGGGGCCCTCTATAGGAAGATGGATCCTAACATTGCGACCGCACCTCAGACTCAAAGTAGAAGTAAGGATCAAAATAAAGATAAAGATTTTTCAAAGTGGAATCAAGCGGTAAAACTTAATATAATTAAGCCGGAAAGCTTCCCTCAATAAGTTCTGTCGAGGATCATTGGTTATCAGAATAGGGTGTCCCTCGCTGTAGTTAAGTAGAATAATGTAAAGCCAGAGGACACACATCAACCATTCTGACCTTTCACGAGCACCCTGCTCAGCTCAGGGCTGTTCAACTGACCCACCTAGAGTGAGCTAACACTCAGAGGCAGTCCGACTGCACGGATATTAACTATCTCAACAAATAGGAAGTGCTTCCGGCAATGTTTCTCCCACTACATCTGGATGAGCGAAAACTCTTTCCTATCCGTAGCATATCAGTGGCCGACCGACATGCCCACCGTAGAGATAATATCCATTGGGACTGACTGGCACAGTGGTGGTTTTGTCTATACAAGCTACACAGTCCATCGGCAAATCTACTTGGCTATACTAGGCTTCTAAACCTGACTGCATGCTCCCTCGATAAGAAATCTGCTGCTGCCTGACTGCATGGGTGCTACCCACAGTGAACCATGCGGAACCTTCTTAAATGGTGACAAGACTCACACCTCTAGAGTCCAGTAATAACCCATGACAATGCTACAGTTCGCCGGGTAGCCTGGGACTGGCTTTGGGGTGGTTGTCCTGGAAGCCTTGCAGCTTCCCCGGTCAGCCCCAAGCCCTCTACTGTTAACTATACAACTACCCGGAGGTCAAAGTATGCCCGTAGGTGGTTCCCAGGTGTTATCCGGGTGGCGCCCAAGGAGGCGGTCACCCTCACACCCCTTATATATCCTGCGAACACCTTCTGGTCGGTTGGACGGCCACAACTCATACCGTGTTGTGGGAGCCTTCCTATGGATCTCACTTTACTAGGAAGCACACAACTACACAGCCATAACGTGACGTCGCGCCGTACCAACGCTGGGGCGGCAGGGGGGTGTTAGGAATATCCCCTGAAAGTTACAGGAGGTTGGGACCACTCCTGCTCTGTCAGTAGTCCTTTTTGTACCATACGAAGCAGCTCTATGAATATCTAAGAGCCCTACTATAGTCAGATAACGTTCCCCTAAGTCCGCAGATGACTTTGTCGCTGAATGTAGGCTAACTGGAGTACCTCAGTAGGGTAACTGGGGTCCCAAGGTAGGGTAATCATGTTTCTAAGGTAGGGTAACTTCACCCAGCCATGCTTTTATTTCCTTCGGGAGTCCGCGCGACCACATATAATGTTACCCCGGAGACCCGTGCAACCTTTACTCTGTGTCCTTTGCTCTATGCGAACATACTCTCCGAAGGTTACCCTGCCTAGTAGGGTAACTTTGGCCTACCTAGGTTACCCTGTCTAATCCGATGTCACCAAGTCACTTTGTAGACACTTGTACCAACTCATGTCTACCCGTAGTATACTGAGTATACTGGCCTATCCTCAATATGGGTACCACTTGGTATACCATACAGGCTTGAGTTTAGTCCATTGTCCCTACCTATCTGTAGTGTCGTTACACCTTTGCTCCTGCTCTATATCCTACAGGTCCCTATTCGCAGCGGCCTTGATAAGAGCGACGTGTAGTAATGCAGTAGGAGTCATGGTATTCTCCAAAGTTACCTACTCGGCCACCAGCTGTGAGCCGTCTGGCATCCGCACATGGGAATCGAGAAAGGTGACGAACCTGGTGGATGGTGCCTGGCTGACATCCAAAGATACAACAGTTTCTTGCAAATCATTTCGGTTATCCAAGGCGCACGCCAGGGTCCCAATATACAGGTTGCGTGAAGTTTGAGAGTGACGCCATAGAGGAGTACAATACAGAGTGGCCGAGTCGACAGTTGACTGTGCATCAGTGGAGTCCCACATAGGGGGCTGACTCGAGGGCTGACGCTGTACCTCGGTGGCCATTGCAGGCCAGTCATCAGTAAACCCTTCATAGCGATCTTCGCATATCCTATGCTTCTTCTCCATGTTTGCTTTCATACTCTCGTGAATATTTTTGAGGATTATAGTGTGTACCCAGTCTGGACAAGTGGCCCACATCTGGCACTGGGGGCTAAAAAGGTCTTTCACGCTGGAGGTAATGCTGGTATTCCAGCCGGAACCAGAAGATGCCGGATTCAGGGTCAGGCTTATATCCTACTGGCTTGTGCTTGCAGTCGCATGTTGCAAGAGAGATTCCTTTTTGCCATACTTGCAGAGTATGGCAGAGTATGGTACAGGTTAAGCAACCCATGGTGCCATTGATCCGACTAAGAAAATTGGGTTCGGAAATCCCACATATTTTTTGCCCTTGCAGTATTTTCCCCATATGCGCACGGGGATCTGGGGCATGAGCTATTGATTTGGTACTTGCTGTGTCAAGTTCAAGCAGATTAGTTGTTGCTGGGCTTATCACAAAGTGCACACTTACCTCATGCCCCTACAGGGAATACATAAATCTATCCCTCTGTAACTTGGGCACTCTGTAGAAAGACGGGTCGTAAGATTGCGACTCCACTAAAGACCCAAGGAGAAGTAAGGATTAAACAAACATAAAGATAATTCAAGGTAGAATTAAGTGGTAAAACTTAATATCGTTAAGCTTGAAAGCTTTACTGAACAAGTTCTCACGAGGATCGTTGGTTATGGGAATAGGGTTTCTCATACTTTAGTTAAGTAGAATAATAATGTAAAGCCAGAGGACACCCGTCAACCATCCTGACTTTTCATGAGGACCCAGCTCACCTCAGGGCTGTTCAACTCAATGGCCTAAAGTAAGCTAACGCTTTGAGGCAGTCAGACCACACGGATAGTAACTATCTCCACAAATAGGAAGTGCTCCTTCTGATGTCGCTCCAACAACATCTGTATGAGCGAACACTATTTGCTATCAATAGCATGTTAGTGGCTGACTGACATGCCCACTGTAGAGACAATATCCAGTGGGACTCATTGGCTCAGGGGAGGTTTGATCTATACAAGCTATGCAGTCCATTGGCAAATCTACTTGGCTATACTAAGCTTCTAAACCTGACTTCATGCTCCCATGATAAGAAATCTCCGGCTTCTTGACTGCATGGGTGCTCCCCACAGTCAATCATGTGGGAACCTCTTAAATAGTAACAAGACTCACACCTCTAGAGTCAACTAATAACCCATGCTAATGCTACAGTTCACGGGGTAGCCTGGGACTGGCATTTGGGTGATTGTCCTGGAAGTCTTGCAGCTTCCCCCGTCAGCCCCAAGCCCTCTACCGCTAACCATACTACTACCAGGAGGACAAAGTATGCCCGTAGGTGGTTCCCAGGCATTATCCACAAGGCGCCCTTGGAGGTGGTCCCCCTCACACCTCTTATATATCCTGTGATTACCTTCTGGTGAGTTGGATGGCCACAACGCATATGGTGTTGTGGGAGAGTTCCTATGGATCTCGCTTTACTAGGATGCGCACAATTACACGGCTGGCCCTAGCTGTCGCTTCATTCCAACGATGGGGCCGGAGGGGCATGTTAGGAGTATCCCCGCCAAGTTACATGCGGTTCCGCCCCTTTCTGCCCCGTCGGTTGCCCGTTTTGTGCCCTACAACTTGAAGACAGGCCTGACAATATCTAAGAATCCTACTATTGTGGGATAACTTTCCCTTAAGTCAGCGGACAACTTTGTAAGTGAAGGTAGGGTAACTGGGGTTCCTCAGTAGGGTAACCGGGTCCCTGATGTTGGGGAATCATCTTTTCGAGGTAGCGTAGTATCTTTACTCATTTATGTCTTCACTGCCTTCTGGTGTCTGTGCGACCACATTGCAATGTGGTTTTATTAGAACCAGCATGTTGGCTTTTTTGGTTGCCACTGGGACAACAGGGTTGCAGTGTGACAACTGGAAGATGCCTTTTTGAAATACATGTTCTTTTATGTTTGTCCACATCAACCTGACTTCACAATCCTAATAAAAAACTTTAAAAATAAAAGAATTTATTTAAATCATAATTTAACATGCAAAGTTTATGTCTATAAATAAAGCTAGATGAAAAGAGGTAATTTCAATAGTGTTTGATCCTGTATTGAGCTTCGCACTGCTGTAATATTCCAATAGTTTTGGGTCTTCGCAATGTTTTGCCCACTCCATGAATGTAACGACCCTACCGATAGGTAGCTACAGTGGACTAGACTCAAGCCCATATGGGATACCAAGTGGTAACCATATTGAGGATAGGCTAGTATACTTAGTATACTACCGGTAGACATGAGTTGGTACAAGTGTCTACAAAGTGACTTGGTGACATAGGGTTAGACAGGGTAACCTAGGTAGGCCAAAGTTACCCTACCAGGCAGGGTAACCTTCAGAGGGTATGATCGCATAAAGTTAGGGACCCATAGTAAACGTTGCACGGGTCTCCGGGGCACCATTATATGTGGCCCTGCGGACTCGCGAAGGAAATATAGGCATGGAAGGGTGAAGTTACGCTACCTTAGAAATATGATTACCCAACCTAGGGACCCCAGTTACCCTACCTTCACCAAGAAAGTCATCTGCGGACTTAGGGGGAAGTTATCACAATAGAGTGGGACTCTTGGATGTTCAAAGGGCCGCTTCATATGGCACGAAACGGGCTACTGATGGAGCAGGAGCGGTCAGAACCTCCTGTGACTTTCAGGGGATATTCCTAACACCCCCCTGCGGCCCCAGCGTTGGTATAGCGCGACAGCACTGTACGGCTGTGTTGTTGTGTGCTTCCTAGTAAAGTAAGATCCATAGGAACGCTCCCACAACACCGTATGAGTTGTGGCCGTCCAACCGCCCAGAAACAGTTCGCAGGATATAAAAGGGGTGTGAGGGTGACCGCCTCCTTGGGCGCCACCTGGATAACACCTGGGAACCACCTAGAGGCATACTTTGACCTCCGGGTAGTTGTATGGTTAACAGTAGAGGGCTTGGGGCTGACCGGGGAAGCTGCCAGGTTTCCAGGCCAACCACGCCAAAGCCAGTCCTGGGCTACCCCGTGAACTGTAGCATTACCATGGGTTATTAGTGGACTCTAGAGGTGTGAGTCTTGTCACGATTTAAGAAGGTCCTGCATCGTTGACTGTGGGTAGTGCCCATGCAGTCAAGCAGCAGAAGATTTCTTATCGCGAGAGCATGCAGTCAGGTTTAGAAGCTTAGTATAGCCAAGTAGATTTGCCGATGGACTGCGTAGCTTGTATAGACGAAACCACCGCTGGGCCAGTAAGTCCCAATGGATATTATCTCTACGGTGGGCATGTCGGTTGGCCACTGATATGCTACCGATAGGAAAGAGTTTTCGCTCATGCAGAGGTAGTTGGAGCGACATCACTGGAAGCACTTCCTATTTGTGGAGATAGTTAATATCCGAGCGGTCCAACTGCCTCCGAGTGTTGGCTCACTCTATGGCGGTGAGTTGGACAGCCCTGAGCTGAGCAGGGTGCTCGCGAAAGGTCAGAATGGTTGACGGGTGTCCTCTGGCTTTACATTATTCTACTTAACTAAA
>Ga0307510_10006692_pt1 | contig 13740 bp, 6 predicted proteins | sample 12_EM_MG_FD_207224 | JGI IMG/M metagenome (GOLD analysis project Ga0307510, IMG submission 207224) | Populus trichocarpa ectomycorrhiza microbial communities from riparian zone in the Pacific Northwest, United States - 12_EM | ecosystem: Host-associated > Plants > Roots > Unclassified | place... | reverse complement strand
ATATCGACGATGGATTCTGCGGGGCAGACGCTGAATGGGGCGTCCTATGTGTTACGCCACTATGATATACAACCGGAAAATAATCCTTCTACGGCTACGGCTCGTGTCACGTTGTATTTTACACAAAGCGATTTTGACGCTTATAATTCTACTTCGGGTCATGGCCCTGATCTGCCGAAGGGAGCTGGTGATGCGGCGGGGATCGCGAATCTTCGTGTCTACCAGTATCATGGATTTAGTGCGACGGGTCAGCCGGGGGCATACAGCGGCAATGGTGTGGAGATCGATCCTGCCGATCCGGATATCGTGTGGGATGCGTCGGCGCAGCTGTGGATGGTGAGTTTTGATGTGAGTGGGTTTAGTGGTTTTTTTGTTAGTAGTATTGGCTTCCCCTACCAGCAGGTGCCGGCGCCGGTGGTGAAGGCGACGGGGGATCTGCATTTCTGTACGGGCGGCAGCGTGAATCTTGTTGCTACGGGGCTTCCGGGTATTCAATGGTATAAGGACGGGCAGGCGATACCGGGGGCGGATAGTGTGGTCTTTGTTGCCTCGCAGCCGGGGAAATATACGGCGACAGATCTCAACAATGGGGTGCTGTCACCTGCGTCTGCTGCGGTGGACGTGAAGACGGATATCGCTGCTTCGAAGCCTGTGATCAGTTTGCTGAACGGCGCACTGAGCTCGAGTGCGGTGGTCGGCATACAATGGTATAAGGAGGGGCAGGTGATACAGGGAGCGACGCAGCCCGTATATCAACCGACGGTGGACGGGCAGTATACGGTATCGGTTATTAACGGTACCTGTCCGGCGTCGGTGTCGGATGTATATGCGTATAAGCTGGATGCGGCAATAAGGATCGACGATACGCACTATCTGACGGTTGGGCCGAATCCGTTCCGGGACCAGATCGTGTTCAGATATACTATTAATAATGTAACCACGCTGCATTTGCGGGTCTATGATATGCAGGGCAGGCTGTGTTATAGCAATGATGCGGTGAGCAGTGGGGCACCCGTCAATCTGGCTTCGCTGGCTGGTGGGGTGTATGTGGCGAAGGTCTTTAGTGCGGATAATAGTGTGCATTATTCTATACGATTGAGAAAGGGGTAGGGGGGGGACTTTTGAGCGGGTTTTGCCCCTGCTGACATAGGGTTGTCAGTCGCCCCTTTTACCTTTATAGCATCAACTCAATCAAAAAAACTATTATGACAACTCAGGAAACAGCGGCCCGGTACCAGGAATTGGCTAACCAACGGAAATTTATCGAGATCCAGGACAGTCTCTATGATGAACAGGTCGTTTGCCAGGAGCCTGAAAAAGCGGCGGCGATGGGGATGGCGGTCTTTACTAATGGTCGGGAGGCAATTAAAGCGAAGGGGGTCGCACGCCGTGCCACGATTGAAACGGTACATAGCTATACCTGTAGCGAACCGATCGTCGCGGGTGAATTTTTTAGTGTTGTTCTTACACAGGATGTTACGTTCAAAGGCAGACCACGGATTACGCTTGAAGAAATTGGCGTGTTTCACGTAAAGGACGGTAAAGTCGTCAAGGAACAGTTCTTTTATTGAAAAAGACTCTTAAAAAAAAGCCTATATTTGAGACGTAAACGTTATTGCTTATTTAGAAAAAGGCTCGTTTTCGTTGCTTCCGATCGCTTCTCATACTGAAAAAGAGTTGGCCCGTCGTCTTATCACAGGGGACATAGCGGCTTTCAATGAAATTTACCAGAGAAATTTTCATCCAGTTTATTGTAATGCCCTGAAGATCACCCGGGAGATATCGCTTGCCGAGGATGCGCTACAGGAAGTTTTTATCACCCTTTGGGAAAAAAGGGTGACGATAGATCCCGAAAAATCGCTTTCGGGATGGCTCTTTATGATTTGTTACCATCAATCGATCAATATACTCCGGAAGAAACTGCGGGAATCCCTTTTGTATGAGAAATTACAGCAGCCCGAAGAATATTCGATGGAAGAGGAGATAAAATATGGCAGACAGCGGAAAATATTGGAGAATGCCTTATCCAGTCTCTCTCCACAGCGGCGAAGAGTTTTTGAGCTGTGTAAATTAGAGGGTAAGACTTATGAAGAGACCGCCATAGAACTCCGGATCTCCAAATACACCGTGAAAGAGTATCTATCTGGCGCCATCGCCGCCATAAAAGAATATAGCCTCCAGCACTCCGAATCTGCGACGGTGATTCTCCCGATCGTCCTGCTCTGCCAGGAGATCCCTCATTTTTTTCAATAAATATTCCCGTTCACCCCCCCCTTTCGGGAATGAGTCCGTATTTATTATGTATGGATAATAAAGAAAGGATACGGCTCCTGTTTGAGAGCGGCTCCTGGTCTGAAGAGGACCGGCGCTGGCTATTGGAATACCTGGATACGCAGGACCAGGAAGAATTGCGCCAGTTGATGGAGGCCCATTTTCAGGCTGATTCGGCGGCGGCCCCTCCAAATCCCCCGGAAGCAGCGCGGCTGCTGACAATCATTCATGAGAAGATCCAGGAAAAAAGGCCTCAAGCGCATCTCTTTTCACTGAAGGGAAGGCGTTGGCAAAAACTGGCTGTGGCGGCTCTTCTCCTGCTAATAGCGGGGAAAGTTTTTCTTCCTGGTTCGCCTGCGAAAAAAACACGGTCTGCTCAACCGGCGAGCTATGCCCATGACCAACCTCCCGGCAGGAATAATGCCGTGCTGACCCTGGCGGATGGGAGCACCATTACACTGGATAGTGCTGCCAATGGCGGGTTGGCTCAGCAAGGGAATATCCGGGTAATAAAGCTGAACGGACAAATTGCCTACAAGAATACCGGGAGCGGACAACCTGACGATGTCCCCCTGTTCAATACCATCTCTACAGCTAAAGGCAATCAATATCAACTCCTATTGCCCGATGGTTCAAAAGTCTGGTTGAATGCAGCATCTTCCATGCGATTTCCCACCTTTTTTAAAGGAAAGGAACGGCGGGTGGAAATCACCGGGGAAGCCTATTTTGAAATAGCGAAAAATCCGGCTATGCCTTTTAAAATACAAGTAGGAGGTGGAGAGATAGATGTATTGGGCACGCATTTTAATGTCAATGCCTATTCAGATGAACCAACGGTGAAAACCACGGTATTGGAAGGAGCGGTAGCAGTAAAAAAGGAAACAGCTCAGCAGGTTCTTGAACCTGGCCAGCAGGCTACCTTTAGCTCACAAGGGGGAATTACACTTTCCAAAAATGTGGATGTTGCCCATGAGACGGCCTGGAAAGATGGGTTCTTTTGGTTTGATAACACGGATATATACTCGCTCATGAGACAGGTATCCAGGTGGTACGATGTAGAAGTAGCATTTAAAGGAAAGATAGAAGATGATGGCTTTACGGGGAAGATACCGCGGAATGTGTCCTTGTCAAAATTGTTAAACGTGCTTGAACAATATGAATTACACTTTACAATAGAAGGGAAAAAGATTATTGTACAGCCCTGATCAAAAAAGCCAGTAGTGTGGGGACACTCCTGGCTGGAAGTTCGGGTTACTGTCTGCCTTGTAACAGGCATTTAGAAACAAGCGGAAACCACTGCTTATTTATTCACCTAAACATACTAAAGGTATGCATTTACGATTGCTTTCCCAAGCCCTTTCGTGGAGAAGAAAGGACTTGATCAAAACCCTGCAGATTATGAAGATTACAGCGATTCTTCTCCTTACCGTCTGCTTGCAGGCCAGCGCCAGGGAGGGGTATTCACAAAAGATCACCCTTTCGCAAAACAATGTTTCTCTAAGAGCCATTTTTAAGGACATCGAGCGACAAAGCGATTATCAATTCTTTTATAAGGACAAGTTGCTTAAGCAAGCAAAGAATGTGAATATCAATGTCGCCAATGCCTCTATCGAAGAAGTACTCTCTGTCTGCTTACATGGGCAGTCCTTAGCGTATTCGATCATCGATAAGATCATTGTGATAAAAAAGCAGGCGGCTATTGTCAACAAAACAGAGGAGCCGTCCGCCCCGCAGGTCCCGATAGACATCAAGGGTGTTGTTGTCTCGGATAGTACGGGATTGGCCCTGGTTGGGGTTTCGGTGAAGATAAAGGGCACCGATAAAGGGACCTATACGGATGTCAATGGAAATTTTGGATTGCAGGTGCCGGATGCGGGAGCTGTCCTGGTGATCTCTTCCATCGGATACGATTCAAGGGAGATAAGGGTCACAAAAGCCGAGACGATCCGGATAGCTTTAAAAGTGGCGGCGGCCAAGTTAGCGGATGTCGTTATTGTCGGCTATGCCACCCAGGAAAAGCGCAAGCTCACCAGTGCGGTGGTCACGGTGTCGGGAGATGAGCTTACCAAGCGGGTTGCTACCGACCCGACCTCGTTGTTGCAAGGGCAATTACCGGGTTTGTCGGTGGTTCAGAATTCGGCGGAGCCGGGTAATGAAGATATTCAATTGCGTATACGGGGGGTAGGCACTTTCAGCGGCGCCGGGACTAATCCCCTGATCATTGTGGATGGGCTGCCTGGCAATATGTCTGTCATTAACCCGAATGACATCGAGTCCGTTACCGTTCTTAAAGATGCCGCATCGGCGGCGATCTATGGCTCCCGCGGTGCCAACGGGGTCGTCGTGATCAAGACGAAAAAAGGCAGGAGCGGTGTATTTGCCCTTACCTATAATTACAATGCCGGTATTACGACTCCTACCCGGCTTCCTCACCTGATAACGAATTCTGCGGAGTATATGACCTTATCCAATGAAGCGGAGACGAATTCGGGGAATGCACCGCTTTATACACCCGCTCAGATCGATCTCTATCAAAATGCCACGGACCGGGTCAAATATCCCAATCACAACTGGATGGACGATATGTTTAAAACGGTGACCGTTCAAAATCACTACTTAAACCTGAGTGGTGGAAAGGAAGGCACCAACTATAGTCTGGGTCTTGGTTATACGGATCAGCCGGGTACTATGCTTGGTTTTTCTTATCAGAAATACACGGTAGACTTTGGACTCACGTCCAGGGTCAACAAAAGGGTCACGCTGGGGACAAACCTGCAGTTCCGCTATGCCAACCGGGTGTATCCGGAAGACAACAGTACGGATCTGTATATTGCGGCGCTGGCTCAGTCTCCCTTGTATCCTGCCCGGACAACAGATGGCTTATGGATCTATAAAGCCTATAGCGCTGAGCTGGGGAATAAAAACCCTGTGCTGACGGCAACAGAGGCCCGTACACATAACCCTGATTACTATGGACAGGGCAATATCTCCCTGGATGTGGATATCCTTAAAGGATTAAAATGGGAAAACAGGGCGGGGCTTAGTTTTGATGTCAACAAAAGCAGGACTTTTATACCGACGGTACCCATGTATTTTTACAGCGATCTGTCGGCTGCCGGTGATTTTAATCCCGGCGCCAGCCTGGGCCTGACTATGAACGAGAACGATGAGATCCATACGACTGTTTACAGTCAGCTGAACTATAAAAGAAGTTTTGGGGACCATAACCTTACTATACTGGGAGGTGCGCAGGAGGAGGTAGATAATTATAGCGTGCTGAATGCTTTCCGTACCGGATACCCCACGAATGATCTTGCTGAGCTGAACGCAGGTTCCGCCAGTGGGCAAACGAATAATGGTACTTCTGCGCAGTGGGCCATACAATCCTACTATGGTAATGTGAACTATGATTTTGACGACAAATATCTTTTGGGGTCCAGTATCCGGTATGACGGTACTTCGCGTCTGCCGAAGGATACGCGCTGGGGGCTGTTCTATTCTTTTTCCGGGGGCTGGCGTGTTTCCAGGGAGGCCTTTCTGAAAGATGTCAGCTGGCTGAATGACCTCAAGATCCGCGGTTCCTGGGGGCAGCTGGGCAATCAGAATATAGGAAACTATCCTTATCAGTCTATTTTGTCGCAGAACAGCTATGCGTTTGCCGGCAATGTCAGCACGGGTTTTACGGCCAATACGCTTGTAGATCCCAGCCTGACCTGGGAGACGACCCGGGTGACCGATCTGGGTATCGACATGTCGGTCCTGAATAACAGGCTTACCTTTTCAGCCGATCTGTTTGATAAATACACCTTCAATATTTTAAGAGGGTCACAGGTACCGCTCTGGCTGGGGTTGAATGCTCCGACCATTAATAACGGGGCGGTCAGGAATAAGGGGATTGAGTTCAGCCTGAAATACCAGGACCATGTAGGAAAAGACTTTAATTACTACGGGGTAGCCAACTTTCAGCTATACCGAAACAAACTGGAGTCTTTTGGCAGCCCGGAATATGGTGGTCCCGATGGTCAGACGATCATGGAGAACGGGCAACCTATCAACTCCTTTTATTTATATGTAAAGCAGGGTATTTTTCAGACCCAGGATGAGATCAACAAAGCTCCCGATCAGTCTTCCCTGGGTGGAGTGCCTACTCCCGGTGATATAAGATACAAAGATATCAATGGGGATGGCAAGGTAGATGTCAACGACCGGACCGTAGTGCCCGGACAATACCCCAAGTTCGAATACTCTTATACGATGGGGGCCAGCTATAAAGGATTTGATGCGAGCGTGCAATTGTATGGTTCGCAGGGCAACAAGATCTACTTGTATAAATGGGGCACGGACCCATTCGCGCAGGGCGCACCGCCGACAACGGACTGGCGCAACCGCTGGACTCCGACGAATCCTTCGACTACGATGCCCAAAATCTACATGGGCTATTATGGCTATCCTAAGATAACGGGGGTACAGTCTACCTTCCATCTATATGATGCCAGCTTTATGCGGATCAAGAACGTCATGGTTGGATACACCATACCACACGGAGCTATTAAAGAAATCAAATCACTGAGGGTCTATTTCTCGGTTGACAACCTGGCGTTGTTCACCCCATTGAAGCAGGGTACTGATCCGGAGAGACTGGATATTAACAATAAGCCCGACGCATGGTATGGATTCGCCAACTACCCGCAGAACAGAACTTTTACCTTCGGCGCATCCGTTCAATTCTAATTTCTAAAAGTAAAAAGAGATGCAAACAACTACTAAATATATAGCGCAGCTTTTCCTGGCAGGAATGGTGTGCATGGTATCCTGTAAAAAGCTGGACCTCACCCCTACGTCCCAATTGTCTACTACTATTTTCTGGAAGACGGCAGGTGATGCCGATCTTGCACTTACTGGTCTGTATAATACCCTGTATGCCAACAATGGCACCGTAGATCAGAATGCTCCCTATTGGTGGGACTGTTTTAGCGATAATGCCTATAGCCAGCATAGCATGGGTGGATCGCAAAATGCGCTGATCTCGGGTCTTACGCCGACCAGTGGGAACTATCAGCTGTTGTATTATCAGAATGGCTATGTCGCCATTGCGGCCTGTAATTCCTTTTTGGCCAATGTCGGTAAGGTCCTTTCGGGGGATGCACTGAATAGGTACAAAGGAGAAGCCTTTTTCCTTCGGGGCTTTAATTATTTCTGGCTTGCTCAATTATATGGCAATGTTCCCATTGTCACCGCCGACCCGATGACGATCAGCTATCAGAGTACAATGGCAAAATCTCCCAGGGCGGATGTCTTGAAACGGGCAGAAGCTGATCTTGATTCAGCTATTGCCTATCTGCCGGATACAAAATATACCACAGGGCATGCTGTCAAAGCTGCAGCGGAAGGCTTTCAGATAAGACTGTATTTATTTGAACAACGATTTGCCGAGGCAGCTGCGATGGCGCAGAAGATCATATCGGGCGGACTGTTTACGCTCAATTCGAATTACCCTTCGAATTTTTATAAGCCCGATCAGAAATCAAGTCCGGAGATTATGTTTTCTGTACAGTACCAGGCGCCTGCCATACCGCATCCTTATTCTCTGAACGTATTACTTATCGGACCGGGGTGGAAGGACTGTCAGGGAACGCAGGATATGATCAACGAATATGAGGCGGGTGATCCCCGTAAAACCATGACCTTCTTTTTCCCAGGTGATGGGCCGGCACAGGGGTGGCCTTATCCTGGCACTGTAGGAACGCCGGGGGTGAGTGAGTGGGTGATTGGATTTTACCCTACCAAAAAAGGAGTCGATCCGACTGTAACAAACCCGGTACCCGGTTTGCTTGACGATCAGGACTATGTCTTACTGAGATATGCTGACATAGAATTGATGTATGCCGAGGCGCAAAATGAAGCGGTGGGTCCTGATGCCAGTGTATACCAACAGGTAAACGCGGTGCGGGCGAGGCCTGGTGTCAATATGGCTCCCTTGCCCGCTGGTCTTTCGCAGGATGCTATGAGACAGAAGATCCGGCATGAAAGAAGGGTAGAGCTTGCGCTGGAGGGGTTGAGGTATTACGATCTGAGAAGATGGGGTATTGCTACGCAGAAATTGAATGGGTTTGTACAGAATCCGACTACGCCGACAGTAACGACCATGTATAAGGATAATTATGAATTCTGGCCGATACCGCAGACGGAGATTGACCGGAATAAGCCGGCGCTGGTGCAGAACGATGGATATTAAAATGTAAAAACCCTCAGCTGATGCTGAGGGTTTTTTACGTCCCGTTATTGAATCACCATCTTTCTTATTTCGCTCTTATTCTTCCTGGTGCTGACTTTCAGGAAATAGACGCCCTGTGCGAAACCACCCAGTTCCAGCAGGTTCTGTCCCTGCCGGATAGTATACATTTTCAGCACCTGGCCGATGGGACTGATCAGGCAGGCGGCAACAGGCTCATCATCCGCGGCCGTGCTAATGGTCAGCTGTACGGAATGTGTATAGGTCGGGACGGGTGACTGAGCGATGGTCAGACCGGAAGCATCGAACCGAACCTCTTTCACCTGTGAATAGGTCAGCTTTCCGTCAAGGTCCTTTCCTACTATGCGATAAAAATTATTTCCTTCCAGGGGCGCCGCATCGATGAACTGATAATTGTCCTGACTGCTTTGTGCGACGACCTCACCGATGGCAGTAAAGACACGCGCGTCTCCGCTTCGTTCCAGTATATAGCTACTGAGATCGAGCTGGCTATTGACCTGCCATTGCAGCAGCGACTGATGATCGATCCTGCTGGCCGTGAACCCAAGGAAATTTACGGGAAGAGCTCCCGGCCCGAGTCCCATCACATTGCTGTTCCGCGACAACACGGTGCTGCCGCTCAATGCCGTACCCAGGCTGACAATACCTGACTCATTCTTTAGCAGCACGTCGTCGATATACCATCCGTCGCCTCCTACCGCATTATCGCTGGAAAATCGAAATCTTATCCGCGCCGTGGTACCTGCAAACCCGGTCAGCGATAGTACGGTCTGGATGAATGCACCTCCGCTGCTGCCGGTAAACGCCTGACGATTGGCCAGTATGGTGTTGGCCGGACTAATGGAGCTGTTATAGCCGTTCCGAACCATATAGGGACCTGCATCCTGCCATGTGGCGCCCCCATCCGTGGTGATCTCGACGACCCCGCCATCGTAAATTGCGTCGGTCTCGAAATAATGCCAGAAGGACAAGGTAGAAAGCGTATCCGGGTGCAGATCGCCGGTCGTGATGGCAAGGTCGGTAATGACAGCCGCATCGGGAGCATACCAGGAGTGGGTGGGGCTATGGCTGCGCGTCGTGCTTTGCGAAAAGAAGGTTCCACCGGTCATTGCGGTGGATGTCCAGCTATAGCCGCTGGGGTCCATGCTATCGTTGATCAGGGTATCCGGCACGGTATAGGCGCCATTGATGCTGGCTTCCACCGTAAAGGTCTTTGTCTCGTTCGCGGCAAAGCTGAGACCGTCGAAACGTACCGCCGGTGAAGTATATACGCCGCCCGGTGCGGATACAAAACCAAGATTGGCCGACAATGTGTCTACGATGGAAACATTGCTGAGGGGGCTGCAATCACAATACGCGTTGATGGTATAGATAATATGATCTCCCTGTACGATGACTGTCTTATTGGAGGATTGCGACAGGCTAAGACCTGAAGGCAGATCATAGGCCGCGGTTCCGTCGGTATAGTCGTTAGAACTTCCCTGGGACGCGTCTTTCCCCATGCCTCTGCGAGCAAAAGCATTCCATATAGCGCATTTGTGTTTGTAATTATAAAGAATGGAATCTGCCTTCAGGATGGCGTCTCTTCCATCGAGGAAGCCGGGGCTGCAGGGTTGATACTTCATGCCCTGGATGACGAGCTGCAGGGCGATGTTATTTCCTTTTGTTCCGTGATAAATATCGGGGTCGATACCTTCCTGCTGGATGACGTTCCAGGTCATATCCCATATTGCGGCGCACCAGATCTCTCCTATCGTATGTACCTCTCCACCGGTGTTGGTCGCCAGCATGGCATAGGTCCAGGGGTTGGTGGTCATATTCGTTGAATAGGGATAGGTACGAATACCGTTGCCTGTCGACGGTTGGGACATTGCATAGGTGCCGAGGGGCCTTTTTTGGGATCCGTCACTTACGGACGCCGTACTCCAGTCCGTAGTGACCATCAACGCCATATAATCGCTCCATCCTTCTCCCATCTGTTCCGCATTGGCGAGGCAATCGGAATTGGCCGGGCCGCCGGTCAGCCGTGTAGATATGCCATGGGTATACTCGTGAGAGATGATCCCGTTGTCAAGGGAGCCATCGCGGTATTGTCCTGTGGCCGACATGCTTGCATTCAACCCCGACAGATTAGCGAACAGCTTATTGCCTGTCGTATCGGATACCATCAGGGCAGGAATGGTGATCGTCGTATCGATACCCCCCATTATAAACGCAGGCCCGTCGAGATTGTTCATCATGATGACTGCGACGGCGCCTGCATTTTGGGCATACTTCACTTTGGCGATGAAATTGCAGCCGCCTCCTCTATCCACCAGCGCGATCTTGCCGGCGAGCGCAGCGGCATTGGTGAGCATGCTGCAGCCGAGGACTGAGCCCGATCCATCCACGACGGGTACGACATCGGCGTTGAAAGGCCCTTTGTCGACCAGCCTGCTCTTATAGCTTAAATTACCTTCCACCGCCGTATAGTCTCCGGCAATGGCTGCCGGGCTGTTGATATGGAATCGCAGCAACTGGCCTTCATTGAACTGGAACATCCTCATCCTGCCGTTCTCTCCGTCAGGTGGTGAATAGAAGTTAGCGTTGTTGACACCCGACCCATCCAGGGCAAAGGCATTGACATAGTCGCCTCCCAACCCTCCCCGTCCCAGGTTGTCGGCCTGAAAATTGCCGGTGGCCTCATCAAAGCCATACTGCCAGGAGATGTCATGCATGATATTGTTCCAGTAGAAGAGGTTGTCGATGCCTGCGCGGCTATTGGAATACTCCGATGGGCTGGCTGTCATGTCGATAGCCCGGTCAAATGTCAGCGATGGTATGGATGTCAGCGAAGTATCCGCATAACCCGTCGTAGCGTTGTTGCCCGCCAGGTCCTGTTGCGCCCACACATTATTCCCGCGGGTATATGCGTAGTTCATACTGTTGTCGAACTGCCAGCCCAGCGTAATGGCGTCATTGTTTGTTCCTGCCTTCAACCATGGGTTGTTCTCCAATGTACGGGGACCAAAATTAGCGGACTCCAGCGGGAATGGGTAGACATGATAGTTTACATCGGTGACGGCCGGCGGCGGAGCCAGCATCTTTTGCGTGGGCATTGCATCGCCGGTGACCATGGGCCGGTCCGTTGCGGATGACAGGTCCTGACATTCATCGGAGGGCCGCTCATACACGACGAAGCTGCTCTTGCCGACGACAACACCCGTCTCAGCATCCACCCGTACCATCCAGTCATCGAGACTGCCTGCCGGAGCGATACGTACGTTCCAGGAAAGTCTTACCCCGTTGCCGTCACGGGCTGGGAGCCAGATCAGGTCGCTGCTGATATCCTTTCGGGCCAAACCGGCTGCCTGGTATACAAAGCGCTGACGGATATCATCTTTCCGGACCAGCCTGGGTTCGCCGGTAAAGGACAGTGCCAGATGGTTCGCGGCGTTCCGGATGGCCTGGCCCGGACTGACGGAATACTGTGGTTTCGTCGCCGCGTCGGACTTGATGCGGAATACATCCGGCCTTTGACCGATGAGCGTATCGTTTTTGAAAATATAGACGCTGATCTTATTGTACACCGGGATGCCCTGATAAGTCTGCTGCAGATAGACGAGGAAACTCCCGGACTTCCTGTCGGCGTAGGCATCAGTGATAAGGTAGCTGTTGATGGCTGTCTGGCTCAGCCCCGTGGCGGGAAGGTTCCTGCGGAGAAGCCCGGTTGCCCGCTGCCTGCTGTCACCTCCATCCTGCGCCGTCGTCTTTATGACAGTCAGTACGATGATCAAAAAGATCACTACCTTTTTTCGAAGGTTTCCTCCCAAAACTTTGGGGAATAGCAGCAGTTGGAGCATGATAAAAATTATTCGCCAAATGTAGACGAAGCAGTCTGCCACGCCATGTCAACGGCTAAACCGTTCCCGTCAACGGCTAAATGACCGGGTATACCCATTTCCGGTCAACTGATAGATGGGAAATTAATAGTAAATTTAAAAATGTTCCGCGGACCTGGTTTCATATTTATAAACTTCCTTTTCTCTTTCTGCCTGAATATCGCTGTCCACGGCCAATCCACCAGGGCCCGGCCGCTGCATACGGGTTATATCACCCGCAACATCGATAATACCAACGGGCTCGATTGCAACGATGTCTATGCCATCACGCAGGACCATCAGGGCTATATTTGGATAGGAACAAAAAATGGATTGCAGCGCTATGACGGACTACGGTTTATCAACTGTTTCGACTCGACCATCAAACCCCGTGAGCTCATGGTGTCTACTCTTTTCCCCGACAACGGACAAGCGCGGATACTCTATGGACAGTACGATGGCAGTCTGAAGGAATGGGACGTGCTTCATCATAAGCCGGTGGAGATGAATCGTCAGTCGGCGCCCGGTCAGGATCTTGTCTACCAGGACGGGCCGGACAAACAATGGTTCTTTCGCGTCATCTGGGTGGACAGCAGTAAAAAGGACAGCAGCGGTGTCGTGCTGGTACGTGAGCCGGGGCAGGATATAGACAAGTACGCCTATTTCATCAACGACAAAGCTCGTCGCCAGACCTGGCTGCTCTGTCCGGACCACGCCCTATTGCTATTGGACGACACCGGTAAAAAGATAGTGCCGGGGCCTCTTCCCATCGATCCGGCTACGATACGTGGCATGAAGACCGACTCCCATGGCAATCTCTGGCTTAACAGCTGGTCCCACCTGTTCTACCGCTACCATCTCGCTACCCAAAAGCTGTATGTCTATTCGCTGGCGGATATCCTTTCGCAGGAGGGAAATAAGAATAACCTTCCGGTGTGGATCTCCTCCTTTCTGGAAGACGATCACGGCACACTCTGGATCGGGACGGGCCAGGCCGGACTCCTTCAGTACGACTACGACGCCGACGAATTCCATTTCCTTCTGCGCCAGCCTGGCAATAATCTGTCCCTCCAATACATCGATCAGATCAATACAATTTTTCAGGACAAGGAAGAGAATATCTGGTTTGGCACCGACAGAGGGATCAGCATCATCAATCCCTACCGGCAATACTTCAGCGTCCTGAGCAACCAGGACGCGGCAGATCCTTCAAAAGTCGTCAGCGATATCATCCCGGCAGCCCTGGTAAAGGATGAATTGTGGGTCGGCACCTGGGGGGAAGGTATCAGGATCTATGATACGGCCCATCGCTATAAAAAACATATCTTTTTTAAAGGGCGCTATGAACAAAATATG
>Ga0307510_10006691_pt1 | contig 13741 bp, 18 predicted proteins | sample 12_EM_MG_FD_207224 | JGI IMG/M metagenome (GOLD analysis project Ga0307510, IMG submission 207224) | Populus trichocarpa ectomycorrhiza microbial communities from riparian zone in the Pacific Northwest, United States - 12_EM | ecosystem: Host-associated > Plants > Roots > Unclassified | place... | reverse complement strand
TGGAAAGTGGAGGGGTTGGCTTTTCACAAGTAGTCCATACTTTTCAAAATTTTACTTTTCTCACTCAAAAAAAGCAATAAAAGTACAAAAAGCAGCAAAAAGCAAACAAGGGGTTTTCCTGATGTACTCACACCATGTCAGAAATGAGTTGAGTGGGCTTGTGATTTATTTTGGTAGATATGTCCTTACTAAGTATTGTTTGTTCGGATGAACTGGTAAATATTTTAAGTCAAGGCTCGCATACGGTACTCGGAAAAGAGTCTACTCATTGCCCGTACAAATGGCATTCGGTGCGCTATCATAGTATGTTTACGATGTTTAGACTAACACATGTTCTGGAGGACGCGGTGGGTTTGGTGGTAGGGGATGGGGACGTGGTGTTCGCGAGGGCGCAGGCGACCGTGGAGGCAGAGGGGAGCACACGGCAGGCGTAGGAGGCCCCAAATCAGATCTTCTATCTCATTGACTCTTGCGCAGGAGGTGGTATACAGTCACACGCACCGGCGGCGGTGGTTGTGGCAGCTAAAGCATGGGACGCCGCGGCGGGGCCAGAGGTGGGGCCAAAGGCGGCTCGAAGGTGGTCATCGAGCCACACAAGCACGAAGGTATCTTCATTGCCAAGGACGGAGAGTCGAGGCTCGTCACCAAGATCTCATTCCTGTACGGCACAAAGTGCATCTCGATCGACATCGGCGGCGAGGACAACACGAAAATCGAGTATCGGGTGTGGAACCCGTTCCGGAGCAAGTTGGCTGTGGGTGTGTTGGGTGGCGCGGACAAGATCTTCATTGCACCTTGTGCAAACGTGTCGTAATACCTCGGGGCGGCGAGTGGGGCGAGTGACAGCCATGTTACGGATATCGTGGGCACTGCATGTCTTTTTTGGAGCACAGTCGTATTCTTTTCAACAGATGATGCCTCGCTTTCACCCGATCTTCGTGTTCACAGGAGGGCATCATGTATCCTATTGAATTTTCTGCCCGGTCGAGGCATGACTTGATCAACATGGTCAGAAAGCACGAGAATGTCATCTCTTGTCATACAGGTTTTCCCCCGCTCGTATTCCAATTAGCTGCTATGGGGTGGCACTGAGGAGGCACACATCCTTCAGAGATCCGGATACCCCCTGTACACCATCGATGTCATTTTTGCCAGTGTTACACAGCCAGATCAGGTGCATATTGTGCATAGTGCACACCACTTTTACAAGTCGGCTCTTGCATTCTGATTTGTACTAAGGTGAAATGCACAGACTCTATAGCCCCTCCAGAAATTGACCTTGGTAGAGAAGTCAATGTGTTCGGGGAAGACAATTTTAATTAATTGATTAAATCACAGATGAAGGTCGAGTTCCTATTCCGAAGTGCGCTGCCCCATTGGGAGGTCGTAGTGAAAGTTATGGCCCTGGTGTCGTTAATACAATTACACTTGAAATTGGCGGTACTGAAATGGCCATCAGCGCCAGGGAATCGCGCGAATGAAGCCGGACGGTGTTCCCCGGGTGTGACCGTGGTATGGGAAAGAAATAGCCTGCATTCTCAAGTACCGAGTCCTGAAAGTGTGCGGTTATATGCACCAAAGGGAGTCTCGACATCATACTGGCCTCCACGACGAAACGCCACATCACAAACAGGGTAAAGAAAAAAAAAAGAAATAACAGAACAGTGAAATTTGAGGATAAGAGTAAAGTTGGATGGACGAGGACAGTACATAGGTGTTAATACCGACGGCATATTTTCACAGCTGAATGGGCACGAGCCATTGTGGCAGGGACGACCAAGTGTCGGTGACAAATGGCAGTCTCAGAGAAGGTCAGCCAATTCGATGGTGATGATCACCCTGATTCCACCCCCAAGGCCTGGTTCCATACGGACCATGTCAACTTGTGAATCGGGTTGATTCAAGTAGCGACTCGCGAGTCGGCGGAGGACTTCTGTGGCAGGCTCGATAGGCACGTTTGCCCGGTGGGGAAATTCATCAACGAAGGCTGGAGCTAGATCAGCTGGGGCACGTTGACCAGCATCGTCAAATATGTCGTCCTTCAGCGAAAGGTTTGGTTAGACATGTGTATTGTGAAAGCTATAGATTGTACATACAGGAGCTGGTGGGACCACAGCTTGGATGGGGATACCCTGAAGAGCTCCGACATAACGGTTCATATCATGACCATGATATTCATATGGGACTACAAAATCCTGTGCAATGTCACTGTCAATGACAAAGGTGGATGCGCCAAGGAAAGATACTACTCACCGGAGGGGGCAGAGGTGGGTAGGCAATGTGGTAATAATCCATGACATTATTCCGCGGATCTTGTGGTTGCCCTTGTGCAGCGATGTTCTCGATCAGAGGTAAAGCCCCTCCGTGACCATTAGGCTGGTTATTACCGGCAATAGGAATCTAATGAAGACACAGGGATGAGTGCTCATGAATGGGAGGGACGGGGATATGATGCCAATCACTGACTACATCATTCTGCGGTGAACCAGCGTGGAGAACTGGCTGGCCTGGAACTGGATGCTGATAATGTGGTAGCGGTGACGGTGGGATTGAGGGGGCCCTCGGTGGGGCAAAAGCACCCCTGGGCATAGACGCTGTAGGGTGTGTGTTCCTTGGAATGTGATCACGGTGTGGTGGGATACTAGCCATCTAAAACAACGCGTTTACCAGTGTAGGATTGAGCTTGGGGAAGGGAATAGCCACAGTGGGAAGGGCTCATTTTATAGTCAGTAGTGCAGAGGACCAGGCTGGTCAGGGTCGGGGACGATGTATCGCAACTCAATGAAATCGGGTGGGGGAAAAAAACTGGAGCCGAACCGGGCGGAGGATGAGATCTGATAAATTTCAAATAGAGTTCAACAACTTTCCCAAAGAGGCAGCTTTTGGCAAACAGCAGACGACCGTTTATCCATGTGCATCAACACGACACACACCATGCATTACATAATTTAACCCACACAATCCATCATATATGCATCACGCATCATCCCCCAATACGATGCAATTAGGCATATCAGATCCGAAAGCAGACATTGCAACGTCTGTGGGAGCGGGTGCCTGTCAGGGCCGAAGAATACGGGCAGCATAAACTGGGCGTTGATGGGCAGATCTGGAAGTTCAATCCAATAGACCTGGTGAAGGTACACATGGGTTTCGAACTGAATTAGATCGCATGGAGTTACAACTGAAAGCATTGCATGCGTTTCAAGGAGGACTCGAACAATCGATTGCCAAAGAGGCCATTATTTTAAGTTGAATAAGCGCTCAGTTGGTCTGGGTACCGAGTTCGAATCCCAACTGCCAAGTGCCAACATTACGGGAAGTCCAAGTACTGAATAGATAAAGATAGCGTAGCTATGAGGAGCCGCTATATGCGCCGCCAGCAACTGAGCAGCCTCAGACAGATTGGACACATAGTTATCCTCACGTCACCAAACCCAAGAATAGAAGATGGAAGTCCCCAAGCGTCTCCAGAATTTTTATGGGCGGATGTCCCCTGACTTCTGAAGTTCTGACTTGAATTAAATATTCGAGAATTTTGAATTAATTTTGGTAGATATGACGCATATGAGTATTGCTTTTATCTCGGCTCAAAAACAAATTTGTTTGTGGTGGAACCAAGCGCTTACAGTAGCACCACTAGTATCGAAAATGCCCGCTCCTCGTCGACAACATAAAACATGATTCGGTGCCATTGTGTTGTACTTGGGGAAATGAAACCAACCCATACACTTCCGTGTTTCGTGGGTTTGGTGGGGTGCTCGCGGAGGCATAGGCGACCGTAGGGGCAGAGGGTAGCGCGTGGTGGACGTACTTGGTCCTCGTCCCAAATCAGATCCTCTATCTCACTGATTCTCGCGCACGAGGCGGGATGCAGTCACGCGGCCGGGGCGGCGGACGCGGACGCGACAGGGGCAGGGCAGTGGCAGCACGGCAAAACCATGGGATATGGTGGGCCAAGGGCGGCTTGGGGGTGATCATCGAGCCTCACAAGCACGAGTCGGAGGGCATCTCCATCGCCAAGGGCAAAGAGTCGATGCTCGTGTCAGCTCGTCACAAAAATCTCGTCCCTGGCGAGTCCGTGTACAGCGAGAAGCGCATCTCGACCGATGCCGGCGGCGAAGACGACGCGGAGGTCGAGTACCGGGTGTGGAATCCGTTCCGGAGCAAGTTTGGCTGCTGGCGTATTGGGTGGCCATGGACAAGATCTTGATTGCGCCTGGCCCGAAGGTGTTCAAGTTGTACCTTGGTGCAGCGGGCCGGACGAGTGTGCGTGGGCTGCAGTTGGGCTCACCGTGTCTTTTTGTGGAGCATGGTCTTACTCTTTTCAACTGATGCCTCACTTTCTCCCATTCTTCACAGAGGGAGCGTCATATATCCCGTTCCGCCTCAGAACGAAAAGACGCGAATTCACCGCAAGCCGAGTGGCGTGATGGTGCCGATGGCAGACGCTGAACGGGGCGTATGGATGCCCGGTCGGAGCATGACTTGATCAGCATGGCCGCCATCAAGCTACTCAAGCACGGAAGCATCTTCGTTGCCAAGGCAAGAAATCGATACTCGTCGCCAAAAATATCCTCCCTGGCGATCCGTGTCTGGCGTAGAAGTGGACCTTGATGGGCGCCTGCGGTGCGGACAACGGAGACGACTGGAAGGTGGAGGGTCACGTATGATGTCCGTTCCGGAACAAGCTGGTTGCGGGAGCCTGGACAAGATTTTCATCGTGCTGGCGTGAAGGTGTTGTAATATGACCAGCGAGGTGAACCAGTGGTGAACCGTGAGCTGCGTTGCGGACATCGTGGACCTTGTAAGTCCTTTTCTTGAGATGTGCTTCTGTTCTTTTTCTCTGATGTGTCCAGTTGCTTCACTCCCCCCCTCCGGCCTCTTTTTTCTTCATAGGAAGGCGTCGTATTTGAGGTTTCCCTCCGGTCAGGCGCGACCTGTTCAATATGGCCAAGAAGCAGACGAATCTATGTGAGTCTATCTAGCTTCCTATTGTCACCGTTGCATGGCCTGGACTCCCTGCTTCCCCCAGAGATACCGGATCCTTTCGTCATGTTGATGTCATCCTTGCAGGCGTTGCACAACCAGATTAAGTGCGTATTTCGGACTGAATGTACAGGAGTTCTTAATGGTCGACAGACTCAAAGTCATTTTCATCACTGCGAACTACATCGATTCGACAGCCCCGCCAGAAGCCGTCTTCGATACAGTATACAGTAGTAAGCCTTAGTGTGTTACGAGTATAAAATTGTTAAGCCATTTGGAAGATTAGATGAGCTCCTGTTCCCTGCGACGACCCGTTGTGCGACGCAAGTTCTTAGCTTCAGTCGTCATGCCCATTTTGACATGCAGTAGGCAACCAACGTCAGTGTCGGGTATTCGCAAGTTCAGCCTGGGCAGTGTCTACTGACGTTGATTGTAGTGTGACAGAAAAGGCCTGTATTCTGAAGGTACTACTCAGAGACTATGGAGATGATACACCAAGAGTTTTGTTGCGACGATAAACGAGAAAATATAACACTATTTCAATGGAGCAGGATAACAGGGAAACAAATGACAAGGCAGCGATACAACGAGAACGAGAACAAGCTGGGAGAGCACGAACGAAAACTGTAAATGGGCACTTACATCGAGGGGACATCGCCTTCGTAGCCGAATGCACCACGACGAGTCATCGTGTTGGTGACAGCGAAGTGCGTGTGATGGATGGTAGCCTCAGCCTCAGAGAAGGTCAGCCAATTTGAGTGTAACGACCACCTTCGCTCCACCGGCAGGACTTGGTTCTATCCAGACTACGTCAACGTTCAACATGTGAATTGGGCTGTTTCAAGCAGCGGTTTACGAGCCTCCATAGGCCTTCTGTGGCTGACTCGTTAGGCAAGTGTGGTCGGTGGGATCATCCCTCGAGGAAGGTTGGAGTTATGCCACGGAGCATGTTGAACTGCGTGGTTAATAAGTTCATTTCCTTCGGAAAATGGTTGAGCAAGAAACCGTCTCTGCGGAAACTGAAGTGTATATACATACCGGCGCCAGTGAAGCAGTGGGTTGTACTTGGAAGGGTGCACCTCGAGCAACTCCGAATCCGGCACGGAAGTTGACGTCGTGATGTCCGCGGGGGCCGCGAGATCCTATACAATAAGAAGGAATTGAGATACTGATACTAAGCGCAGGCGGAGGGCGATAATGGGCCATGTTGAAATAATTCATGTTGTTGAAACGTGGGCCTTGTGCTGGACCCTGTGCGGCAATGTTTTCGATAAGTGTGCGTATGTCCTCCCTGTTTACATCAAATTGTCGATCACCGACAGCGGTCAGTGGGACGAACTAAAATCAATAGATGTACATAAGTGCTCGTGAACGTGAGAGGCCACGATGCCAACATCTGACAACGTTATTCTGCACTGTACCGGCCTCGACACCTATGTGCCTGGAACTGGACACTAGTGGAGCAAAAAGTGGTGACAGTGGGGCCTGCGGGATTGGGAGGGTAGTGGCATCGCAGGGCGCGCCCGCTGGAGGGAATGCTTTCTCATGAAGGTGAAACCCATGTCGTTGTCTGGTATCGCCATATGACAATGTGGGTTTGAAGGTATACCGTTTAGTGTAGAAACGGGCGGTTGAGTATTGCTTACCATTCAACCAATTCCTTTTATAGGTGTATAGAAGAGCAAGAACCGATGGCGTGTAGATTGGCCGAAAGGTTGTATGGCCACTGTAAAGGGAACATAAAGCAAAGGGTGGAGAAAAAGAAGTGATGGAACGGAATTTTTCAGTCCGCTGTATAACGCGCCCACCGCGTGTTCTTCGTATCATGCTATCCTGAGGGAAGGGTGAAGTATCTTGTGTAGGATCCCAACTTGGTTGAAGGGATGTTGAGTGGTATGGACAACAAGACCTTCATCGCTCCTCATGCGGAGGTGTTGTAAGTCACCTCAGTGTGGCGAGTAGCTTGAGGGTCAGAGATATTGGCGGATGGCGGATATTCTCAGGCTTGTATGTCGCGATTTCGGGTAGCCGAAGAGTATGACATAGGAGTCAACGCGGGTACACAGTAGACATGCTGAAGAAAAAAAGGGGGAAGTGAAGGGGGGTGAAGTGAGGGTGGGAACGACGTGACAGGGGGGAGTGGGGGGAACGGTGACGGAGGGGGGAATTGACGGTGACGGGAGTGGGGAGAGGAATGGATTGGTGGTAACGGGGGGAGAATGGGATTGACGGTGACGAGGGGAGTGGGGAGGAATGAATGAGATTGACGGTGACGGGGAGGAATGGGATTGGCGGTGGCGGGGGGTGAATGGGAAGGGCGGTGACGGGGGTTCGGGATGGGACAGTGGACGGACTCGTGTGTAGTTTCCACGTACTGTAAGGCAAGGTCGTGAGGCCGGAGAGGGGGACTGGCGGTAGTGGCCAGTGAAACCTGACAGGCCTGACCAATCAGGTTGCTGGAAAGGTGTGTAGTGGCGCTGTCACCAATGAAACCTGACCAATCAGGTTGCGGAATTTTCATCTCATCGTGTCACCGCCTGCGCCACAGCCATGATATGGATAATGCGCATTGCGCCACGGGCCACGGGTCATTGGACGTGGCGGACATACCGTTTGCTTCTACTTCCGACCACATGTCCTGACATGATCCCCAGCACTACTAGCTATAAAATGAGCTTTTTCTACCGTGGCCATTTCCTTCTTCAAGCCCAGGCCCAATCCTAACTGTAAACTCACTGTTTAAGATGGCCAGTATCCCACCACACCGCGATCACATTCCAAGGAACGCGCTCCCTGCAGTGCCTATGCCCAGGGGTGCCTTTCCTCCCCCCCCTACCCTCCCGAGACCCCCCTCATTCCCACCGTCACCACTATCACCTCACCAGCATCCAGTTCCAGGCCAGCCAGCTGTCCATGCTGGTTCATCGCAGAATAATGTGGTTAGCGATTGGCATCATGTCCTCGTCCCCTCCCATCTATGAGCACTCATCCATGTGGCTTCATTAGATCCCTCAGGTGAACGTTGACGGTAATAATCGGCCTGATGGTCACTGGGAGGTTGTACCTATGCCCATCGAGAACATCGCTGCACAAGGTCAACCACAAGACCTACAGAACAATGTCATGCATTATTATGACATGGCCTACCTCCCTCTGCCCCCTGCAGTGAGTAGTATCTATCCTTGGCGCATCCGCCTTTGTCCTTGACAGCGACACTGCACAGGATTTTGTGGCCCCATATGAACGTGATATAAACCACTATGCCGGAGTTCCTCAGGGGATCCCCATCCAAGCCGTCGTCCCACCAGCCCCCGTGTGTGCCAACTATATTTTTCGGCATACATGTGTCTAACCCAATCTTTCGCTAAAGGAGATCGACATATTTGACCATGCTGGTCCAGATGCCCTCGCTGCTCTAGGTCCAGCCTTCGTCGATGATTTGCCCCAACAGGCACACGTGCCTATCGAGCCTGCCATAGAAGTCCTCCGCCGCCTCGCGAGCCGCTACTTGAATCAACCCGGTTCACAAGTTGACATGGTTCGTATGGAACCAGGCCTTAGGGGTGGTGTCAGGGTGGTCATCACCGTCGAATTGGCTGACCTCCTCTGAGACTGCCATTTGTCACCAACACTGGGTCGTCCGATGGCTCGTTGTACCCATTCAGTTCTGTAAATGTGCCGTCGATGTTAACACCGATGTATTGTTCTCGTCCATCCTTCCCCAGCTTTGCCCTCGTCCTCATTTTTCACCGTTCTGCTGTTTCCTCTCTCTTTACCCTTGTTTGTGCTATTATATTTGATGGTTTGCTGCGGCCCTCCTTCGTGGTGGTCGGTATGATGTCGGGATGAGACTTCCTTGATGCGTTACGCATATGACTATACACTGTCAGGATTCCGTTACCTCGAGAATGCAGGCCATTTCTTTCCTATAGCGTGTCGGGACCATGGACCGACCCTTTTCGACATATTTGCAAATTCGCATCTAAGACGCCGTCCTCTCTCTTGTTCCTTCTCTTCCTCACCACCACCACCTTCGCCAATTTCAACAACGTCGCCGTCACTGCAACATAAAACCAACTGTTCCACTCCTCTCGACTCCCGCGTCATCGCCTTCTATTCACTTTTCTTACTCCCCTCCTCTGCTCACGCCCTCGCTCGCCCGCACAACGTCACTTAGGTAGTCGCCATCGTCCGGCACTCGTACGACCCTGGTCAGCTCCTTCATAGTCCGATCCTCCTTAGTTCGTATCGCCTTGCCATTTATTTGTACATACTCGCTGTCTCACCTCAACCTCGCCGACTTTGCTCTGATTCATTCGCAGCGTCCGCCGCCGTCGTCTCCCACCTCCAGACGATGCCAGCACGACCGCCTCGTTTTCCTTCTGCATCGCTTTCTCGACTTCGTGTTTATGGCCTCTTTACAATGCCTTACTTACTTCTGACCTCAGTAGGTACTCAGATGTATAAGACACGCCTCCTGCTCTCGTGGAGTGCATCAGTAGCTTCGTCGTACATCCTCAATTCTACCCTTGCATTCTGTTCATCTCTCCGCATGGTTCCCCTTTTGTTGTCGCGAGACTGTCGTTCGCCTTTCTCATCGTCTTCATCGCCCTACTCGACCTCATGCAGCGGAACTATCGTCCGCGCCCTCGTCCAGTCCTCGGAGTCATCGTCCGTATTTGCTATCGTCCCCTTCTCGCTCTTACCGATCTCACCTCTTCACCTCTTTTTCCACTCCTTCCTTCTCTCTCCTGTCCACTTTCATCGCAGCTCCCATCTACTCGGCGTGGCGGGTGTACTTTGATCTACGCGAAATTGGCTCAAACCCTGCGTGCCGATCATCACATATACACCAGGAGAAGAAGGGATGAACGTAATTCCACGTGGGACTAGCGCCCGGCCGGATCGGCGATATTTAGCGAATGAGTGTTTCATCTCTACCAAGATGTTCTCCGGTTTGCCGTTGGGTCTTCAATTTCAGTCGGCAGCTGGGGCTAGTCGACTGACCGTATATGTGGACGACCTCCCAACAGGGCCGTAACTTTGGAACAAGAACTCGACCTTCATTCGTGATTTATTTGAATAGATAAAAAATCTCAGCCCACAACGCGTCTGGCTGTGCGACACCGGCAAAAATGACATCGATGGTGGACAGGGTATCCGGGTTCTCTGGTAGATGCGTGTATCTTCAAGTTCACTTCAGTAATGGCTAATTGGAATACGAGCGCCGGTCAAACTGTATGCCGAGGATAAGGGGTGCTACACAGATGCACGGGTGACATTCTTGCGCTTTCTGGCCATGTTGATCGAGTCAAATTCAGCAGGATACATGACGCCCTCTTGTGAATAATGAGAGAAAGTGGGGCATCGGTTAAAAAGAGTGAGACCACGCTCCGCAAAAAGACATACAGGGCCCACGATATTCACAACATGGTTGATACTCGTCCTGCTGGCCGCACCAAGGTACAACACCCCCGCGCCAGGCGCAATGAAGATCTTGTCAATGCCACCCAACGCACCCGCAGCCAACTTGCTCCGGAAACGGATTCCACACTCGATACTCGATTTTGGTGCCGTTCTCTCCACCGATGTTGATCGAGATGCGCTCCTCGCCATACAGACTCGCCAGTGACGAGATTTTTGGTTACGAGCGTCGACTCTTTGCCCTTGGCGATGAAGATGCCTTTGTACTTGTGCGGCGCCCCCATGATGCTTTTGCTAGTGCCGCCACGGTCCCCGACCGCACCGCGTCCGTGACCGCGCTGTACCGGTCACGTGACTCGTGAGTAAACACCGCCTCGTATCACGACCCTCTGCCTCCAGCCACGCCTCCGCGACTACCGCGACCCTACCACCAAACCCACTACGACTTCTCGAAGCACCACGAAACACGGAAGTGTGTGCATCAGTTTAATTCCCCTAAGTACAGCACTATGATTAGAACATCGGTGTTCTCATGGTCCCTCACCACTTACGAGCACCACCCTCGCCTCAAACGTGACTGTATCCGGTTCCAATCCAGCAGTGTGTCCATGCTGTCGAACCACAGAATGTCGTGGTGAGAAATGGCAGTGTAACTTCAGGGACACCGTGACTCATCCACGTGTATTATTGTTAGTCCCCAATGAATTCTGCTGGTGATCACGCGATCACGGCTGGGCTGAGACCAATGGGATGATCTACTGCCTTCTGAGTCTGTCGGGAACATAGCTGCCGCATAACGGCCGGGCAACCACTGAACTTACAGCTCAGTGATATGGGGAATTATGACATGGGTCATTATCCACCTCTGTTTCTTGTCCCTTGGGCTATTCCCTCGTTCTCGCCAACAACGTTGGGCCTGGGTCGGGACATGGCCCTTGTTAAGACCTTGAGCAACTCCGACATCGTTGTAAACACCACGGTCGTAATATTCGTGTAAGGCCACAGGATCCTGTGCAAGGACAAGCCATCGCACCCACCAGCTCCTGTGTGGACCGGCTTAATTTCCCGCCTACACTTATTTAACCAGACCTTTCGCTGATGACATTTTTGGGAAAGTGGGGCCAGTTACAGGCCAGTGAGCGAAATGCCCCATTCTCCTTACAGACATATATCCCGAATCGTGGGGGACGCAAGATGATACATGCATACGAATCACCCCATTCACCTGGGCGCATCGTTTATGCTTTATTAGTAAACTAGGAACGGCGACGGCGGTTCCCGACTTCCCATGACCAATTGCGGCACCCTGTTTCTCATCTAGCCTCGACTGATCTCGATTGATCTCCAGTGCATTCGGTAATGTCCTCGGGGCATGGGCTTTCTCAGAGGGGTAATGAATTCTTTGATGTGTGGACGTCTTTTACGGTTCTGTCCGCTCCCAGAAGAGAGAAGAGGAAACATCATGGAAGGAAGGGTCCAGAGCGGGCGGGTACGTCGCGCTGTTGTTCGGCAGCACGTACGATCGTTATTCCAAGTGTTTGGTACTTCCTTCAAGTTCCTTGGGTGGCACCAGTAATATGATGATCTACCTGGTCCTATATATACCTTCTCTCTTCGCTTTCCCCGCTCGTCTGAAGCTTTCTTCTCACTACCATCAAACAATACCTTCGAAGCAAGTCACCAACAACGATAACGCTGTGTACACCACCTTTAACGGTGCACCCGTTGCTCAGCCCTATGCTGCGGAGAAACTCGGCGACCACGGGCCTTTTCTCCGGCACCAAGGTCTGTCCGATCAACTTGGCCCTGACTAGTGTACGCCGATTACGCCCCACGCTCACGCCATCGTCATCCCAATAGATTCCCATCACATAGACCTGCTCGCTCACTTCGATCGTGAACGTATCCCAGAGCGTGTCGTTGGTGTGATAGTACTTTGAGCCCGTCGCTGTGCCATTTGTATCTTGAGTCACCTAGGTCCATGCTAAGGGTGCTGGCGCTCATGGCTACTTTGAGGTGACGCAGCGTCACGTACGACATTACCAACAGACCTCACCTGTGCCTCTCTTTTCAAGAAAGTCGGAAATAAGGCCCGCACCACCATTCGTTTCTCCACTGTTGGTGGAAAATCAGGCTCCCCGGACACTGTCCGCGATCCTCGTGGGTTCGCCATTAAGATTTGCACCGACGAAGGCAATCTCGACTGAGTCCTCAACAATACTCCCGTCTTCGTCCTTCGCGATCCCGCCAAGTTCCCTCACTTTATCCATACCCAGAGGCGCGATCCTCAAACGCATTGGTATATTTGACTACGCTTTCCCCGATCGACAGCCCCACCAGGCACACGCGCCTAACGACCCTCCCACAACAAGTGCGGGAGCACGCTTCCTTCAGAGACTCCAGATAACCCTGTCCACCATCGATGTCAATTTGCCGATGTCGTACAGCGAGGTCAGGCGCATATCGTGGCGCACAGCGCACACCACTTTTTACAAGTCGACTCTCGCGTTGTGATTTGTATCAAGGTGAAATGTATAGATTCAATAGCCCCTCCAGAAATTGTGGTAGAGAAGTCAATGCATTTGCGGGAAGAGATTTTTCATCATTTGAACGATCACGGGTAATGGTCGCGTTCTCTGGCTCCGGTCGTTAATACACTTCCCTGAGGATGGTGGTAGTGAAACGGCCATCAGCGCCAGGGAACCGCATGAACGAAGCCCGAGCAGTGTTCCCTGGAGGTGATCGTGAGGTACTAGAATCCTGAAAGTGTGGTCATACGCATCAAAGGAAGTCTCGGTTCGACATCATACTGACTGCCACGACGAAACGCCGCAGCAAACCATCAAATACAACAGCACAAACAAGGGTAAAGAAGAAAAAATAAACCGCAGAACGGTGAAAGATGAGTACGAAAGCAAAGCTGGGGAAGGATTGACGAGAACAGTACATAGGTGTTAATATCGACAGCATATTTCCATAGCTGAATGGGCACAACGGGCCATTATAGTTGGGACGATCAGGTGTTGGTGATAAACGGCAGTCTCAGAGAAGCTCGGCCAATTCGACAGTGATGACCACCCTGACACCACCCCCAAGGCCTAGTTCCATACGAACCATGTCAACTTTCAATTCATCGACGAAGGCCGGATGTAGAGGAGCGGGAGCATGTTGACCAGCATAGTCAAATATGTCGATCTCCTTTACATCAGGAAAACCCCTTGTTTGCTTTTTGCTGCTTTTTGTACTTTTATTGCTTTTTTTGAGTGAGAAAAGTAAAATTTTGAAAAGTATGGACTACTTGTGAAAAGCCAACCCCTCCACTTTCCAT
>Ga0307510_10006690_pt1 | contig 13742 bp, 18 predicted proteins | sample 12_EM_MG_FD_207224 | JGI IMG/M metagenome (GOLD analysis project Ga0307510, IMG submission 207224) | Populus trichocarpa ectomycorrhiza microbial communities from riparian zone in the Pacific Northwest, United States - 12_EM | ecosystem: Host-associated > Plants > Roots > Unclassified | place... | reverse complement strand
CTTCACGCACAGAACAGATTTTGGTCACCAGATCCACTTGGAGGGTATCTTGCTCATCGTCGTTCAACGCAAACATGAGGCCTTGTCACGATGTCACGTAACGACGTGACATCCGTTTATGGGCACATGGGCACGTGTTTGCCATCCTCGCCGCGTCGGGCGCTTGCATTTGCAAAGCAACTGCAGACGTAAAACGAGGATGAATGAGCGGGAGCAACCAAGGAGGTGCAAATAAGGGACCAAAAATGTCGGCCTTTGAAGTCCGTTCCCCCAGATCGCGGCTACAGCATTTCTGTTGGGCTGACGTGCTTTGGGAGTCCAAATTGCTACTTGCAGTATACTTCACCTGTTCTACCCGTCGTCCATTAGGAGGACGGCATCGTGACTAGCGAGCGGGAGATACACATGCGCGCGCTCTTGGATCAGATCTTCGCTACCTTGTTTGGGTGGTTGACGGAAGCAAATTCGATAAGTCCGACGCTAGCTCAGTACACCAGCCCTTTCCCTTTCCTCCTTGACACGAAAGCAAGTCCCAACGAAAAGGCACTCTGGAGAGCTAGAAGTCCGCTTTACGGAGAGTGGCTCCCAGAAAATGGAGCCAAGAGACGGCAGTGGGTCTGAGGATCAAACGTGCGGGCGCTGGGGGGATGGAACAAGACTCTAGGCCGGGCGCCAGTCCAAGTCCCGCCCAGTACGGTTACGGGCGTGGCAGGCTATTTCTTTCTTGAAGACACCGCGCCGCTATTTAAAATGCTGAGAAAACTTTGGAGTTCACCGTCGCGCTCCTTACTTCTCCCCACCACAACCATACTCTACTCTTAGCAAGGTTGACAATGTCCCAGAAAAACTACGAGGAGGGGACTTGTCCAGAGAAACCAGCCCCGAAGCAAGACGACGAGGTTGAATTGTATCTGTTGTGGCCGTCGTTGAGCAAGCGAGGCCTATCGTCGGGAGATTCTCCCTCTCCGCCTCTATATGGGGTACGATTTTTACTCCTTGCCCAGTTTGAGTAGCCTGCCAACCCCGTATTTACGCACAGCCTGTCTCCTTCGATACGGAGTTGACCGATTATGACTCCTCTGCGTTGGGTTCGACGCCTCCTGTATGCTCTCCCCTTGCATTATGTCTAGACAAACTTATTTTTTTATTCCCTAGTCCCCGATCACGTTCGCACCCCTCGATTATCGATCTCCACTTCCAGTGGAAGTCTTGGTCACTTCACCAACTCCACTTCCGGAGGAGCCTGATGCAGGAGCGCAAGTGCGAGGGGAAGCAAAGTATAGCCCCATCTTCAAGATGGGCCTGTTTTTTTCGGTACCTTGTCTCCCCGATGTTACTGTCGCCAATCTCACTCAATCCAGCAGATGGCCCATGTTCTCGATCACGCAATTGAGGGGGTGAAAATCAAGCTTCGCAAGCCAAAGGCGTCGGAGCTGGGAAACAGAGTTTGAAGACCACTGCTGGATCTAGCGTCGATTCTGTTGTTCTTGCGCGCGCGAAAGAAACCCGTTGTTTTTATACAATTTCTTTTCTTACTTCTTGCTTGACATAATATCCTTTTGCATAATCTTGCTTGCTTGCTATCCGTTTTGCTCCTGTCGGTGTCCACAATAAATCAACTTTGCCCACTTGCCTGCGGCATAGCCGTTCCCGTACTCGACGGCCAGAGGTCACAAGATACATTAATTAATAAATTGATTCCTTTATTGCCCTCGTGCCTCACGCCACAGGGGCGTTAATGCCTGTGCGACCGTGTTTGCTGCCACTTCAATCATCCCGCGTGCATCGTCGTCTCTTATTGCGGCGAGTAAGCCTCGTGCGCTCCACCTATCAGGATGGAACCGTCTGTGTGACTTCTCAACGAAGACGCGGTAGTCCTGCGCGCGCATGTGTCCGCGCACGGTGCGGAAGAACGTCTCCACGGCGGCCCAGTCCAGGTCTTCCGGTCCAAACGTGAACGGCGCGCATAGCGTCGGCCACGGGATATCATCGAACAGCAGCGACGCGGGTTTAGCCGTCTCGTCGAAGGACTGACAGAGCACACGGTAGCGCTCGAGCGCGCGCTGCGACGTCCAAGGCTCGCGGGCCCAGCGTGCGCGCTGCGCCTCTGCGCGTCGTTTCGCCGCCTCCGCCTCCGCCTCACGCGCACGTTCCCGCTCGCGCTCGGCTTCAAGACGTTCTCGCTCTGCCCGAGCGCGCGCTTCGGCCTCCTCGCGCTTGCAACGTTCGCGCTCTGCGTAACGCTCTTCTTCCTCCTCTCGCTCCTGGCGCTCCCTCGCGCGCGCGGCCGTCTCCCACAGCGGCCGATCGCGCTCGAGCTCAGCGATCTTGCGGCGTGACTCGGCGATGAGTTCTTCGTGCATGTGTAGTTCGTCAAGTGCTTCTTGCTCCTCCTGTGGTAATGGGTCATTCTCTTGTTCCTGTCCCTCTTTTCGGAGAAAAGTCAGTCGGAGGCGAGGGATGTTTTGATTTGTTACCCACCGCCCGTCCGAACATACTCTTCTGGCATTTCAGCGATGATTTCCTCCATGAACGCTTGATGGCGGGCATCGCGACGTGTTTTCACTCGACGCATGTATTCCTCAGTCCGTGCGCGGACACGCTCTCTCACTCTGGCAGCCGCCGGGCGGCGAACCGAATCAGGTGAGCGTGTGCGCGCCCGTTTGGAGGGGTTGAACCTGAGGTCGCCCTCTAACGTTGTTGGTGAGATGCCTTCGTCATCTACCAAAGTAAGACCTGAATTAGTGCATAGATAAACGAATACGAATAGTACCTTTCCTCCGCTTGGAGGCTAAAGGAGGGACAGTCGTTTGCGGAGGTGTCCTTGGTGGTGTCGTGGCCCTCATGTCTTCGTCAGGGAGCTCATTCGGCTGGGCACCTTGAACGTTGTTCCATGTTGTCCTGGTCACGGGTACGCGTCGTATCCCACCTCTTCGTTCGCGTACACGCCTTCCTGGCACATGCGTCCAAGGTGCTTGACGAGGTGCATTAGGCCTAACCGTCGTCTCAACCTCGTCTTCATCGCTTTCCGAGTCGACAACGTTAATGACATGTCTTCGCTTTTTCGGTGATTGCCCATTGTCTTCCTCGATGCTGGAAGGGGACGTTGACAACCTTCGTTTCTGGGGGCCCTCAGCGAAAGTAGATGATCGGGAGGAGGTTGAGGACCAAGCAAATGACGGTGCCGACATAACTTTGGCACGGACTGTCGGGGGTTGTGGAGGAGCCGGGACAAAGCAATCATAGAAGGGGTCGAGTTTGTGGATATCCCACTGATCCTGGTCGCATATAATGGTGTTTCTACGGAGAGATGCACGTCAGAAGATCGCAGCGTGACTGAGAAAAGCAGCGCACCCCAGGAAGTCAACAAGGCGCGGCCAGGAACCCTCATCACTGATGCCTTCCGCAAGTCGCGCACGAGGAACAAATCTCCAGGAAGAGGATCCATTCGGTTGTATTTCGATAACAATGCGCTTTGGGTTGGACGAACCATCATGGGCAGGACCAGGTTGTACATTTGACGCGGTGAGCGGGTGGAAGGATGCGAATGTCAATTTAGCATCTGGATGACGCAACACGCGCGAAGGCTGTGTCTGATCAAGTTGGCCTGGATGTGGGCCGAGTAGCGAGCGTGAAGGTGCGGTCATTGAGCTTTGAAGACAAAAGTCGACCTGTGTGGTCTAAAACGCGTGTGCCGTGCCGCTTCCTTGTTTCAAGTCACGTGGATGTAAAACCGTGACTATCACGGAAATTGCCGTATAATTAGCTTGAATTAACGATCGGGTTTTAGAAACGTACTATAGGACAGCCTGAGTGTAGGACAGCCTGAGTGAGTGACTCCTTCAAGAGTCAGAGGTCGTTGAATGACTCATTCACCATCTGTTTAAATATCTCGAACACCAATTTGTCACTTGTATAGTTATCGCCGCAGCCCTTTCACAGAACCTGTTATGGCAACATTACAGTCCTTCCAAGCCGAGATTGAGGACATCCGGAATCGGGAACTCGCAAAATCACGCTCACAGGCTCACCCAGAGGCCCATAGAAGGGGACACACAGATCACAAGTCCGTGCCCAAGGTCAGAAAGAAAACCATCGCTGGTGATCCGCCGGCGACATCTCCCGTAACCCCTAAATTCGCGAATGATCAGTCGGCCGAAGAGCTCAATGATATCGAGAATGCCATCGAGGCGGGTCATGATTGTTCAGCTCCCATTTGCCATTTTCACTGATGTACCATTGGTATAGAGCGCTCTCTTATCCCCAATGGAAGAAGATAGTCAGGCGAGAGATTTAATAGCGACACTCCTAACCCGACAAGGGGGGGAGTATCTACTTCGATTGGGCGCTCGTCCCCCAAGGGCACCATTACTTTCTGATGAGAATATAGACAATGCCAATAGCTGGACTGGAGATCGGAGATCAGAGGGTGAGATCGACGCCATGATTGCCCATCTTGGTCAATTAGTCGAAGAGGTTGGCGGCAAGGTATGTCCTGCCATCACTGATTCATGCTTCTTCTCATAAATGATCATCAGGCTTGCAGATTATTTCGGGAAGGGGAACCACATCCCCGCGCTTCAGTCTTGCTCCGATTACCTCCGCCTGATGTATCTCTCGTACCTGAGGTACGGTGTGCAGTGGTCGGAAATGTAGATAGTGGCAAGTCAACTATACTCGGTGTACTAACAAGGGGTGAGTTTCGTCTAACACGACACCAAATATGTAGCCTAAAATAGAGAGATAGGTGGCCTTGATGATGGGCGAGGATTGGCTCGTGTCGCGCTCTTCAGACATAAACACGAGATAGAAAGCGGACGGACTTCTTCTGTTGGCATGGAAGTAAGTGAGGTTGATCATCTTTTGGACGTAGTTCTGAACAAACTAGATTTTGGGCTATGACGTGGCTGGCTCGCCAATACTCCCGCTTTCCTCCGGCTCTATGGACCCTGACGTTCTCCGAAGGGAGAGACTCGGCTGGGACGAAATATCACATCGCTCAGCGAAAATCGTGACGTTTATTGGTAGGTCCGCTTGTCAAATGGGTACATCCCTCTCGCTACAAAATGTCAGACCTTGCTGGCCATGAGAGATACCTCAAGACTACTCTATACGGACTGACGTCTGGAGCCCCATCCTGTGTGATCCTGGTCATCGGGGCTAATGCCGGCGTTATTGGAATGTCGAAGGAGCACCTGGCCGTGGCTTTGGCGCTTAGTGTCCCAATCGTTGTTTGCGTAACTAAGGTATCAAGAGACCCCTATCCTATTTGCTGGTTCTTCACTCACTAACGCTGGATAGGTGGACATGACTCCGCCGAATAAACTCGAGGAAACGCTATCGCAGGTGGTCAAAATTCTGCGTAGCCGTGGTTGCCGGCGGGTACTCCATTAGATTCGTTTACGCCGTTTTCACCTAATATCTACACCTCCAGGAAGAATCCAGTGTTTGTAAAGTCAATCGAAGCCGCCATCGAGGTTTCGCAGATCTATGCCAAGGAGAAGTGAGATTCGTTCTTTGAGTCTCGTGCCTCGGTCTTACACTCTCCATCCAGAATGTGTCCTATATTCCAAGTCTCCAACGTTACGGGAACTGGTCTCGACTTCGTACGTATAGCTCATTCGAGCGTAGCCAACGCTGTCTGACATCTCGAGGACTTCAGGTTCGCACATTCCTAAATCTGCTACCAGCTAGCGAGGGTGACGTGGAGCGCTTTGACGCTACGCAGCCGCTCGAGGTATATTTATCCCTCCTCACACTTTCCTCAATTCCTTGACCCGATGCATTCAAATAGTTTTCGGTGACTGATATATGGTCGGTGCCGTATGTCGGCACCGTCGTAAACGGCCTGCTCAACTGCGGTACCATCCAGAAAGGCGACCCAGTACTCTTTGGACCGGATTCCAACGGTGCCTACGCCCCGACGGTCGTCAAGACCATGCAGCGCAAGCGCGCGGATGTCACGACTGCCGTAGCTGGGCAAACTGTTGCGCTAGCACTCAAGCACGTGCCCCGTGCTGCGGTGCGAAAGGGTATGGTGATCGTACACCGGACAGAGATACCACCGCGAGGTGCGCAACTCTCGTTTAGGCGGGTCGGTGTGATGCTAACCTTTGCTGTTGTTGGGTCAGCGGTGAGGAGATTCGAAGGACAAGTTCTGATCCTGTACCATAATACCACTATGCAGCCAAATTATCAAGCCATGTTGCACTGTGGTGTACGTTTCGTCTGCCCTTTCTTTACCTGCAGCGGTGTCAGTTGACGCATCTGCGCAGGCGGTTCGGCAGACAGTCCGTATTGTTTCCATCGACCATCCGCAAAACTTGTTGCGGACGGGAGACCGCGCCACAGTTGTTTTCGAATTCATTGCGCATCCTGAATTCGTCAAGGCCGGTATGAAGTTGCTTTTCCGTGAAGGCAAGACTAAGGTAAATTTTCTGCGAAAGGCTTTGAGCTTAGCCCGAGGTTGACGGCTCATGCAGGGTCTCGGTGTTATCACGAAGCTTTTATAAGCCCGCTAGTTTGCATTGTGAGTAGACTGAGGATGATCTGCAAAACCTCACATATTTTTGTTCGACCTCATCGCAGGGTGGTGTTTTCTGTGTTTGGATTACTTGATAGTAGAGTATGTTGATGTTTGATGTTTACCGATTTGTACCTATCTTATCTCGTCCTGTTCTCTTGATTCGTTTCCGTTCTTGTCGTGCCATTCAGGTTTGTTCATGTTCCCAGTGCCGTAATGCAATACACGTATTTGACCAATGAATGGCATTCTTCATGTTGGGTTTTCATTTTTACCTGTGACCAAAATGACATGGTCACGTAGAGGAAGGTAGAGTATAATTTAGAATCTGGCTTTGTAACTCGGACACGGACCCGGGTTGTAACGCAGATTGTCCTTGTCTTGAAGTCCTACTGTACTGTTGCCGATAAGGACGAGCAGTACTCATCGGCAACGCCACCAAAATTACGCCCAGGAAGTGAGTACAATCGACACAAATATACAAGCACTTCAATGAGGGTATATGTCTTGACATTATAACAACAACAGGCCAGACGCAAAAGGGATATGGTACAACTACTACGGCACAGTATCAAACCCCAACACGAGGAGAAAGAGGAGTAACGACAGATATCTCGGTACAGGAAAAGCACTGCCCTTTATACCAGGACCGGAGTACACTACGGGTGATTGGGATGTACATATGATGACACATGGCACGCGTTCATACATGACGTCGTGCCATCAAACACATGAGATCACCATCTCTGGGCATCAACACACAACACAATATAATGATGGTAAGTATCCACGTGAACGCCTACTCATGACGGCGTTCGAGACCCTTTATCATCCATGTAATCGGACAATGAGCTTGCCAGCGTTCCTGGGGTCCAGCGAGTATGTCAACCCGCGTCTAAGGTCGGGAGTCAGTATGCAAGACGTCCGCCATAGGGACTCCACGTACTCATCACAGAGCTCTGCCAGACGAGGCCGAAGTTTCGACAGACCGCCATCGGAGTGCAACCCTTTGCCTGGCGACAAATACATTAAGCGTCACGTGTATACACTTAGGACCTTGTCGAAAGACGCACCAGTGATAAAATAGATCTTGTCGTCGTTTCTATACGCGGCAGATTCGAGCTCTTTCTTTGCGTACTCGAGAGCTTCCAGGACATAAAGGCCGTGGAAGTCGACCGTTCCCTCCTTATTTGCCTGGCATGACGAGGCTGGGCATAACATCCGGACCGCGATAGGTTGCCACATACCTTGTTTTTCTCCCGAAAGATGATCTTCGCCGCCCTCTTATCCAGACTCTTCATTTCGCTCTCGAGAGCGATGGCGTCTTGTCTGTACATCTGTTGGGTGTTATGATCACCGCTCCTGCGCGCACTCTTGGCCAAGTCACGCGCGTTGTGCATCTCGTTTTTACAGCGTCGTGCTCGCTCCCGTAACTCTCTAGCAGCTTTCATGTCTTGGACATTTTCAGCCACCTCAAACTCTGTGCCGTACAGGGCATCTGGCTGAGGACTTGGAGAACGTAGAGCAACCCGAGGGGATGGGCTTGCACCAAGGTAATCTGAACCAGACGAAGAGGAAAGTGTACGGGAGTGTGTCGGGGGAAAATCAGGGTATCCAAAGCGAGTAGCATCGGGAGAGGATGTACGTTGATAGGAAGCCCGTGTCGGGGAGGAGGCCGGGCCAGTCAGAGTGGACTCTGCAGGGTAGGGTGCGGCGGGACGAGGGCGGCGACTGCCATGGGGATAGTCAGCCGTTGCGGTGGTACTGACCGTACTCCAGCTGGCGCGGGTAGATGTCACTTGAGGGGGACGAGGAACATGCGCACGAGTAGAAGTCGAGGTCTCGCGAGACTCCCCGGTGTTTGAAGAGGCGACACTGGGGCGATACCCATATCCATCGTAGTCTGAAGTTAGATGGCGTGTCTGGGTCCTAGTCGTAGCCTCGGCGACGCGGGAGTTAGTTGGAGGCTGGTGGTAGGAAGCATGTTCACGGGTGGAGGCCGAAGGCGTCTGACTTGAACGCCCAACGTGATGCGATGCGACACTGGTGCGATGAACACTGGCACCGTAGCCAGCCGATGTAGTGGTGCTGTCCTTGGTCTGGCCGATGCGGGTTTGGAGCGGTTGGGAACCATCTGTATGAGCTGAAGTACCGAGGGTCTCACGAGACTCCACATTGTAACGTGAGGCGGGATCAGAACGATACGCGCGACGATTGTTATCCCGGTTTGCAAGGTCTGCATTAATCCTGGCCATCACGGTCCAGAAGTCGGCCGCATCCTCATCGGCATGGGTGGAACGCGATGGTTGCGGGTAGGAGGGCAGTGCTTGGGTGGAAGTCGAAGGGGCCCTGTGAGAATCACCAGTGTAGGTTGGACTATGACTCGAGTGGTACAAGTCATGATGGGAGGCGGAAGTCGCAGGGGTGCTGGTATTGGTCTGGCCTCGAGAATGGGAATCGCGTGGGGACGATGAGTACGACGGCGAAGTCGTACTAGTGGTTCGTGGCGGAGATGCTGAATCGCTATTGCTGTTGTCATCGTCCTTACTACCACTGAAAAAGAGGCCATAGATGGCCGTGCTAGCAGCAGCCGCTGCAAGGAAAGCGATGAAAGGTGGCATGTTGATAATGTTGGGAGGGGACGGGAGCGCTTGCTGAAAGGCTCTTAAAAGGGGGGGTTCGGGTCCCAGGCACTTGCCAGCGACATGGATACAGTTTAAATATGAAGCCCCCACTTACGGATCTGGTGCAAGCGCTGCACTGGACAATCAAAGAGATAACGTAAACATTCATCATCGTCCCCAGATATGCCCATGCGCTAGACTCAAAGCAAGTAATCAGCGCGTGCAGGTCAAACAGAGAAGCCGCCAACCAGCGATTATCAGAGGTTTTGCCATGCGGTAACCTCGAGGCGGAAGGCTGCCGGAGCTAACTTACCGCAGTGGCAAAATGAGTTACTTGTGTCGGCTGTTTTGCTCGTGGCGAGGCTTGGACGGCTAGTCAACCCATGCGCTCTAGGCTAAGCGAGTTGTACAGCATTGGGATCAATTGAAGTCGACCACCGCATCGTTACTCGGAGAAAACAATAATGAATGACTTCCGCGGTGACAATGCTTGCATGTTTCATACTGTAAGGGGCGTTGCCGAGGATGGTCAGCAGGTGGCGGAATGCCCGGTCGCCGTCCGGCGTGATGTCGGCAAGATCTAGTAATGGGAGCGCCACCTACAGTCAAGGGCGCCTCACTGGCGGGCGTGACGCCAAGGGGTGTCAGGCTGGTTGGGCGGTGACCAACATCTGCGGAAAAGAAATATATGTGTATTAGTGCCCATGTAGATGCCCATGATTCGTGATCGGGCTAATATTGACGACGAACTATCAATAGGCCCTGGGCCGGGGCTGAAGTGGAGACGAATCTAAAGTAGACGTACACGACTCGTCCGGGGAATCGGGGATAGTACTGATGATCACATGGCCGCGAGGTGATATACGGCGATCGGTGCCAAGACCGCACCCGCCCGCGAAACTAACAACTTGAACGACCGAACAACTGCCATGTGAGACAAAGCAATGCACACCAGGGACCAGGGATGCAAGGACTTATCCCCCTTCGCAAATAGGATCCAGCCCAGATTCCAGTCCGCGCCCGATTTATTACGACGTCGAGTAAGTTCGAACCCAGCTCGTCGTGCCCTGGTAAAAGGCGTACGGTGACAGAGCTGTACAGTACAGTATCCCTTGCCTTGCTACTGTACACCTGCTACCTCATCGCGCGGAGCCGGTAAAGATTTTGAGGCCACTATAAGAGTATTTACCTTCTCCTGAATCAGATGGGACCAATATTCCACGAGCCCTAGCGACCATTAATATGGTGTGATTTTTTGCCTGCCAGTAATATAATACCCCGTGTGTTCACGTTGCTACCTCAATCATTTGATCCCCCCCGTATCTCCCCTCTGACATGCTTCGAGAACATGGAGCCTGACATCTCCCGGTTTGGTTGCCCGATGTGGTGGGCGTACCTCAAAATCAACAAGGCACAATGCTACGTAACAGAGTAAACCAGACGGGCGGGGAGAGCGGGAGAACCGCCACGGAGGTGCGGGTGAAAATGCAAGAGGCATGCCCCGTCCATATTTTCCTCCCCTTCTCTGACCGGTTTCGCCAGCAACCTTAGCTTCCCAACGAGGTGGAGGTCCCAAGCGGACGCACATTTAGGATATTCGAAACCAACTTGTCCCTCACGTAACTGTTCCACCAAGAAGACTTCTTCCGGAAGCCTTCCCATTCTTGAAACACTCCAATGGCATTGCCTTGGATGATTCCTTCGGGACTTACTGTGCACCTGCGCCCAGAATCTTCATTAGTTGTGTGACGTCTCCGGTGAGTCAATGCAGTTCATGTGTGTTCGAATCCGATCTGCCAGTGGCATAGCGAATAACCGCCCTTTCCTCCTGTCTTCAACCATGACTGACTGGGATGGAAGCTTTCTTGAATCGTCCTCGTTATACTGTACTATATGGCACATCTGCACAAGCACATTGGCAACACCAACCAGGTTGCCACGGGAAAGCGCCTAAAGTCATGATCATGAGACTTGACATTAAAACTACAACCGGTCCTGACGCAAAAAAATGTGGTATCGTACAACTACTGCAGCACAGCACATTGGTGGAACAACTATTCGCACATGTAACCCCGAACCGTGACAGTATTGGTGACGCGTATCATCAACGCAATCGGACAATGAGTCTTCCAGCATTCCTGGGGTCCAACGAATACGTCAACCCGCGTCTAACGTCAAAAGAAGTGAGTATGCAAGATAGCGCCATGTAGACCCTCTACGCACTCATCACAGAGTTCTTGAAGATGAGGCCGAAGCTTCGACCGTCCGGTGTCGGCGTGTAACCCCTTGCCTGGGAGTGGAACCAATACATAAGGTTCGGACGTATACGCCACATGCCTCATTGAAAGACGTACCAATGATGAAGCAGACCTTGTCATCGCGCCTATAAGTGGCAGATTCAATTTCTTTATTTGCGTGCTCGATAGCCTCCGGGACATAAAGACCATGGAGGTCGACCGTTCCTTCCTGGAGAGTCTGGTATAACCAAGGTTGAGTATGACTTTGACATCGCGCCACATGGACACGTACCTTATTATTCTCCCTGAAGATTACCTTCGCCGCCCTATCATCTAGAACCTTCATTTGACTTTCGTGAACCATAGCGTCATGTCTGTGTCTCTGTTCGGCCCTGTAATCACCATTCTTGCGCGCGTTCTTGGCTAACTTGTGTGCGGCGTGCATCTCACGTTTCCTGCGTCGTGCTTGCTCCCGTAGCTCCCTAACAGTCATCATTTCTTGCGCATTTGCAGAGGCCCCAACCTCGACGCCAGACCGGGCATGTGGCACTGGGTTCGAAGAACTTGAATTTGGAACAACCTGAGGGGATGAGTTTGTGCCAAGATGTCCGGACGAAGAGCAGTGTACATAGTAGTGTGTCGGGTGGAGAGAAGGGACCGGGCCAGTCAGAGGGGAAACCTGAGATGGTGGTAAGCCGAGACGGGGGCGACTAACGTCGTCGTTGGTGAAACCAGTCGTGGTGGTTGTGCTGACGCGGATAGAGGCCAATTGAGGGAGGTGGGAAACCTGCGTACGAGCAGAAGTTGAGAGGGTCTCACGAGAGCCCCTGGTGTAGGTTGTGACGAGACTGGAGCGATACCCGTAACCATTGTGGTCTGAGGCTTGTGCGCGGTTAGAGGTTGAAGGAATCTGACCTGTCTCCCCAACATAATGCGATGTGAGACTGGTGCGATGAGTGCCGTTGCCGTAGTTGATCGTTGTGGTGGCAGAAACCTCGCCTCGGGGATAGGAATTGGGTGGTGACGATTGATATAGCAGCCAAGTCGTTGTAGTAGGAAGTGGCGGAGACGCCGAGCTATTGCTGTATTCGTCATCGTCCTCGCAACAGAAGAAGCAGAGATATATGACCACGCCAGCAACGGAAACTAGGACAAAAGCGGTCGACCATGATAACATGTTGATGATGTTGGGGAAGGAAGAAAAGGGGGTGCTTGCTCAAAGGCTCTGGAACAGCAAGGTTCGGGGCCCAGGCGCTAATTTGTGACAGACAGTGATGGTGCCGTATAAATATGAACCCTCCCCTACAGATCTGCAGCAAGCGCCGCGCTCAGGCTGGACCGTGGGTGCAAGTCAAAGACAGGAAGCCATCTGGGGGTTGATTGAAGCTTTCTTGACCCTCATTGACGTAGATGGTGGGAGTGGGATACCGACAGCCCATTGACCTTTAGGAGTCCCATACAAACAACAGTCCATGATAGTACTCTCCTCGAGGCAGTACATTGGGTGAGCTCGTAATAGTAAGCACCAGTGCCGCGCTGTTAAAGAATGTTCTTGCGCCCGGTCTGGAACGCGACGTCCCAAAACACGCGGTAACTTGACTTGGCCCGTGCACGCACAACTTTTTCTACCGTACCCACTCCGGTCCGAGTCGAACCTCGTAAGTCAGGCTCCAAGAGTAGACATCAAAGACTCGGAAAAAAAACAGAATCATGTAGCGTATTAAATGTGTGTTTGTTTGTTTTTAAAAAATTCGTGGCCTCTTCCCAGTTCCAAGTCCGTATATAATTAAACTGCACCGTTTATCTTTTGTTCATCTCAGTTTGGATTTTTTTCCCTAACAAGATATCACCAGATCACTATCGGTCCTTGCGCAATCTGGACCTAGCCTTCCTCGCTTTCTTGTTGACTGCGTTCAGCCCTTCCACCTCGAGATCTCTCCGTGCCCCCGTCTTTGACTTCGCGACCGCCGCTCTTGCTCCCTTCTTCGGCCTGTCCAGCATGTTCACCAGGACCGAGAGCGAAAGGGCACGCGGAGTAATGGGTCGGAGGCACCAGGTTCGAATTCTTTGACGACGCGGACATGCTGTGGCTGATGGGGCAATAACCGAGAAAATGTCCGTCACTGTAGGGAATGACATGGGCAAACCGTGGGGTATTCTGGGATGACCCATAGCTGTACTACATGGTACCCCTACTTGCAACTCGTACGGGTTTACCCGTCAAATGGAGCATAAGGATGCCTCATATCGGTTGACAAATGAGTGAACTATCCCCAAAATACACAAAGACTTGAGCATTTCGAGGATATTTCAACCAAGACCCAATCAATATAGGTTGCAGAAGCGCCTGCTATCCCC